>WLWD01001329.1_pt1 | contig 14616 bp, 9 predicted proteins | sample 6712731 | NCBI WGS metagenome assembly WLWD01 (sample SAMN12718690, study PRJNA576275) | sponge metagenome | isolation source: marine sponge | host: Mycale hentscheli | place: New Zealand: South Island, Marlborough, Capsize Point | collected 2014-11-01
CTGCTGCTGTGAAGTTTCCACCATTGTCACTGAACATCTCAGCAGGTGCTCCTCTTCTGTTGAAGAACCTGCTGAACATTGCCAAGAATTCTTCAGCACTCAAACTTCTGCACACCTCCAAGTGTATGGCTTTAGTTGCCATGCAGACAAAAATGCAAAAATATGCTTTAAAGCAAACTGGCTTTCTTGTAGAGCCTTCTCTGAGTGTTATGGGACCAGCCATGTCAACACCAGTGCTGTAGAAAGGTGGTTTCAGCATAGTTCTGCAGTTTGGAAGCATTCCCATTCTCTGTTGCTGAGTGTTGGCATTGACTCTTCGACAGGTTGTACATAGTCTCTGAATTCTTTTGAGCTCTTTTTTTGCTCCAAATATTAGATGGTTCTGTCCAATGATGCCAATGACTGTTGATGCTCCAATGTGGTTCAATTCCTCATGTTTGGTCTGTAGCATCAATTTGGTCAACTGACATTTTGCAGACAGAGGCATCATCACTCTTGAGTCCACTCTTCCTCTAGATTCTATCACATTGAATCCAGCATGACATTACATGGTGGAGCACAGCCCCCACAACTTCGAAGAATGTTGAATTTGTTTGTTGTGAGATAGAGCATCAATTTCAACTGGAAATGATTCCTTTTGCTGCTGCAATATCAGACACATCTTTGCAGCTTGAATGTCACTGAAACAGAGAGTATATGAATCAAAGGTTGTAGTTTCATCAGTGGATGTGGATTTTCTGGCATTCCTGACAAATTTCAACATCCATGCCAGTATTTTTGTCAATTTTCTGTAGTCAGAGTACAATGTCCACAATTTGAACTCTTGCCCAATCATAGTCAAAGTCACTACTTTGTCTTTTTTCATGCCAGGCAAATGTTCCACTTCCAATTGTATTGTTCTAGGCCAATTCTGTTCTGGTCGTGACAGCCATAGTGGTCCGTTCCACCACAGTTTGGATGACAGCAACGACGAAGCAGAAATGCCTCTGCTGGGCAGGTCAGCCGGATTGTTAGCTGAATCCACATGTGCCCATGGAACATCAGTGATGCAATCATTAATGAGAGCAACTCTGTTGGCCACAACAACTTTCAATTTCTGCAATGGTTTCTTTAGCCAGGCCAGAACAATCATGCTGTCACTCCAGCATCTGCAGTTTGAGAGTGGAATCTGAAGTGTTTGTGCCACATGAGCTGTTGCCAATGCAAGTAGCTTAGCAGCCTCTAGCTCCATTTCTGGCAGCGTTCTTTGTTTTAGAGGACACACTCTGGCTCTGCAGAAAACAAGATTACAAGTGCCATCACTGCTCCTGAGATAAAGTACAGCTGCATAGGCATCATTGCTGCTGTCACAGAAGCCACAGAGAAGGGTGTCACTTGTCACAGCTTGAGCATATCTTGAAATTGGAATTTCACTGATGGATGCTATTTCACTCAACCAAGAATTCCATTGCTGCATTAACTCATCAGGAATTGTTTCATCCCATTTGATGTTTTGAGACCATAATTTCTGCAGTATAATTTTGCCAGTGATCCACCATGGAGCAGTCAGTCCAAGTACATCATATACACCAGCAACAATCTGTGCAACATTTCTCTTTGTGCTGGCTTCATGAGAAATTGCAGGTTGTTACAAATAGGTTGTCATTCACCGTATCCCAATGGATGCCTAGTGCCTTCAATGCATTGCAACCATGATTAGTATCAATTTCTTTCAGGTCTGCTGGAATTTCAGCTATCACATCTGATGATGAAGACCTCCATTTTCTGAGCACCATTCCTGCTTCACTCAACAGCTGACAGAGTGATTGTTGAATCTTCACAGCATCAGTTTCACTATCTGCTCCTGAGACATAATCATCCACATAAAAATTGTGATGCACTTCAGCACTTGCTTCAGGAAACCTGTCTGCATTGACCGTGACGTGATGTCTCAGCACTGATGTTGCAACAAATGGTGAAGGCTTGATGCCAAATGTAAGCCTCTTCATTCTCATAGACACAAGTCTGCCTTGACTATCTCTGACAATGAACCTGTGATTGTCCATGTCACGCTTGTCCAATCTTACTTCTCTATACATTTTACTTATATCAGCAGTCAGTCCAATCATTTTTGTCCGAAACTTGAGGAGAATGTCTGATGTCAGTGGATATAGATTGGGTCCAGTCAGGTATATTTCATTGATGCTGTGTCCAGAGGTTGATTTGGCAGAACCATCAAAAACAGGTCTGACTTTCGTGGTGGTGGAGCTGAGTTTTATAATTCCTTGCACAGGCAAGTAGAATGAGTCTTTATGAATTTCATCAATTGGCACAACTTCACAGTGATCCATTTCGTGATAGGTGTCTAATTCACGGTTGAATTCAGGCAACATACCACATTTCTTCATTTTCCTCTCGTTCTGGAGAAAACGAGCCTTGGCCATTGCTAAGGAGTCTCCAATAGGTGGAGGACTGTCATATTTTGGCAACACACAAGAGTATCTTCCATCAGGATGCTGCTGCACAGTCTCATTGAACTGCTGCACAGCACTTTCTTCCTCTGCTGTCAGTGTTGAAGCCTGAGGCACAGTTTCCAGAGAGTACATCCTTTGGAAAATTGCACTGTCTTGACTCTCTGTGACTTCAATCTTCAGTGCTGTCGCTTCATCAGAAGTTCCAGGGCCACAGAGAGACCATCCAAAAACTGTGTTCATTGCCAGCACTTTGTGTTCTGTGCAAACTTTTGTCTCATTCTTGTGTATGTAGTACAAATCATGTGTTCCAATAATGATGTCAATGTGACCTCCCAACTTTGAGTCAGCCAGAATGTCACTGCTGAACTCTTTGCACTTGATGATGTCTTTGGCATTATCTGGTGGAGTGGATGCTGGCAAAGTTGAGGAGATGCACACACTCAGTCTTATGTCCACATCAGATGGAAAAACAGGTGAAACATGTACAAATCCATAGTGCTTCAATTTTTTGCTGGACACTGCACCTGATATGTTGGCATCCATGGGCTTCCTTTGAATTTTCAAGTCTTGAGCAATTGTTTCAGTGATGATGGTGTGAGTTGATCCTCCATCAAGTGCAGCTCTTGCAGGAATGCAGTTGCCATTATGTTTGAGTACAACCAGTGCAGTGTAGATGAAACCCTTCTTGACATTATCATCCTCATCACAATTGTCTATCACTGCAGTAAAACTAGTGCCTTTGACATTTCGAGCACTCTTTTCATCTTGGTGCAGTAGATAATTGTGTTTTTCTTCACAATGCCTGCACTTGTATGTGGAGGTGCAATCTGCAGCAGTGTGGGAATGATGCAAACAGTTGTTGCACAATTTGTGCTGTCTGACCCAATTGAGTCTTTGAGAAACTGCTGCTTCTTTGAATTTCCTACAATGATAAGTAGGATGTGATCCATTTTTGCAAATTGGACAAATTCTCTTTTCTTTGGTGGACTTTCTGGGTGTTGAGATGGTTGATGCACTGTGGTCAGTGGACAGCTTCTTCTTCCATGGCTGCTCGCTGTATGACTGTAATGTTTTTCTTTTTTCCAACTTATGCATGAGAGGAACAGCAAAATCTTTTAAGTCACTGAGAGTTGACAATCTGTCATCACATTTTAACTGCCTCAGCCATTCTTTCTTCAGTTCTGTGTCCATATCTCTCACAGCCAGGGCAACAGCCAGAGTCTCAATGTGTTTTCCACCAATCTCATCCATTTCCATCAGCACTTTGTCAGTTCTCATTATCATTTCTTTCACTCCATCATAGGAATAATCATGTTTTTGTTTTTTGGTTAATTGTTCCACAAGCATTGGGTAAATGATGATTCTTCTGCCATAAGTGGCCCGCAGTTCTTCCATAGCAGCAGTGTATCCAGCAGTTTGACAAGAGAGAACAGTTTGTCTTGCATCTTCACATTTCATGGATTCAGCCAAGATGGACACTTTATCAGCATCAGTGTAGTATTCATCATGAGTTTCCATTATTTTGGTGAATCTTTTATGGAAACTGTGAAATTCCATGGGAGAGCCATTGAATGTAGGCAGTGCAGTTTTGTAAGGTGGTGGTGGTTTTGCTGTCACTATTTTTGCAGCTGGTGCTACTGGCTGTTCACTGGTGGCTGAAGTTTCAAACAATTTCTCATTGACTTTTTCAGATAATGCCTTTGTTGAGGTCAGTTGCTGTCTGAAGAACAAAACGTATTTGAATCCTTTGAGGTCCACTGCCAGTTGTGCAAGTGATTCAGCAATTTCTGAGCCTCTGTCGAAGTAATTTGAACTGGATGTGTTGCTAGTCGTCAGCCATAATTCAGCTTTGCCTTGAACTATATCACATTGTGCAGACATGTTGGCTCTCATCAATGTTTCATTCAGCTTGTCAAGATCAACATCATACTGCTGCTGAATTGCTACATAAGAATCAATTTCAGTTTGAATTTCATCATGAGATTTTCCCTCTTCTTCCAAGGTTCCCACATATGACTCATGAATTTTCATCAATTCTTCCACAGCTGTACTGGCATTTTCAATTCTGTTGCCCAGTTCACTGATGATGACTGTAGTGAAATCATCTTTCATCATTTTAATAGCATGATTGACAGCCTTGGTAGCTTTTGTCTTGGCATGTGCTCTTTTTGTTTTCTGATCGACACTAGTAGCCATTATCAACTGTTCTTGTAGGTAAATAGCTTACAAAGAGTTTTTCTTACAGAAGAATAACTTCCAGTGTTGACTGCCACAGAGTTTAAACTGATTAGGTTGCTGTTTCTTTTTCTCTTAGAATCGAAGGACCATGTTTATATTTGACATTATTTTTATTCAAAAAGAGAGCGAAACTGTGAAACAGACGAGGTTTATATAGCAGACAAAAAGGAATGAAGTGGCATGTCTAATGAATGGAACAATAAGTGTTTAAGTGTGTACTGTTTCAAGTTAATGAGTTGTGCTGTTGTGTAGCACAGCATGACAACGTTCATTAATGACTGCTATGACATTCATTGCTGTTCAGACCTGAACAATTACTGCTAAGTCCGTTATGGAGGGGTTGTGGTCTATATTCTCCAGGACCTCGATCCCAGAGAGAGTACTGTCCGACCAAGGGGGTCAGTTCTGTGGGAAAGTGATGGGGCAGTTATGTGAGTGGCTAGGCATAGATAAGGTGAGAACGTCTCCGTATCATCCGGAGACCAATGGTGCAGTCGAGAGGATGCACGGGACTATGAAAGGGATATTGGGAAAGTGTATTAGTGATGGATTAGATTGGGTTGAACAGTTAAGTTTCGTTATGTACGTGCTGAGGCAGATGCCTCATGCGGATTCAGGGTATAGCCCATTTGATCTAGTGTACGGGTTTAGGGTGAGAACGCCCTTAGATGCTTTATATCATGGGTTGTACGAGGCAGAGGTGGATGAGTTGAATGTATGTGAATGGGTTATGAGAATGGCAGAGAGACTTGAGAGAGTGAGAGACTGTGCGGCATTGAGGATGTCTAAGAGTCGGGAGAGTCGTATGCAATATTTAAATCGTGGGACGAAGTTACGTGAATTCAAGGAGGGAGATTTAGTTTTGTACAGAGTGCCAGGGATGACCAGTACGTTAGCCGATTCGTGGGAAGGGCCGTATAAGGTAGTAGAGAAGAAGGGAGCAGTGAATTATAGGATTGGGAAAATTGGGAAGGAGAAGCACTCTAAGGTGGTGCATGTGAATTGCTTAAAGGAGTATAGAGAGAGAGCGTCGATTGGGAGGTTAGATGTAGTTGTGGAAGAGCAGAGTGAGGAGAGTAGTGTATTGAGTGGCGTGTGTGACGGGTATAGAGAGGAAGATATTCAAGGGTTACTGAGGGAGTACGACGACGTGTTTTCCGACGTACCAGGAAACACGGAACGTGTGACTATGACAATCGACACTGGAGATAGTCAACCCATCAGACAAACGCCTTACTCAGTTCCTCTAGGAATTAGAGAAAAGGTTCGAGAAGAGTTGGTGAACCTGGAGGAGTGTGGGATCATAGAAAGATTCGACAGCAACTGGGCCTCACCTCTGGTCCCAGTAAAGAAGCCGGACGGGGGTATCCGTCTTTGTGTTGATTACCGCAAGCTGAACGCGGTGACTACGAAGGAACCGTATTACATTCCCGGATTCGATGAGATGGTGGAGAAAGTGGGAACAGGGAACGTGCTGTCTAAGGTGGACTTGGCCAAAGGTTTTCACCAGGTCCTAGTAGAGGAGAAGGATCGGGACAAGATGTGTTTTGTCTGTCCCTTTGGCAAGTTTAGGTTCAGACGGATGCCGTTTAAACTGACGAATGCGCCGTCGGTCTTCCAAAGACTGATGGACGGAGTGCTGGTTGGATGCGACGAGTTCGCAAGAGTTTATATCGACGACATCTTGGTGGTGTCACCAGATTGGGAGACGCACCTTGTGCATTTGGAGAAGTTGTTTGGTGTACTGAGACAGGCTGGTCTTACGTGCAAGAAGATTAAGTGTAGTTTCGGGAAAAGAAAGTTGGAATTCCTGGGACATCAGATTGGGGGAGGAAGAATTAGTGTGCCGACTGCAAGGGTTGAGGCAATTAAGAATCACCCTTTGCCGAAGACTCGTAAACAGTTACGGTCGTTCTTGGGTTTGGTGGGATTCTACCGAAGATTCATTCGTGGATTCCATCGATGGTCCTCAACCTTGACTCCCCACACGTCCACGGCGATGTCTAGGGTGGTGAGTTGGACAGAGCCAATGTTGAATGCGTTTTTTGGTTTGTGTAATCAGTTGTGTGAGTCTGTGTGTTTGTGTGTACCGTGTGTCAGTGATGTGTTTGTATTAGAAAGTGATGCTAGCTCGACGGGGGTAGGAGCTGTCCTGTCGGTGGTCAGGAAAGATGAGAGTGTGCCAGTGACGTTCTTCTCTAAGCAACTGAGGGGCGCCCAAATGAGATATAGTGCACAGGAGTTGGAGGGGCTAGGAGTGTTCGAGGCTATTCGCCATTTTGCGTATTTTCTGTATGGGAGAAGATTTACTGTGGTGACGGACCATAAAGGTCTGGTGAACATGATGACGGGAAGGCAGTACAACAAGAGAATTCATAATTGGTGCCTGAAGCTGACGGATTTTGATTTCGCAGTTACATATCGTGAGGGTTCACAGAATGTGGTGGCCGACGATTTAAGCAGATGCTTTGAGGATGTCGATGTTGATGACAATGCCACCCATCTTCTTCAGGAGGGGGGAGATGTGGGCTTGGAGAACTGCCCACATTCACGAAAGGAGTAAAGACAGAGAAAAGACAGAGACCTTTGTGTTGCATGTAATTATTAAATGTATCAGTGACGTATGTTGTATGTTTCATTCAGTTTTACGCACACCCTGTAGGGATGCTAGTTCACAGTCACACTTGTTGCTCATGCATGTTATGTTATAGTTGTTTCATTCTGATTGGTCGAGTGGTGAGTGGGCATATGCATATCAAACCCCTCACCACGTTTTGTAATTTAGTCCATGCTTAACGTAGTAAATTAAACAACGAGAGAGATATCTCTAGTGTGGATTCTGGTGGCAGCGACTAAGCTGTTGCCAAGTGCGCGGACTCAGTTGGAGACTAAGGACTCCTAGCGGAGCTTCCCCACAGAAGTGGAGACATCAGCATGTGATGGTAATTATTTGACTTACTTAAATCTGTCATAAGCTAATAATTGTATTAGATTCCACAGTTCCAGATGTTAAAAAAGACTTCATATTACCTTGTGAAGAAGCTGATGGCATTATGACATCATGTGACGGTAAGGAAATAATTATTTAGCTATTCAGATTTAAAGAGTAATGTGAATTTTTCCAGATCCAGAAAAATTGCATTTAGCTACTTGCAGTCATTGGAAATGGGGCATTCGGAGTAATTCACAAAGCTATTTGGAAGGGTTCCATAGTTGCTGCTAAAGTCATTATGATGGCTGGGAATGCTAATAGTGGATAATGAATTAATTCATACAGGTTAGCTTTTTTTTATTTTTTAAACATTATGTATTATTATGAATTGTTGTACCTCAATAGATCTCTTCATCATCCCAATATATTAACTTTAATGGGGATAATTAGAGAAAAATCACGAATAACAATCTTAACTAACTTAGTTGTCGGAAAGAATTTATATGAATTGCTTCATCAACCAGAATCAAAGGTAAATATAAAATCATTTTTTAAATGCGCCACTTTTCATTTTTTTATATACTAAATCCAATGATTATTATTAGTTAGCTGCATGTAGCTATATGCTCTATTTATATTCTTGATAAAATATAACTTTCGTGAAGTTGTAATGCCACGCAAGGACATTGGTAATGGATATTATTGAAGTTATTGTATATATACATATATTTATTATTATTATGTAGTGCAAGATTTCCTTCAAGCAGAAAGTTCATGTGGCAATGCAGATAGCACAAGCTTTGGTGTATATGCATGGACAGAAACCACCAGAAGTTCATTTGGATTTAAAGCCAGAGAATGTGTTGATAAGACATATTTATGGAAATATTTATAATGTTGTCATTTTCGTGATAAAATTTGATAGGTGGAAGACAAAACCTATCACGTTTTTTTAGCAGATTTTGGACTTGGAATAGTTGGTGTAGATGCTGGTCGTACAACTATGCAGGCAGGGACGCCAGCATTTCAACCACCTGAACAGCTGAAAGGAGAACTGGTAGGAGTAGGAAGCGATGTTTATGCTCTTGCTTGCATTGTTGTGGAGCTATTTTCTGAGAGTCAAATATGGAAGGGATCGTCCACACACACAATAATTCTTAAAGATGCAGGAGGATCATTTCCTTGTGCGTACTATGTTCCACCTGAAATCAAAAGTATAGTGGAAAATTGCTTTGTGCCTGTGGACCGAAGAATTTCTGCAGCTACATTTCTAAAAAATCTTTGCAAACTTCTTCATAGCTAACTCAGTGACAATATGTATGAACTTTAATAAACAACAATAATCATGATCCTCTAATTTCATCTATATGAATTTTGATTGTTCCTAAAGCATGTTTTCAATTACATCTGTGAGAGAAAAGTACAATAACAGAGCTTGTTCTGCATTAGCAGGTACAATTAAATTTTCTTCTTCCATTAATATATTAGCAAGATTTACGAATTCAGTGGAGTTGGTAGGAGGCTTTTCATAGGCATGTTTACAGCACAAATCTAGATCTGCAGGATCACATAAGATAGAATAGTCTTGTAGGCCTAGACAAAATATCACAAGGACTATATCAAATTAAAATAGTGACCAAATAATATTCATACCAAGACATTGAGGTAGGTAAAATAATAAGTTGGGAATTCCATTGGCATGAGTTTTGTTCTTCCGTATTCGATGAGCATTCCAAATGCTTTTCATTGCATCAAGGTCATCTTGTATAACATTCATGAAGCAGAATTTCAGACATTCTCTACAAATATATTACAAGAATGTAAATGGCTATACATTATATTATATGGGCTGAAAAGATTAATAATATACCTGTGTATCAAGTTGGTGTTGTCATAACAACCCTCTTCTCGAAGACCCTACATGCTTACATGGTAAGTTCAGTTCTTTTAATTCTCACTTGATATAATTACCTTTAAAAAGTCTATCCAAAAAGCATTACACCATTGATAGCCCCAAAAACGTTCTATTCACTTAAAAAAAAATTAAAAAAATTTAAAAAAAACAACAGTCATAATAAAATTAATCTTATGCAATACATTTCATTTTATTACCTGGTTATTGACAGACTTTCCATAGTGAAAACAGTTTTTTCCACTATCACAACCGTTAGTGCTTTGATGTCTCAGAAATGGCTGTAAGAATGACACCTTGTACCTGTGGTTGGGTTGATAACAGGGGTTTTTATAAGTAAAGTTGATAATATGGCTCCTTACACACTCCCAGCAGATATTGTAGCAGCTGCTCCGACCTACCATTGGCGAGGTTTTTTTGTTTTTGTTTTTTTTGTAAAAACCACAGGAACCTGAAAAGGAAGGTGGGTCTGCTGGTAGGGGAATTCTTTAAGCAGCTTGTCTGTAATAGCTAATTATTCAGATAATAACTGGCTAGACCCCCCCTCCCCCCATCCAGCTCTATAAATAATAATGCATGTACTGTAAGAGTCCTCAGTGTGTTATGTCTAGTCTTGTCATTGTTACATTATAATTGTAGGCTGCCCAAAACTAGTTCGAGCTGACAAAGGTGTCGAAAATGCCTCCAGATAGTCAGAATTGTACCCAGATACCTACAATCCGAATGAATATTCGAATAACCCGGCTATTCGTTCCAGCTCTAATAATTTATATGAACAGTGTAGCTACCACAAACAAAATGGTCACTCACAGACATGAAGTTTAAAAAACCATTTCACCGTTTACTTAGTTTTCCAGGAATGTTGACTAGGCAAACTAACATCACAAATTTTGATACATCATTTTATTATTTCTATAAAATTCCTAGCAACATACACGTAGACCCTCACAGACAGTATGGGATCTACTTGGATTGGAATTATTTTTCAGTGAATATCATTACATATTTATTGGCGAGCGAGCGTAGCGAGCGAGACACTTACAGGGGTAACACAATTGAAAATCGGGGATGTTTGTTTATTTGTTTGTATATATGTTTGGACGTACGTATGTCATTTTGTACTTTTATGTAACCCTCGGCTGTTTTTTTGTGTATTTATGTGGTTCTAACGCCACCCAGTCCCAACTTGCACTAAACCGAAATCCTCTGGTTTATATCCGAGCAGTAAACCCGTATCACCCGTAGAAATTGAATTGTTTACAGGCTTGAATTCTTTTGTGCGGTGTCAGTTTTGTTCTATTACGATTTAGTAGTGGCGGTGGTAAGTCAATGCGCTCTTTGTCATGGTTATAAGCCGTGCGCAACAGTATTTACTTGAAAATACATTGTCCACTAGACTACTGCGAAGGTAAGTCTGTGTAGGTGCATGTCCAGTTGTGTCAAAGCGTTGTGTTACAACCACTACTTAGCTAAAGAATATCTCAAAGAAAACGTTTAAATAACGTGTATTGTTTTGTTGTTGTTGTTTTTTTCCTTCAATTCAAGCAGTAGCACTGAAATCCCTTTACCCTGTATGCTAAATTAAAAAACTGGACCTTATCAGTAGCTTCAGTGTTAGAAGTCAAAATCATTCATATAAAAATAGTATAGTCTTTTTAGGCTCGCTCGCCATTTGTGCTCAAGCACACCACTAGTGTATTTATTGTATCGTAGTTTGTGTACTTACCTGTAATAGGATTTCCTTCTTCCTTTTTTTGTTGGAATCATGAGAACACTAGAGCACTAAGAGTGCAAAACCCTCAGTGCAATAAGTCTAAACCAAAAAAATCTGGCACATTAAATGGACTTAAATTGTCGAGTGCTACTTGGCTTTCGAGGCTTGGAATGCAGCCATCTTCGAGATCCGCTGTTGACAGACAGAACGAGTGAATGACAGGATGACTACTGTAACTCTCATGTGCATGCACGCTGAGGGTTAATTAACTTAGAGGCAAGGAATTACAGTGCAACATATGTAAAAAATTAAGTGTGGGCGCGGTAAATTATTTGCTCACGTGGTTTCGGCATGATTGAAAGGTGACGTCACCTCTAATGCAAATTTGCAATGCCCAATGTGACTCGCTTTTTTCTGGAGGAATATGATGAAACAAAAAAATCTGGCACCTTAAAGGTACTTAAATCATCGAGCACTGCAGTTTGATATCATACATCTCAGAATGCTGCTGTCTTCGAGATCCACTATTGACTGACTGAACGAATGACTAAGTGACTACAGATACCCTCACGCGCATGTGCGCTGAGGGTTAATAATCATCCCTAGCTGATTATTCTTGTTTACCTTTATGGTTTTCACCAAATGACTGCAACCCATTGTGGGGATGTGTGTGTATGTCCTGTCGCTTCACCGTTCCTTACACTAGGGCTAGGCACAATTAGCAAGTGTACATCTAAATAAGGTTTTAAACTTTCATTTATGCTCTCGTAGATTATAGCCCTTCCTCACCAATTTTCTTGAAAAATATTATCCTAAAAATATTCTTATAAAAATTTGGTTACAAATCTCTATATAAATGTAATTCAATGCATAAAATGGGTTGTATAATAATAATAATAATTATTATTATTATTATTATTATTTTTATTATTATTATTATAATAATAAATAAATAAATAAATAATAGTAACAACAATATTAATAGTAATAATAAATAATAATAATGAAATCTAAGTATATACGGGTGATTAAGTGTTTTTGCCATTCAATAACAATTGCCCACTCTGAGAAAATCGACCATTTGCAAAAAAAATTGAAAAAGCATTTTTTTAGCTTCAACAAATCCATTGCTGAGTAAAATGAGTGACACTTCTCCGTGGTAATATGAAGTAAAAACATTACTTGCATTCAGAATTCTTACCATTCACTTTTACAAAAAAAATAATTAATTTTTAGTAAGACGCTTAAAGTCCATCTTTTTCTGTGTGTCACGTTTACACCCACATTTGCCAGGAAAGTTAGATCACCGTTGTTTACACTAGACGTTTACTAAAGGCTTCTGGCCTTCTTGTTTCAGTATTGAGCACATTTCTGACAGTGCCCAACAACTCTCTTTGCAATAATAACAGCACAATCCAGAAAAACATTTGCAGCATTTTACGGTCTGCAAGTGTTTAAATAATTGTTGATTTTCTCGGAGCGGGTCACAATTGTTGAATTTCGATTATTCCTATTGTAAATATACTTTGGCCACTACAGCATGCTGGTCCAGTGCTCACTCAAGCTCACTTTTCCCCTTTTTAACTTAACATAGACAAGGCAATGATCCCATACAAGGACTGCCTCTTTATAAAACAATACATTAAGGATAAGCCCATGAAATGGGACGTACAATGTTTGCATTAGCTAATGCTAGAAATGGTTACACAGTATGTCTTCAAGTCCACACAGGAAGGAAAAAATTCTTGATAAGCAAATACTGATTCAGGATTGTGTTCTCATGTGATACTAATCATTGAGTGGATTGGAATCAAAATCCCCCAAGGTGCAAGCGCACACGCACACACACACACAGACAATTACAATAGACATAATCACTTTACCCTGTGCTGTGCTGGTGCATGCATGTAATGAGTAGAATGAACATAATACAGGAGCACAAACTACACTCACATGTGTCTAGGAATATCCAATACAGTAGACTCTTCAAATAAAAGACAATTTGGGTCAATGCTCTATTGTATATTATTTGGGAGTATTCTTCCTTTATTAGGGTATTATGGGTTAAAGGTAAAATGAGTACTAAGCTAATTTGAGGTAAGGTGTAAAACACTTGGATGGTGAAATACTACGATTGATGTTCATAGATTCATATAACGATTACTTTATGATTATTGCATCTAAGGCTACCAGTTAAGTATGAAGACTGGTTAAGTATGCACCATATATATATATTATTCTTTTGGTTTGAGAAATGATTTAATAATAGATAGCTAGTGTATAGCATCGCTGAGGGTTCGCACCTTAGTTACTAGCATTGTGTGATGCTGAACAACCTTGCCAACTGCTTAATGATCTAGATTAAGTATGTTTTTTTTTTGTATTTTGGTGTGACTATGTTTTGTTGCTTACTCTTATGAATACTTGAATGATTGAGGGAAACTCACACCTACTAATTATAACGAGAAGGGGCAATTATGCTACTAGACAAGGATACTGAACATTAAACTTTGTGATGACGTGTACAATGTATTATTACTTACCAAAGTTTTGAACTGCTTTCAAATAATATCCAGCAATAACCTTAGAATCTTTATTAGTAGGTGCCACTTCAAGCCACGTAATTTTCTTCCACTTACCCATCAATAGCTCCATGAATCCCAAACCCATAAGGTAACAATTTGTTATTTCCATCTATAATTAGTAATTAGGGCCCTATTTAAAATTAATAAATTAATTTCTTTTCAAAGCCAAGTAGTATCTACTTGCCTTGGATAGGTAAATCCTTCCATTCAATCTCCTTTTCCTCCTTTCTGTTACTCCCACAGGATCCACAAAGCTTAATATTAGCCTGACATTCTCCCTATAATATATATGCTTTGCATGCAGTCAATAAAATTATGCTGAGAATATCGTAAGTATTTACTTAGAGAGGCAGTGCCATGTTTTTGTCGCAATCTCAGCCACATTGCACGATAGCCAAGAAGTGACCCACACTGCTCCATCTCATCCTGAGCAAATATATTTTAGTGCATGAAAGATTAATTCTGTATTAAACTTACTTCAATGCATCTTAAGGCATGTCCCAAATCCTGATTAAGACACCTTCTTTTCAATCACATAAGTGACAAAAATCGTTTTAAACTTCTCAAAGGCAGTTTAATACCATGAATCAGATCAAGAAATGAAACAATAGCTTCATAAGTATAGCCAGCGTCGAACTAATGACGTATAAGTGCTCGGTATCTACCAGGAACAACCTGAGCGCTACCTGAACGGACCTCCATATTCAAGAAATAAACCGCTGGAAAATGCATGCGCATGCTCAGTACGATAGAACTAAGGGGTAACAGCGATGGAAATATGG
>WLWD01005569.1_pt1 | contig 14602 bp, 8 predicted proteins | sample 6712731 | NCBI WGS metagenome assembly WLWD01 (sample SAMN12718690, study PRJNA576275) | sponge metagenome | isolation source: marine sponge | host: Mycale hentscheli | place: New Zealand: South Island, Marlborough, Capsize Point | collected 2014-11-01
ACGTACGTATGTCATTTTGTACTTTGACCCTCGCGTTTTTGTGTTAGTTATGTGTTCGACCCCGTCCCAAATTGCACTACACAGAATCCTCTGGTTTATCGATCAGTACCCGTATCACCCTAGAAATTGAATTGTTTACCGTTTTGAATTCTTTTGCGGGTGCAGTTCAAACTTGAAAACTTAAGGGACTTCCATTTCTATTCGAGTTAGTGGGGGTGGTAAGTCAATGCGCTCTTTGTCATGGTTATAAGCCGTGCGCAACAGTATTTACTTGAAAATACATTGTCCACTAGACTACTGCGAAGGTAAGTCTGTGTAGGTGCATTTCCAGTTGTGTCAAAGCATTGTGTGTTACAACCACTGCTTAGCTAAAGAATATCACAAAGAAAACTTTTAAATAACGTGTATTGTTTTGTTGTTGTTTTTTTCTTTCCAAGCAGTTGCAGAGAGTTGTTACTATGGCACTGAAATCCCTTTACCCTGTATGCTAAATTAACAAACTGGACCTTATTTTCAGTAGCTTTAGTGTTAGAAGTCAAAATCATTCATATAAAAATATTATAGTCTTTAGGCTCGCTCGCCATTTGTGCTCAAGCACATCACTAGTTACGTAAGTTAGGTAAAGCGTTCACAGTTCCAGTATTTTTCAATTAACGAGCACGGAGAATCCTGCTGCACTGCCTTACGCAACTTTGTTTCAACCATAACGTTTATAGCTACTCTCTTCTTGAAACAATTGTGAAGTCTTTGTCAAGCTGAGCTTCTTTGCCACTGCTTTTGAAGTTTATTCAGGTAATTCTGTTATTGTTAACTCTTCATGCCTAATCATTGCTATTATTTAGCGATTTCCTTCACAAATCATCTTTACCTATACTCATATATTTACTCGCTCGCCATGCATTTGCGCTATTCGAGCGCACTACTAGTGAATGCCATTAAAATATTAGTAAACACAACTGTACTAACAACTCACGTTCTCCCTCGCTTTGTCCGAGGTCCTCTCAAGATGTGTGGTATCGGACATGGTCCGTAATGCTGATGTAGCTCTGATTAAGCGCGCGCTTCTGGCAACAAGGTACATTGTTACCACCACTCTCATGTATAATTATAAATTTTTATGACCGTGTGCTATTAATGTATTTAATGGATGCTGCAGTTATCTTACATGGAGTTCAGAAGACTAATAGTTCCACTTGCACCATACAATTTCTATAATAGGTAAAGGGTTCTTGGCTCTCAAACCCCGCCCTCTGTTAGTTTGCGTGTGTGATGTGATGGTGTGTGTAGTTAGCTTAGGAGGTCAAGAGTTGAGGTTTTAACACGCATGCGTAAACAAATTACCCACTCTATTCAAATTCGAAAAAGCCAAAACAGAAGGTGCGCGAGAAAGAGGTTTACACTGTTCAACCAGATCATATCCTAAGGAAAGAAGCTCAAAATGGAACGGCTAACTTCACAGGTTAGCAACTATCACAGGATTATTGTACGGTCTTTCAACGCCGCTTGCATTTGCTATAGGTCAAGGGGATAGCACTCGATAAAGAAAATACTTCTACTTCTAATCCTGTACATCAACCTTCTGACGTGAGTTATTCGTGTTGCTTGTTCCTATATATGACATATATATTGATAATAGGCCAAGCGTCTTCCTTTCGGTTCTTCTGGAAATATCCCCCAAGCTCAAACTACTGTAGCGAGCAAAACCAAGCCAGCTGAAAAATCAGCATCCACTACTCCTACTAGGAGATGGGTACTGGAAGACTTTGATATAGGAAAGCCACTGGGGAAAGGTAAGTTTGTAGCTCCAGATTGATAGGGTTAGAGTTTGCCAGATAAGTTTGAAATATTTTGACATGATGGGCGGGTAAGGCTAAGAGATTACAATTTTTTGCCATAATAATGTGGATACTTGCTTAATTTAACCATTTGTAGGCCTTGTCTATTTGTAGTGTTTTTACCATTTCTCAACTGTTAGGTAAATTTGGGAGTGTTTATTTGGCAAGAGAGAAGAAGAGTAAGTTTGTAGTCGCTCTGAAGGTCCTGTTCAAATCTCAGTTCCAAAAGGCTGCAGTAGAGTACCAGCTACGCAGGGAAATAGAAATCCAGTCACATTTAAGGTTAGTAAACAGGTCATAATTAAACCAAACTTGTTTTCTATTTATCTTAAGACCCTTTTAGTCTGGCACAGCCAGACCCTTTACCTAACCGCTACGCGGAGAAAGGGTCTAGGGACAATCATGCAACTTGGCTGTTCTACAGCCAATATTTTGGGATGTGGTTAGTTAACATTTTTGTCGTCTCCTAGGTAGCCCTCAGTGAAATGAATGGGCATCTTACCACAAGTGTACATAACAGATCCCGCGTTCCTGAACTATCAAAGTGGAGGTGATTGCTGCGCTTGCACAAATACTCTGTGGTTGTACTCAGGTCAGCTTGTCCAGCAAACTGTGGGCGCCGTAACAGTAATTAGACAACCACTACTACATTCCTCTAGAACAACCAAGGTGCTTGATTGTCCCCAGACCTTTCTCCGCGTAGTGGTTAGGTAAAGGGTCTGACTATGCCAGACTAAGACCCTATATCTATGTGTTATACTTGAATAGGTGTTTTAATAGTCAACCAGTTAGGTAAAGAAGCTTAACAGGGGGGGAGGTGGGGGGGGTGTCTTTTCCCCCATGTTCCTCCCTAGCTTGTCATCTTCTTTCACCCACCCACCCATGCATTGTGCAGTATGATATGTTTAGGTCAAACCTAAATTACAGCAATTGTCAATATTGGTACATTTTGTGTATAAAATCGTTCAAATTATTTCATCTTTCTTGGTATGTTATATAGCTAGAGGACAATCTGAAATTTCCAAATGAAATATTTTGGATACACTATGGGGAAGTTAGGATTATGTTACATCACCAATGATTTGAATCAAAACTAGCCCCTCCCCTTTCCTTCCCTAGTAAATGAATACTCAACCCCGAGCACATTACCATTTACTTCACATCTATTTCCAGACATCCTCACATTCTGCGTTTGTACGGCTATTTCTACGATGACATGCGTGTGTACCTCATTCTGGAGTATGCGCCACAAGGTGAACTCTACAAGATGCTTCAAAAGGAGAAAAAGTTCTCAGAAGAAAGAACAGCCACTGTGAGTTGTATGCAGAAAGAGTTTGTGTCTTAGTGATTTATGATTGGATGAAACAGTAGTTTATCCGTATGATCGATTTTACCTTTGACACACTTGGAAATATGAATGGGTTTGAGTTCACATCCAATTTCAATGCAGTCTACTTCAATTCTGTAAAAATAAAATTTCCCCATACATTAAGCTCATCACTCTTGTAGGGATTCACTCTTAGCCACACACACACACACACACCTGAAATTATCAAAACCTTCATGGTGACATTTGCTTGTCATTAAATTCATGAAAATGAGAAACACCTCTAAAATTGCAAAATTTTGATTGGACTCCTCTCAAGTTTTGTTCTAAAAATGCTCACTCATTGAATTTCAGTCGAGTTGAATTAAGGGAAGAAATATAATCAACAAAATGTCGAGCTATAGATGTTTGTATTGTATTGTCTGCACTAGGCAGAAGAATTTGATGACATGTCATATTCGTTGCAGTACATTGCACAGCTAGCAGATGCCTTCGCTTACTGTCACTGCAAGAAGGTCATCCATCGGGACATAAAGCCTGAGAATCTGCTGGTCAGTCTAAAAGGTGACATCAAGATAGCCGACTTTGGTTGGTCCGTACACGCCCCCTCTTCAAGACGCAACACAATGTGTGGAACTCTAGACTACCTGGCCCCTGAGATGGTTGAACATAAGCAGCATGACGAGAAGGTGGGCGGAGTCTTTTTTGTAGTTGAAAATCTGTTTGAAAAGCGAAAATTGAATATTTTGCCAACCCTTTACCATTGTTGGTGGCATGTTATGCATGATGAGATATAGCTAGTCAAGTTATGTTTATTGGATTTTTTAATTGGTGAGTGAGCGAGACACTTACAGGGGTAAAACAATCAAGATTCCATAGTGTTTGTTTATTTATTTATTTTTGCTTATTTATGTGGTACGTACTGCCCCTTTTTTCTCCCGCTCCACTAATTATGTAAGTTGGTAAAGTGTCATGACAAAATAAAGATAAGGACCAGCCCAACAGTGAGGTGCGGGTCCAAGCCATAATTGGAGCAGACCTAAACGCCTGACTATATCTCATAGTTAGCTCTCCCCTTCAAGCTAGGCTAGCTCGCTCACCATAGTACTGTAAGTAAAGCTTATGATTTATTAAATGGAAACTTCTATAGAACTGGAAGCTAAATACATGTGTTTCTGTCTGTTAGCTTTACATCATACAATACAACCATTTCAATGTTAGGCTGTGGGTATGTGTATGTATGTGTGTGTGTGTACACTGTTAAACTGCCATTAGTAACATATCCATGGCTATTCAGGGCTGCATTCGCCACATAGAACAGAACAGCTTTTGCCCCCTAGAAATAGTTTAGTACTGTAATTGTCTTTGAATGTGTCTATACTCGTATTGTCCATCTTATAATCTAAGAGTCGTTTTTGCCCCTCTTATATTTATAATTTGATGGCCTACAAGGAAGTAACACTATAGCTAATTCTGGAGAATAGAAGTCTTTCAGTCAAAGTGTGATCATTTGCTTGTGAAGATGCAGTGCATTCTGCCTTATATGGGCAATGGAATGTAATTATATATGAATATGATTAGTTTGATGAAACTTTTGCTCAGCTGCTGTAATATTTGTAGGTTGATATCTGGGGACTTGGTGTTCTCTGCTACGAACTTCTGGTAGGTCAGCCTCCATTTGAAGCCAGGACAACGAAAGAGACCTATGAGAGAATAGTGAATGTGAACATTGATTTCCCATCCCATGTCTCCAGTGAAGCTAGAGATCTCATCACTAAGGTTAGCCATTATTTCCATTACATGTGTGTGGTATCAGGGTTTCATATGGGGGGGGGGGGTGGTCCAGGAATCTCCACCTTCAAGCTGAGGTCTTCCTCTTCCCCCATCAGAGTTTTTTTCAGTGTGAAGTATACTCTCAGATAGGCATGTGCATCAAAGTAGTATGGGTTTTAAAAAGTGGGTGTGGCTAAGTAGACACATTTCCGCCCCTAGTATGTCAGTTCAAAGCTGTAAGCAGCCACAGGATATCCTTTGTCTAGTCTTTACATTTTGTTTTTATTTTCTACTGCAGCTACTCAGATATTCTCCCTCCAAGAGACTCCCACTGCGGAATGTTCTTGACCATCCATGGATTCAGGCCAAAGCTGATCCTGAACGTCTTGAAAAACTGTTAGCTTCTTCCACACCATCCATAACAGCGTCCACCCCTTCTGTAGCTGCAACTAGTTAACAATGTTGTCATTCACTCTATTTTGTTGTTTGTGATTTGTTTTTGTTGTTGTTGTTAACCCTGAATGTGCAGGGGTATAGTTTGTAGCAGTCATTAATAAATTGCACAATGCTTTTAAATACATGGATCATCTACATTTAGGCCTCAATGGTCCCTGAATTGCTAGAATGGACTCTCAATTAGGGCCATGTTTTAGGTATTCAAAGAGTTAACTTAATCAATCATTATGATGTGCATGAATCACGATAATGTATCATAGTGTGGCTCCAAGGGCATGTGGTTTCCTGGTGTTCGTGTGAGAAATCATAAGTTGCACCAAAAAAATATGGCCCCCAACTTCCTACGCCACTGTATCAAGAACTACATGATATATGCATGATAACATTTTAGTCAGTACATGACACCCCTTGTAACTATTGAAATTAAGAGGAGGGTTTGTACCAGTCTGGCTTCTGCCTTATTTTCGCGTAGCCAGACCTTTTACCAACCGTAACCGCTATGCGGGGAAGGAAAGGGTCTGGGAACATACAATACAACGACTTGTTCAGCAGCACCCCAAAAAGGTGCTCAATTATCACATTCCAGCAAGCTTGCGGTATACTGTGTGACGTCAACATCACATCTGGGAGGGTGAAAACGTTGCTCAACTTCATTAAACTGGTGAAGTTGTTTTTTGTAGGCTATTTATAAGCACTCCTGGCAAGCAATGAAAGTACGAGCATGAATAGGAGACATGCTACCCGGACGTGGTTGTGACGTCAAGACTACTTCTGCCTAGCCTGAGAAAGATCTTGGGACTCTTCACCGGTGAATCCTTCTGGTAGGTGATCCTTAAGTGACTGTAGGGCTTGCAGGTGAGGTTATACTTTTTAGTAACATTGTTGGAGCAAGCAAGCAAGATGGTGAAACAAGCAAGGACAAATAACACAAAACTGTAAACTATTAATTAGCACCTCATTCATTTGATAAACATGTATTCACACTTCAATAACACATGTAACCCCCCCCCACCCCCCCCCCCCCCCCCCCCACCACCACCCCTTAGACACCCCCCCTTAGACACCCCCCTTGGACTGAGCTGCTTAGTCCATATCAGTTGTTGTAGCTGCAGGATCAAGTCACTCTGCTTCAACTCTTTTTGCCACTAGAGCTGGAACCTTACTTCATTGAAACACATCTCTTCTTTGCATATTGTAACAACTCTACTTCTATTCATTTGCTTATCCTAGTGTCATCATCTCATTCTTCGACATTTCAATATAATAACAAAACCTATCAACTTCGATCGTCTGGGGTGTTGTCTGACTTCACTCTAGACTAGCATCATATAGTGGAACACTAGCGCAGGAAGCGACATTCCCGGTGCAGTGTTCGGTACATTCAAGGGCGAGTTGTGTTGCAGATACTGAGCAACCAGCCGCTACGCTTAATTGCGCACTAGACGATTCAAACATTGTCAAACTGGTTCCGTACCTCTGGACTGTTCATCATTGCCTCGGACAACCAGAACCTGACTGTTGGGTCCCTGGGTGTCTCACTGGAACGATGCCCGAGTCACTCTTGGTATTTCTGGAACTTTGGACCCTTTGTACTCCAGCAGTTGCTCAGCAATAGCGACTGATCATTTACACTCACTCCATATATCACTGGCCCAAGTTTATGTAAATTACACCCACACACCAGCAGGTGCCTCCCTCCTGTTTCTTTGCATGTGGGCTTCCCCTCCCCCTGACCTTGTCATGTATATTTTGTTCTTTACTGAGGGGTGTATCAAGCCCAACCATGAACCATGTCCTTAACTTCAGCTTCAAAAACAACTCATGGTGAGACTCCTGGAGTCAATGTGGAGGGTGTGTTCCAATACCACAATGACAACTTCTGCTGGAGAGTTGTGGAGTCTTCCTTCCTTCAGCATAGTGAACTCTTGAAGGTTTGTACAAATCTTTCAGCCTCCCCACTAGAGGCAGGGTGATAATGTGCTGGAACTATCTCCAATCCCTTGGAGTGGCTATCTATCACCACCAGGAACAAGTTCGGGGAAAGTGATGAAGGACTTCTTTATAATGATGTTTATTGGCGAGCGAGCGTAGCGAGCGAGACACTTACAGGGGTAACACAATCGAAAATCGGGGATGTTTGTTTATTTATTTAGATATATGTTTGGACGTATGTATGTCATTTTGTACTTTGACCCTCCGTATTTTTGTGTTCGCTCCGCGTTCGACCCCGTCCCAAACTTCACTAAACAGAATCCTCTGGTGTAGCGACCATTACCCGTATCACCTTAGAAATTGAATTGTTTACCGTTTTGAATTGTTTTGCGGGTGCTGGGAGCTCCATTTCTATTCGAGTTAGTGGCGGTGGTAAGTTAATACACTATTTGTCACAGTTATAAGCACTACTTAACAGCATTTACTTGACAATTCATTGTCCACTAGACGAACCACGGAGGTAAGTCTTGCGTAAAGGTATGTTCAGTTGTATGAAAGTATTGTGCGTTACAACTACTATTAAGAAAATCACAAAGAAAATTTTAAATAACGTGACTTGATTTTATTGCTTCTTTTTCAATTCAAACAGTTGAGGGGAGTGGTTACTATGGCATTGAATCCCCTTTACCGTATATGCATAATTTAACAACTCAACTTTATTTTAGTAGTTTGAATAACAATAGTGTAGTTTAAGGCTCGCTCGCCATTTGTGCTCAAGCACACCACTAGTTTATTTATATATATGGACGTACGTATGTCATCGCGTTTTTGTGTTAGTTATGTGGTCGACCCCGTTCCAAATTGCACTAAACAGAATCCTCTGGTTTATCGATCAGTACCCGTATCACCCTAGAAATTGAATTGTTTACCGTTTGAATTCTTTTGCGGGTGCAGTTTTTCTATTAGAGTTAGTGGCGGTGGTAAGTCAATGCGCTCTTTGTCACGGTTATAAGCCGCGCGCAACAGTATTTACTTGAAAATACATTGTCCACTAGACTACTGCGAAGGTAAGTCTGTGTAGGTGCATGTCCAATTGTGTCAAAGCATTGTGTGTTACAACCACTACTTAGCTAAAGAATATCACAAAGAAAACTTTTAAATAACGTGTATTGTTTTGTTGTTGTTGTTTTTTCCTTCAATTCAAGCAGTTGCAGAGAGTTGTTACTATGGCACTGAAATCCCTTTACCCTGTATGCTAAATTTAAAAACTGGACCTTATTTTCAGTAGCTTCAGGGTTAGAAGTCAATAAAAATAGTTTTTTATAGTCTTTAGGACTCGCTCGCCATTTGTGCTCAGCACATCACTAGTTTATTTATTATTTATATATTGGCCGATACGCATGTCTTTCGTACTTTGGACCTCGCGTTTGGTTGTTAGTTATGTGGTCGGCCCTCGTCGTCCCAAATTGCACTAAACAGAATCCTCTGGTTTATCGATCAGTACCCGTATCACCCTAGAAATTGAATTGTTTACCGTTTGAATTCTTTTGCGGGTGCAGTTTTTCTATTCGAGTTAGTGGCGGTGGTAAGTCAATGCGCTCTTTGTCATGGTTATAAGCCGTGCGCAACAGTATTTACTTGAAAATACATTGTCCACTAGACTACTGCGACGGTAAGTCTGTGTAGGTGCATGTCCAGTTGTGTCAAAGCATTGTGTGTTACAACCACTACTTAGCTAAAGAATATCACAAAGAAAACTTTTAAATAACGTGTATTGTCTTGTTGTTGTTTTTTCCCTTCAATTCAAGCAGTTGCAGAGAGTTGTTACTATGGCACTGAACCCTTTACCCTTGTATGCTAAATTTAAAAACTCGACCTTATCAGTAGCTTCAGTGTTAGAAGTCAAAATCATTCATATAAAAATAGTATAGTCTCGCTCGCCATTTGTGCTCAAGCACACCACTAGTTAGGTACTGAACAGAGCCTGATAACTGTTGCCACATAGAAAATGCATTAAAGTAAACAGGATGTGGCTTAGGGCAATATTTTTCCATATCACCTGTGTTCATAGTTATTACGTTGGGTTATTACGTCCCCCTAGGTAAATTTCTTGTTACCAAGGTATTCGCCCATGAGCAGTACCTAATAAATTTATTATCCATTGGATACCCGAGAATATCACTCGTCTGATTGGCGGTATTTACGCTCGTGCCTGCGGCACTCGCGTAAATACTAAGCCAACAGACTCATGATATTCTCCTGTATCAAATGAATAATATATATTTATTTTGTTCAAAGGAAATTACTAATGTTGTGAATCTAGATATTGTGAAAGTAAGAAATGTAAATTACCTTACTGGTTGACATGGCTTGTATTTTTTGTTTACTACTTAATTTCATTGAAATAATGTGTGTGTGTGTGTGTGTATGTGTGTGTGAGTAAGTGAGTATGTGTGTGTGTGTGTTTAGAAAATGAAATCCACTTGACGCAATTCTCCATAGGAGGGGATTTCAAGTGGACTTTTGAGATGCTCCTGATGCAAGGAATCTGTAGAGACCTTACAGCTTGTTGTGAGCTCCTTCTTTGAAGTTAGGGCCATTGTCACTGAACAATTATGGCCCCATCTTGCTATGAACATTCTTAGTGGCAGATCTGACACCAGCTTTATGTGAGTTGCCTTTGTACTAAAACAAATAAGATTGCATATGTATGCCTGTACTACCAAGTGTAACCACAATTATAAAGAAATGGTCCTATAAAGTTTTTATAACAGTTTTGAAGAAGGAAGTTGACCCATTTGCTGATGTTCTGTTATAGCCACAGTATACCAACAGATGACACATATCTGCAAGAAACATCTCGTGCAAAAGTTTTGATCTGTCAGTGTCAGACAATCGCTTAGCAATTGCTGCAAACAGTGTAGAAACTGTGTTGGCTTGTGGATACTTAGCTTAGCAATAATTGAATTTCTTCTGTTCAAACTTAATATTAGCTAACATGTCATGGATTGTGTCCAGGCTTGCTAGGAATGCCTGGAATCTTATACATGCCACCTCAACGGGTATCGGCAATCTTTATCCCCTCGAACTTTATTCCCCCGAACTTCGTATCCATAATCAGTGTTTACTTACAATGCATGCACTTTTCATTCCATCTTTGTTACCTACTTTTTCATACTTTTATTGTAACTCATTTATTCCTCGTTTTCTTGATTATACTAAATATAACTAACTTGTGGTTGTTGGGACTTGGCTGTCTCCTGTCACTATTTGACTAAGCAGCGGGATCGCAGATATAACTATTACTAAGTCCAGAACGTCTGTGGAGCTTACAATCCCACAACTCTTAGCAAGGATGTTTTCTCTGGCAGGACGTGACCGTTCAGATTGTCCAACAAGTAGTTTAACCAAATAACTAAATTTCACTTCAACTGCAACCTTAAGAGCTAAAGGAGATAGCTATTGTCGAGAGGTGCTATGCCTAGCAACTATAGCTACTTCAACCTTGACAAACCACAAGTTGGGATTGGGGCGAAGGAGAAGGGGGAAATGTAATAGAGGTGTCTATAGATAGTGGTCAAAAAATCGCCCATTTTAAATCAAGCAGAAATGGTGTGAAAGATTGAGAACCAAGCACCATCAAACATTGCTACAATTAGCCCAGAAGATGGAGAATCAAGGGAGGCAGCTGCTAGTAGGTGTTAACATGGCCCAGTGAGCACATGATTTAGGCTGCAAATAATTTAACCACATCCTGCTACTTGGCGAGAATTCCACAGTAAAAAGCAGACTTACACTAAATAGGCCCAAAAAGTCCAAAATGGAATTGCTTGGGATACTTAAATTCAGTAGCTACTCATACAGAACCCACTCCACCTGACAATCCTACAAAAAGATTTCTGTTCTGAAGCATTGTAGCTAACTATCATTTGTGACCAAAATAAAAATGAATAGAATAAAAGATAAGAGCAAAGTTGTAGTTTTTTCTCTATAGAATGTAAACAATTTATTTTTCTATCACCCTATGAAAACATTATATGTTGAACTCCGACAGTACTTGTGATTTAGTGCCTTCAAGTCATATCTTGAACAAGCCGTAGAATCTTCCATGACTGTCAATACCATCTCTTGAGCTGTCAGGTATTTCATCATTGGTTGTTTGCTTGAAATAAAAATGGCCACACCCTCAACGAACCAGTATTATTCTACCATCTACCATAGCAACAAAAGTGCATGGGAGTTTATAGCCACGCTTAACATAGGAGCCAATTGCCAATAGCTATATCAACACATAATATATTTAAAGGCACTCCAACATTATTTCTTTCACATGTTTGCTTAACATACGAAAATTTGTTTAGCTAGCTGTCAAGTTGTCATGTGAAGGATGGTGCCAATTCCACTTTCAAAACAGTTATAATTATGGCCAAAGTTAGCATGTGGAAGTAGTGGTACCTACACAAGAAGGAGAGCAGACTTTTATTACCAAAAGTGATGTCCTCATCAATCAGAAACTGCAAGTCATTAGCTAATTTAAGGTAGCTATTACTCATTCTTCCTCCTTTTAATACTTATTTCTGAATTAATCCTACTAGTATGCTTAACATCATAATTAAATCAATATGTATGAGAAACTGAAGTGCAAGAAATATCAAATGAATGTTTAAAAAATCTGAAGTAAGAGATGAATCATGACCAACTATTAATGTTTTAGGCATCTTCATTAACAATACATTCTGCATCGACCCTGCAATAGCATATATATACGTAGAAAATAGCTTACTACCCGCAATTATCAATGTACAAGCTATTGCATAACTACCAGAATTACTTCTGACTAACATGTAAATATGTAACTTAAAAAGGGAAAATTTATAATATTAATTAAATTTATCATTCTTATAAAATTCTTACATCACAATGTCTTCTTGAATTGCTGTTGGACTTAATGGCATGTTCACTTTAGCTATGAATTCAAAACAGAATCCTTTAAAACCACACCCTCTATTGAAGCCACAGCGATCAGTAGTAGTGCTCATTTCAGAAGTGTTAGTTACTTTTTCACTGACCTGAATGAAAACAAAATCCCAATATTTCTTATAGAAACCTAAATCTGTCACTTTTAGCACGAGTATCAATCCTTGAAGTGGAAATATGACTAATACTACAAAGTATAGTGACTTACCTTTATATTTCTGCCTTTGAAAAAAGTGCCATTCAAATCTAGAGCTTCAAGGACAGACGACTGGTAAAAAAATTCAACATAAGCATATCTACAGAGAATAAAAAAATACACGGTGAATATCGGATTCTTACCATACACAAAATTCTCCTTTGTCCAACCCTGATTTACTTTTTATATCCCTCATTAACGACAATTCATACAGTGCAGCCTTCCACAGACTAATTTTCTATTCTTGTTGTATTAATTATCTGTAATGCATAGTCAAACTAGCTAGTCTAGCCAAGAATGGCATCCTATACCCTTTTGAATGTCCAAAACAACAATGGACTGATTCATAGCTTGGCAGTGGCTTAACGTCTCTAGTTGTAGACAGTGTCAAGATAGCATTGGTGAATAACAGAAATGTGTCCAGAAGGGGGAATCCGTGCAACTTTCCTCTCAAATACATAATTTGAAGAGATAAACCATTTAGCTCATGTTAATATTATTTTAAATAGTGCACATTGTAATTTAAATCTTTCACTCTAATGAGATCATAGACCTATCATGTTTCTTTTATGTCACTCTTTATGTTTAATTTATTTTGAAAAATATGGACAACACTAAATTTAGCTCGACCTTTTAGGATGGCTTAAAAACTCGTCACACATAATTGACACTCTATAGACAGATCCACAGCTCTCAAAATATCTGCTTAGTTCTTCTTCAGTACACTGGTATGCAACCTGCAATAGTGAAACGATGTCAAAATAAAAACATAATATGCTACAACATGTTCTAACTTAGTTCCCACATAATAAATTAGCTTGAGTACCTAGCAGAATGTGTAACATTTAACTTAAGACTGTCAAAAAAAAAGAAGATATACTAAATATGTATTTTTACTCTAGTAGTAATCTGGAAAATTAAAAATAATAAAATGGGTGTATAGAAAAAAAAAAGACTAACATTTTCAACACAAACAGAGCATCTATCAGCCTTAGCTTTATCTTTAGGCATTCCAAAATCACATCCTGCAAATTAATAAAATGTTTATATGAAGAGTTAACCAAACAGCAACAACAACAATTATAATTATAACCTACTTATAGCAAAGGGATTGAACCTTGCTTCAGCTTCCGCTTGTCTCTGAATAATCTTCAGCTTAGCCAATTCTTCACTTAGCCCTAACAGGGAAGCCTCCATTGTTTCCTTCTGCTATATAAAACAAGATGCAGTCAACTTAGAGGCCTCAAAAAATAATCTCAGTCCATTCGGAGAGCTAACTAAATACTCAGTATAAACAAAACAAAAAAATAAAAAAATAAATAAAGATTATAACTGGAATTGTTTATATTAGGAATGTTCAAAAATTCTTGCATGAATCCAATAATATACGTGCACAAATTTAGTAAGTCTTATGTCGTGATGTTTCATGTTAACAAAATGAAGCACCAATAGATACGAAAGTAACAAATATAGATATACAAACAAATACTTTAAGTAAAGTATGTGAGATTTCATGCAAAGAAACAAACAAAAAATACCATGACTGAGACATAGCACAGGTTACCCGTGCTATCACTCGCTAATAGTAGGCCAGCTTTTTAAAAAGTCTTTTGCAATTGTAGCTACACTGTATCGTTCACTCACTATCTCCTCATTTCAGGATTAGTTTTCCGCTGGAACTTTGTTTTCGACGTACGACTCCTCCTAATCTGTTGTAAAACATTCCGTCTAATACGGGTAGAGGTTCTGTGGTGAAGAATGACATTGTCTCCAACTAGAAACTACTCGAACTGTACGTTTCCAAGGTTAACACTGCACGCATGACAGCTACATGGAAAACTAAAGTAAGAAGGGTCAAAGTCACCCTGACGATTAGTGCATCTTGCCAGAAATAATAAAAGTTTAGCGACTCAATCCCAACGATGTTAAGATGGTGGTCTGTTTTCAGTGTGGTAAAAAATGAATGAGTGGGCTTGGTGGTCTTGGATGTATTGATTCAGAAGATGCAGTAACTTGGAGGTCTCGCAAAGATAGAGCCACCTGACTCAGCTTGGGTTCCATATGGTAGATCCTGGGCAACTTGTATGGCTGAGGCAAATTTTGGGT
>WLWD01005460.1_pt1 | contig 14591 bp, 11 predicted proteins | sample 6712731 | NCBI WGS metagenome assembly WLWD01 (sample SAMN12718690, study PRJNA576275) | sponge metagenome | isolation source: marine sponge | host: Mycale hentscheli | place: New Zealand: South Island, Marlborough, Capsize Point | collected 2014-11-01
GTGTCTCGTGGTCCACTGCAAGGTCAGTCTGTTCAAGGAAGTACAAACACATTCACAGATATGTTGAGAATAGAGAGAGTAAGTCAACACAATCCATCTGTACAATGTATTGCTTCAATTAGCAGTTCTACTATAATGACTTCAGTCACTTTATCAGTATCAGGTAATTTTGGAATTCAATTGATGTGTTGATATTATTACTTTAATATAATGTTGCACAGTTCCCCAAACATCAGCCAGCATTACAGAGAGTAGAGTGCCAACAGTTTCACTCAATTACATACTCACTTGTAATGTGAACTTTCCATCAACATTAATGATAGTATCATATTCATGGATGAAGGGAAATACTCTATTGACAGGACAGAATACTCATCAGTTAGACTTGAGTCCACTTCAATTAACTCAGAATACAACACAATATACTTGTCACTATACAGCTACATCTACATATCTCATAAATCCTGTTATAGGAATGAGTCCCTCCCATGAAGTACTAATCATTGGTATGTATCACAGAACTGTACAGTTAGAGTATTAGAGTACCACTAAAGTAATTGTGAAGTTATAATTTATTTCATGAATTTATATAGAATAACTGTTATATGTCTCACATTCAATGCAATTTAAATAGGAAAACAGAATTTGATAGGAAAATAATCCATACAAAGTATTAGTCCATTCACTGGCATAAGTGCCATAAGGTACCAAGCCTTCCTACAGCATTTCTCTCATTTTTGAAATGTCAATTTTGTTTCAATGTTTTCATGTATTACTGTAATAGTACTCTTACAAATAATATTAAACGAAAAATTCAATACATTGATTTATCAAAATTTTCGAAAGTAAATATGGCTACTGGAATGCTTACATTTAAACGTCAGTCTTCCAAAAAAATTATAGTCCATGGTTCTGAAGCTCAGAATTTATCAGCTAGAAGAAAAAATAGAATAAAAAATTGCTTATAATTGTCATGTTAACACACTGGTCACTTGAATATTTATGACCACCAGTTTAGTAACACATCTGAAGATTTTATCTTCTATTTCTTTTTATAAACACATTTTTCAGCAATAATTGTATTTTTAAGCAAATTAAGACAAACTTAGTTACTGTCACGCAAAGTAAAAGTATAGCAGTCCACAAAGAGAGGAGTTAAACATTCAGATTTGCCATTACTAATGGTACCAGCTGAAGTTTAATTTCTGATAATTTCAGAGTCCTACAGGGTTCAGATAGAATTCACAACTTATTCACCTTCAAGTTGCTGAGTTCTGTGTAGAGTTGCATGCTATAAAAATTCAGGTAGATTGATGCTCAAAGGTAAGCGTTTTGGTAGCCACATTAAGGCAGTTTGTTTGGAACCCTATTTTTTTAAATTGTAAAACACAAGATTCCCGTGTACTGGTTTCAATTATTTCTTACAGGAAGTTCTAAACAAGAAAAAAACATTATATTAATACTCAATTTGTTTTTTTTAAAGAAGAATTGAGAGCAGTCTAATGCCGAGAAGTTGCTGCTTCACCAGTCAAAGCATTCCTTGCCAGTGAATGGGTTATACGCTAAAATCTGACTTTTTCTAATCTGGAACTGGAAAAGCCTACACCTGTTATAAAGACATCACACGAAGGATAGAAAAATTAATCTCATAAGTAGTTTTCATGGCCAGCATATAAAAGACATACTTTCTAGTCTACATAGGTATATTCAGGCAGGTAGCCAAAAACCCATTCCGTCCACCTGAATCATGCTCATGGACAAATTTGAATTCTGAATTCAAAAGCCCCGCCCCCATGCTTCAAGTGTTGATCTAACAATTACTTTATTACAGCCATGTGCAATTAGCACTTATACATAAATACCGCTAAATGAATAAGACAATAATGACCTCGATTCTTTTAAATATATTATAATCAATTGATTCAAAAAGTATATATTTCAATCTGTTTGTACAGTTACAGTCACCTCTGTCACTATAACTCCACCCAACCCTAGTGGAGTAGCTGGTGTAGATAATGTTACTCTCACATGTATTGGAACTCTATCAGGACCTGCTATAGCTAGAGTTCAATGGACAGGACAAATGATGCATACTCCACCACTGGCTACAGCTCCATCTACTACAGTCAGTGATTCATTAGTACTAACTCGAGTTAGACAATCCTATGCTGGAACTTATACATGTACTGTAACTATTGGAGCATCTAGTATGAGTAGATCTGTATCATTAGCAGTTACAGGTGAGTTTGTCATTTTAATATGTGAGATTTATTTTATGCTGCTATACATATTTAGCTTCAGCTATACCTATCTCTATAACGGAGAGCCAGTCAACTGTTGCTCTTCGTGACTACATCCTCACCTGTGTAGCCACACCTCCTTCTTCTTTGGAAGTGACTTCACCATTATATCAGTGGAGTAGAAATGGACAAGTTGTTCATGATCAGAATAATAGACAATTGAACTTGAGTCCTCTGCCACTGACTGAAGATGGTGCACAATATACTTGTCAGTACACAGCCTCTTCAGTATATGTCAACAATGTGGATGTTACCAGTCCTCCACATACAATAGCATTTATGTGTAAGTAATAAGAGTAGTAATACTAGTATTAGTATTAGTACACGTTTCTTGCATATGTCAACATTATCATTGTCAATTAATTATAGACAGCACTTTATGATTGAATATAATCTGTAATTAAGTGTAACTGGAAATGCACCTACATACAATATTTTATGTCTTTAGTAATCAGTCCTAAAAACATACAAGGAACAGTTCAACAAACTTCAGTGATGCTCAAACTAAAAATTAAATATATTATATGCTGACATTGCTAAAGTTAAAATGAAGAATGTTATCTGGTATTTATTGTTTTATTAATTTGCAGACTTATTCTTTAGAATTGGAACAAGAACACTTGGTGACGGAGATTCTGTAAACATTACTGGTATAGGAGGTCAACCTCCTGATGATCGTAATGATCCTGGAAATACATTAATATGTAACACTAGTAAAGTCAATATGGCATGTTGCAGAAATGCAGAGAGTGGAATGAGAGCTATTGGGAACCGGTACACTCCTACAGGACCTCCCATTATTACCTTAGTAAATTTAGGACAGACTACAGACACATTTTACAGAGTAGTGCATGCTCAACAAGTTCGTCTGGCAAGTACAGGAGCTCCCACTGGACCACTGGGAATATATACATGCTCTGTACCAAATAATAATGGAATTCTTATCAATGCCACTGTTAATATCATCAATATATTATCTGGTAAATAGTGTAGCTAGATTATTTCTGTAGTGTTTTGTTTTGTTTTATATTTTGATGATGCAAACTTCACTCCAGCAAATATGCTGTTGAAATTAATGTAATGAGCTGAATTGTTTATCATTCATTCCCATGGTTTAAACTACTGTCATGGTCATATAAACATGTCCTGCAAAGTGACTCTCTAGCAAATTAAATAATCAGATTTTCTATAACATGAGATCACTTTCATTATTTAACCAGTTTTTTGCAGTTGGTAGAAATGATACTTTAACTTGCATAACATAAACTATCAGTGTCACAATGCCACATTCTTGAATGTTACTAAAGACTGCAATTTACTAGTTAATTTATTTATTTAAAATGAACGATAAAGTAATGTAGAAAATTTGAAGATTTTATTGAAGCAGTTAAAGAGATGTCCATGCAATATTTTACAATAGTGTGTAGCTCAAAATTTCAAATAACAATCTAACTAAACTGATTTTTACTTCGTTAATGTTTGTAGTTAGTTCTGTCTCAATATATCCTGTGAACCCAGAAGTTGTAGCTGGAGAGTCTCTTACATTAACATGTACTGCTACTATAACTGGCAGAGATGGTACACCTTCATTTACTTGGACTGGTCAAGTATCTCGTGGTCCACTACAAGGTCAGGCTGTTCAAGGAAGTACAAACACATTCACAGATATGTTGAGAATAGAGAGAGTGAGCCAACACAATCCATCTGTACAATGTATGGCTTCAATTAGCAATTCTACTCTAATGACTAAAGTCAATTTATCAGTGTCAGGTAATTCTATAATCAATGTATAAATACTATTTCATAGTATTCAATGTTACACAGTTCCCAGAACATCAGCCACCATTACAGAGAGTAGAGTGCCAAAAGTTTCATTCAATTACATACTCACTTGTAATGTGAATATTTCACCAACATTAATGATAGTATCATATTCATGGATGGAGGGGAATGCTTTATTGACAGGACAGAATACTCATCAGTTAAATTTGAGTCCACTACAATTATCTCAGAATACATCACAATATACCTGTCACTATACAGCTACATCTCAAATCTTGTGAATTCTGTAATGAGAACAAGTCCCCCACATGAAATATTAATAATTGGTAAGTATAACTGAACAGTGTAGATAATGTATAATTAACAGAGAATATCACAAAGCTAATTTGTGAAAAATGGGGTGTTTGGATAACTCAGTTTTGGTGTTAAGTAGGAGGCGCAGCCTGGACACCCCAGTTTAAAGCTTTATATTGTTGTTTCCATGGTTAATCACAACTAAGAGATATTTGAAATGGGGAAACTAAAGGATATAAGCTATTATTATGCTCACTTGGTAAAGTATACATGTGCTGTGAAGTTATAAGGGCTCAAAGTGGGGTGTCCAGGCAGTGACTCCTGGCAAACACCTCACGAGGTGTTATTTAAGCACCCCATTTTAACAGTGTACAATAGTGTATAAACATAACCAGCTCCAAATAGGAAGGACATAATGCAGAAGGAGTTCGAGGGTGTTAAAGTGAACTTCCCACTTGTAGGGTCTAACTCTTAGCGCATTTATCAGTAATTCTCTCTCTATAATGGTTAATGCTTATACCCTAATTTGCATAATGAGTCCTGGACAAGTAGAGAAGGGTATCTTTTCAACAGATTTTTTCAAAATTCTAAAATGGGCTGTTATGTTCAAGTTGAAACAAAATCAGTAGTCTCCTCTCTATTAGGAGAAATCAGCATTTTCTGTGCAACATACTTTTGAAGGCAATGTATAGAATATGAAGCATGAGCAGAGCTAATACTTATTTTACTTCATTTGTTCATGATGATTGTTTATTTGTATGATTTTTAGTTTGAGTGGCTAGTTTGCCAGATAGTTTGATCTGGCATACATCAATATGATCTGATTCAACTAAAGTGTTAAAACTCTCCTGTATAACTTATATAATACATGGCAATTTGAAATATACTGAGATTTGACAGACTGAAGCTGTTGAAAATAAGTAAGGTAATAGAGTTTGGATCTTTTGTAAGTAGCATCCTCAAATTGAATAGGAGAAAAGTCATTATGAACTTGGTATAAATGCTTGTAGAATGGGATTATCTCATTTATATCCAAACTAACATTTGATTCTAAGTCATAAAGATATAATAATGACTTAACATGAAACCCTTGTTCAGCTCAAAACTTACATAAATTACCAACTTTACTCAACTTCCTAACAGGCACAGCTTTGTGAAAGTTTATTTCAATTGTTTAAGGTTGTTAGTATAGTTTGTATTTGCACTTGGCATACTTTTATGCTCACCCATAGCTATATAATAATATTGCTTTTATAATATCAACAATACCAAAATAACAACAATAGTAATAAAAAGACTACAAGTGACCATAGTTAAGGCAGTCCAACTGATCAATTTGCTCATAATTTTCATGCTAAGTTAAAGAAAGGGAAGTTAAATGTTTACATCAGAACAATTTATCCAGAAAAATGTTCACAATTGAAAAAGTAGATTATTTAACATAACAACTACACTGTCTTTGTTATATCCAATATAAGCAGAAGTAATTTGGAGTGCATCAATTATTTGTATCTGATCTTCTTACCTTAGGTCTTCTTTATTATATTATGAACAATCAGCAACTTCAAATATAAAATAAAACACTTTACATTAGTAAAAAAATATCATTTCTTTCTTCATAATTCTTTAAGACAACACCAAACATGAAACTAGAAATAATACTTACATTAGGCATAAAAATGTCTTATTGGGTATGGCTTACATTAAACAAGAAACCCCTTTCCATAATTTCCTAGACCTAATCTCAACATTAAATACATCATCACTAAATAAATGGTGACAATCAATGATAAGGTATACACATAATAATCATAAATTAAAGTATGTAATTCTATGTATTTGTACAGTTACAGTCACCTCTGTCACTATAACTCCACCCAACCTTAGTGGAGTAGCTGGTGTAGATAATGTTACTCTCACATGTATTGGAACTCTATCAGGACCTGCTATAGCTAAAGTTCAGTGGACAGGACAAATGATGCAACCACTGGCTACAGCTCCATCTACTACAGTCAGGGATTCATTAGTACTAACTCGAATTAGGCAATCCTATGCTGGAACTTATACATGTACTGTAACTATTGGAGCATCTAGTATGAGTAGATCTGTATCATTAGCAGTTACAGGTGAGTTTGTCATTTTAATAATATGTGAGATTAATTTCATGCTACTATACATATTTAGCTTCAGCTATACCTATCTCTATAATGGAGAACCAGTCACCTGTTGCTCTTCGTGACTACATCCTCACCTGTGTAGCCACACCTCCTTCTTCTTTGGAAGTGACTTCACCATCATATCAGTGGAGAAGAAATGGACAAGTTGTACAAAATCAGAATAATAGACAATTGAACTTGAGACGTCTGCCACTGAGTGAAGATGGAGCAAATTATACTTGTCAGTACATAGCCTCTTCAGTATATGTTAACGATGTGGATGTTACCAGTCCTCCACATACAATAGAACTTGCATGTAAGTAAAAAGAGTAGTAAGTAGTACAATTTTCCTGCTTCAGTCAGCTATTATTGTCATTTAATTATAGACTGTACTTTATAATAAAATATAATATGTAAATAAAGTGCAAATAATATGTAATTTCCTTAAAGTTGAAATGCACCACTGTATGCCTATTATTTGTATTTCTTTAGTTGCATTATTAAGCAGTCCTCCTACAAACATACAAGGAATAGTTCAACAAACTTCAGTGATGCTCACATGGACACAGCCAGATATTGATGTAGTGCAAAATTACACAATAAGTTACTCCAGAACTGCAGGATGTTCTGATGCTCCAAGTGGAAGCCAAACCATCTCAGGATCAATGAGGATGTATACTCTATCTGGTTTACAAGAAAACATAACATGACTTCACTATAACAGCAATGAATACTAAGAATATAATTTCAGCTACAAAATCCTTCACTACTCTAACAGCAAGTGTGTTGAGCTGAATTATACACATATTATACAATATAATATAATACATATTATATACACATAATATTATTCCCAAAATATTTACAAATTGTGGAATTATACATTATATAAACTTTTCAAAAATTACTTAATTCACTTTGAACAAGAAAAAAATATCATATATTTTAATATTCTTAACTTAATTTGCTTCTGTAATGCATTGTCTTTGTAGCTCCAAGTGGCACAGTTCGCGAAATATTATTGGTAAACAACAACTTCACTAGTATTACTATTTCATGGAAGTTAGTGGATTGTCTACAACAAAATTCTCCAATTACAGGCTACAAAATTCGTTATAATGAAACTTCTACTACTACAGGACCAATAACAACTACTGACACATCATTTGTAGCTACTTCATTATTCCCTGGCACTTCCTACATATTTGAAATAGCAGCTGTCCATTAGTATTAATGCTATGGAAGCTACTACTTCTCGAGGGAAGCTGAGATAAGTACGCAATTCCATATTTGTTAGCTAAATATGCAAAAATAACTCTGGCCTTTCTTTTTTGTAACTAAGAGCTTGTTGTCAACAGTGACTGGTAAATTCAAATAGTCAGAATGACTCATCAAATTTGGTACTACAAAAGTTGCCACTGCTCAAGAAAATGAGGTAAGAAAGTAATTTTGTATTTGTGTGCTAAAATTGATTGTCTTTTGTTTTTGTAGGTGAGAGCTTGTTGTCAAGAATTCAAGGTAATTCAGATGGTCAAAGTAACTTCAATTTGATACTACAGAAGTTATCAATACTCAAGAATAAGGTAAGTAGTAATTCCATATTTGTAGGCTAAAATTACAAATAATAACACTGGTTTATTTTTTATCGTAGCTGAAAGCTTGTTCAAGAGTTACTGGTGATTGAGATTATCAGAATGGCAGATGTTTGATACTACAAAGTTACCATTAATCAGGTAAGAGAGTGATTTTGTACTTGTTTGCTGAAATAAAAGGTCATAACATAGTGTTTGCATGAACTAAGCTAAAACTTAGTAACAATACTTAGTTTTATGTTACCTAACTATCAGGCTCGCTCGCCATTTGTGCTCAAGCACACCACTAGTTTATTTGTATATATGTTTGGACGTACGTATGTCATTTTGTACTTTGACCCTCGCATTTTTGTGTTAGTCATGTGGTCGACCCCGTCCCAAATTGCACTAAACAGAATCCTCTGGTTTATCGATCAGTACCCGTATCACCCTAGAAATTGAATTGTTTACCGTTTTGAATTCTTTGCGGGTGCAGTTAAAACGTGAAAACTTAAGGGACTTTCATTTCTATTCGAGTTAGTGGCCACTAATATGTAGCCACACCTCATTCTTCTTTGGAAGTGACTTCACCATCATATCAGTGGAGAAGAAATGGACAAGTTGTACCTAATCAGAATAATAGACAATTGAACTTGAGTCCTCTGCCACTGAGTGAAGATGGTGCACAATATACTTGTCAGTTCACAGCCTCTTCTGTATATGTTAATAATGTGGATGTTACCAGTCTCACCCATACAATAACATTTATATGTAAGGAGTTAGTAATACAATGTAGTAGGGAACAGAATGGAAAATACTATATCTAGAACTAGAGGACCTCGTTCAATCATACTGCATCGTGACAATGTAATTGCACCAACAGGGATATACAGATGTCTAATATTTAATGAAAATACTTATGTAGGAATCTACTCTAACAATGAAGGTATAGAAAAGGTTGTAATAAATTGCGAGTTTTCTTTATTTATTTGTCCTGAAATACATAAACGTAACCAATAGCTAAACAAAATACTTTTTTAACCAGAAGTTTACCTCAAACAATTATTTAGAGTGTTCATTATTTTTTATTGTATGAAGATTATGTCTAAAAAGTCCTTAGCGTTAAAGTAGCAACAACACAGCACACTATTTTCGTAACCTATACAATAAACAATGGTCCACTACCACGCACATTAAGTGACTTAGTTTAGCTATATACATAATATTATAATGTTGACAAGTAATTATGTCTCCCACTTGATTGTTTAGACTTGTTGTGAGTCACTTTTATATGCAATAGAATAAGTAAACAGACAACTAAAAGAACTAATAAAAAATTAATACAGTCTTACTGCATCGTGACAATGTACTCATACAAACTGGGATATACAGATGTCAAGTAAATGATGAAAGTGGCATCAAATTTCTTTGCCCCATTCGAGTGTACTTATCAATTATACTTACAGCAAAGTATTATCACGTTTCTTTGCGCCACTCGGTTAGTCAAGGATAGCACAGCCAATAGGTTTTGAGTCAAGGACTTCAGTATTAACTTGCTGGAAGTCACCTTTCATATGCTTTAATTCTATTGTCAATGGCTGAAGGTTGAATGTAGTGCTTAATCTGCTCTCAAGGTCCAGGTTAAGATAGAATTAGACGTGGGGCTTATTTAAAAAACCCCAATGAAAACACCTATTGAGGTTGCAGCTCTGACATGGCAGGGCTTTTGCAATCTTACAATTATTTATGAAATGTAATATTTTGTCTTGATACTGTGTCTTATGATTATGCTGGATTTCATTTGATGCCTTCTGGATGGGATTGATCGCATCAAAGAAGTTTGGGATAGGCTACAAGATCAATACTGCCCAGAAGACTAGCTAGAACTCTGGAATAAACTTGGCATTCCAGAACTAAATAAAATTGCCTAAGTGAAAGATTAAATCAGAGAAATAAAAAATAACTCTTCTAAATTTTGGGTGAGATGAATTTGCCTTTAATGAAAGTGGTCAATGTTGTAGCAAGCCTAACTTTCATTACGTGTTCTATTCTTGCTTGGTGGCTGTGAAGTGTGGTACTAAATAGTTGTCAACCACAAAGTAACCAAATTAGTATTTTCAATATTGTCTCACCATTCATCATAATACTTGGGAGCAGGGAAACGAAAGTGGCATTGAATAGACTGCAGAAAAAATTCAAACATAAGTTTTCACAAAAGTACAACCACTATAACATGATCAACAAATACGTTTCAGCAGCCAGCTTCCAGCAGTCTTATGACAAAGCTTCCTACATTGATGACATGCCCATTTCTTTGTAAATAGCTTGCCCTCTCACTGACAATAATTCTTATCCACATAACCACCAGCATGTTCATTAATGTATTGTGGAGAAATCTAAACAGCTAGAAACGTGCATACCACTTGAATATTTTTGTACTTAAATCACTGTGCTTGCTAAATATAACTGCACAATTATAATGAAAATCACTCTGTAACTGATTGTATATTATGTGTATGTGCATATGCATAATTTATTAGATTGAAACTTTCACACTTCAGGGTTCTAGAGAGAAGCAAAGGCAAAATGTGAAAAAATCTCAGTTGTCGCCAGGAAATTGAATCCAGGACCCCTGTCTTTAGCCACCAGTGCTCTAGCCACTGAGATACAATAACTCAAGATATCCAAGACTTATACATTTTGCCTTTATACTGTTCAATAGTACTGCTTGGTGCAGCCTTGTACTCAACAAACCAACAATAATGTGCCATCAGAACACCTTTTCGTTGTCGAATGGAAACACTGCCCCCTCCGGAAAAGAGCCTTAAAATTAGTGGATTGAAAAGGATTTATCTGATAATTGTGATGATAAAGCCTTTTCAATCTACTAATTATGGCTCCTTCCTAGAGGGAGAGGTGTTTCAATGTACACCAAAACAGTATTTTGTGATGGCATATAATTATGGTCTGTCAAGCACAAGACTGCAGCAAGCAGTACTATTATACCGTATAAAGGTAAAATGAGAAATACTAAGGTCTTGTAAATTGTGGGTTATCGTAGCTCAGCTAGAACACTAGTGGCTAAAAAAGCTAGGGTTCCTGTGTTGGATTCCCCGGCAACAACTGAGAGTTTTTGTTAACATTATGCCTTTGTATCTCTCTAGACCCCTTTAAGTGAGAAAGTTTTAATCTAGTAGTTTTTTATGAAGGGTCTTAATGTGATAGTAATTTTAATGTTCATACCAAATACTTTTTCATCTATTCTGAAAGGATTACCTACAATACAGTCTCTAGCATACAACACTACAACTGGTGTTATGACTTGTATATTGACTGGAGGTCCTGTCACTAATCTAACTTGGAATAGAAGTGGAGTATCTTACAGAGTTAAATAATTGTGGATACTGTCAGTGCCACTTACCACAACCTTCTATACATATCTAGTAATACACTGTCAGATTACACTGGGATCTTCAGCTGTACTGTTAGTAATAGCAGAAGCAGTGAATCTGGAGCTACTGACGATGTCAAATGTAAGAATAGCACTTTATAATACAACAATATTTTAATTAACTGACTTTATTATTATCAGCTATAGATCTTTCTGGAAATAGTAATGCATATATCATTGGATCTACTGCAAGTGTAATTTGTTTCAGTAATCTTACTGTAGTTTCTATTCGGTGGCTCACTACTACTGATAATGTTTCATTTTCTACAGCACAAATAAAAGAAAATGAGTTGCTCTTAACTTTAAGTGACCCAATATCTCAACAAGTCGTTGACATTAGAGTTAGTTAGATTACCCTTACAAAGCATAGCGACACGTTTTATATTTGGTGTTCAAATAATATGTTTTATACTTCCTTACAGTCAGGTAAGCTTTACTGTATTGTGCTTAATATTGTCCATTCACTCTATAGTATTAGCAAACTTAAAAAGTATCTAGTTTTAATCAACTACTACGGCTATTGTGTAAGTCTCATGGTTACATTCGTGAAGTAAATTATCCTAATACAGTTTTCCAATGACAGAGTTTTGGTACCACAACTACATAAAAACTTATGAGTGATGAAATGAACATTGCTTTGTTACGGAAACAGAGAATCTAAAAGTTGATATTTAAAAATTGATACGTAATTGTATGCCTTTGTGGTTACCTTTCATACATTACATGAATTAATAATCTTTTATCAATACAACAAGGAAAAAACAACAGAGAATGGCAGACAATAATCATTATTAGTTACTTAAGCCCTAACTTCACACTAAATATATTATTTTTGTTCAGGCAGTGTACCTAAGGTATTTTCAAAATAGAGACTGCAGAAGATTTCATTTTTTAATCCAAGAGATGAAAGAAAAGGCAAAGCTAACATGTAAAGATCTCAGTGGTCGTCATGGAATGTTTCGTACCACTAAAATCTCTAAACTATTAGTTTTGACAATCAATGTCTTCATAGCTTTCCATACTTCATTTTCTGCAGTTGAGTAGTACAAATATGTGTTTTTTTATTAAGGAAAGATTATAGTATTACTATTTGAAACACACTACGCATTTAATAATACTGTAATCATTTGATTCTAATGTTATCATTTAGAAATATTATGCCAACATGTAATATACTTTCCTTTTTTTCTGTCTTGCAAATCATGCATGACAATACATTTATTATTGCAGACAACACATAACATTCGTTGTCTATAACCACCATCTGTTGGAGCTATTTATCTTAAGGTCATTGTCATTTAATAGCATTAAAAACATGCTATTTAAGATGTATATACAGTCAGTCAGACAAGTTTTATTTGTGGTATCCAATGAATAATAAATTCATTATGTACTATGTGCATAAGATAATAATGGGTTTTTAGTGCAAAAAACACTTCATATCTGGGGGGACATTATAATCCAACTTGATTACAATGAACACAGGGAAATATTTCCTAGAGTCACTTTAATACATTTCCTGTGTGGCAACATGTTTTAGGCCCTGTTCAGTACACAATATAGAATTGTTAAACGTAGAGGTCGCTTTTATAATTCCATGCTATTCTCTGAACGTGAAATCTGTGGCCTCGTTTACCACATTGAGAACTCCTTCCGGAGGTCTGGGTATAAAAGGAAGAATCCCCTGCATGCCCTCTGACCTCTAGCTCCTTCTATTGAAATTAAAAAAAGTAGCCGGGCAAAGAGAACCCTCCATTATAGCTCACTATCCTTTCCACACCATGTTTACAACGAGTTCCCTAATCATTTTTTGTGAGTAATACTCAAGCCCATCTATCAGTGCCATGTGTAGGTACCAAAGTATTTCTTTATTGAAGATAAACCCTCAGGAGAATATCTTGCAGAACTCTGGTAGCACGCTGTATATCTTTTGCAGTTGAATTTAGCTGCATCAATAGCAAACAGTACTTTCCTTCTTTCTCTATTTAGACCTAAATTTGTGTCTGTAATGCAACATTGTGACACTCTCTAATTTCAATGCAAAATTGGTCATCTCATTTGATTGGTAGAGGGTCTCAGAACAAGAGACTGATCACTATTATTGGGAAGGGTAGTAACCTATCAATTTGCCTCCTTATCGGGTCCCTGATGGCATATGAAACAAATTCAAGGCTGAATTAGATGCTGTGTGGGCTCAAGATGTCAAGTGATGCTATGTGGGCATTCCAATCAATTCCAGTCAGGTCATAAAGCTGGTGGGTTAAGGTTAGTTGTGGATTACTGTTGACTAAATTCCATTACTCCTTCATTTCCATTTTATATGCCTACAGTAGAGGAAGTCATTGCTAAGTTAAGTGTTCCCAATACTATCAAAGATTGATCTCACTAATGGTTTCCATCAAAGTCCCATTGAAAAGGAATATATAATAATATATATATAAGGGTGTAGCCAAGAGTAGCTATATTGCTACAAGTGGAAATTAATGGTTGACAGTTTCATCACCAACTTCCTTTAGAACATTTTTAGAATTCATTAAAGCAATGTGCTACACAAAAGTAAGAGATTAGTCATGAGAACTTTAACAGTAAGAAAAAAATTGTGAACAAAATGGCGGGCTAAACTTTATAAATATTTATTTTATAAATACATATATTTATGGCTACATTTACGTCCCACGAACTAAAATTTATTATGTTATCATTTTGAATATCCCTAATATTTAGCTCCATCGACTGGTTTATATTTCGTATTAAATGATGAAATTTATCTTCCTGGAGCATCTGTTCTTCTCAGTGACATTGGGAGTGAATCAGATGGCCGTGGTGCTGGATCTACATTGAGATGTATCACTACTAATATCAACATTGGTTGCTGTAGAGGACAGGATAATCATACTAATCCTGTTCCTTATGGAGGGCGTGTCGGAGAATGGTTATATCCTGATAATACTACAGTTCCTCGTCCCTATGAGGCATCCGATTTCAGCAGGAGAGGGCATTTTCAGGAGGTGCGTCTGACTTTGGAGTCTGGTATATC
>WLWD01003763.1_pt1 | contig 14586 bp, 6 predicted proteins | sample 6712731 | NCBI WGS metagenome assembly WLWD01 (sample SAMN12718690, study PRJNA576275) | sponge metagenome | isolation source: marine sponge | host: Mycale hentscheli | place: New Zealand: South Island, Marlborough, Capsize Point | collected 2014-11-01
ACACACTCTTTTTTCTACTCACACACTCTTTTTCTACTCACACGAACACACACAAACACACTCTTTTTCTACTCACACACTCTTTTTCTACTCACACGAACACACACAAACACACTCTTTTTCTACTCACACACACACACACACACTCTTTTTCTACTCACACGCACACACACAAACACACTCTTTTTCTACTCACACACATAAACACACTCTATTTTCTACTCGAACACTCACACACAAACACACTCTTTTTTCTACTCACACACAAACATACTCTATTTCTACTCACAAACACAAACACACTCTTTTTCTACTCACAAGCACAAACACACTCTTTTTTCTACTCGAACACTCACACACAAACACACTCTTTTTTCTACTCACACACAAACACACTCTTTTTCTACTCGCACACAAACACGCAAACACACTCTTTTTCTACTCACACACACACACACACACTCTTTTTCTACTCACACACAAACACACTCTTTTCTACTCACACACACACACACACTCTTTTTCTACTCACACGCACACACACAAACACACTCTTTTTCTACTCACACACATAAACACACTCTTTTTTCTACTCGAACACTCACACACAAACACACTCTTTTTTCTACTCACACACAAACACACTCTTTTTCTACTCACAAACACAAACACACTCTTTTTTCTACTCACACATACAAAAACTTTTTCTACTCACACAAACACATAAACACACTCTTTTTTCTACTCACACGCACACACAGACACACTCTTTTTTCTACTCACACAAACACAAACACACTCTTTTTTCTACTCACACATACAAAAACTTTTTCTACTCACACAAACACATAAACACACTCTTTTTTCTACTCACACGCACACACAAACACACTCTTTTTCTATTCACACACACACATAAACACACTCTTTTTTCTACTCACACGCACACACAAACACACTCTTTTTTGTACTCACACGCACACACAAACACACTCTTTTTCTATTCACACACACACATAAACACACTCTTTTTTCTACTCGAACACTCACACACAAACACACTCTTTTTTCTACTCACACTTACACACAAACACACTCTTTTTCTACTCACACACATAAACACACTCTTTTTCTATTCACACGCACACACAAACACGCTCATATTCTATTGACACACACACAAACACACTCTTTTTTCTACTCACACTCACACACAAACACACTCTTTTTCTACTCACACACATAAACACACTCTTTTTCTATTCACACGCACACACAAACACGCTCATATTCTATTGACACACACACAAACACACTCTTTTTTCCACTCACACACAAACACACTCTTTTTCTACTCACACACATAAACACACTCTTTTTTCTACTCACACGCACACACAAACACACTCTTTTTCTAGTCACACACTCTTTTTCTACTCACACAGACATACACACAAACACACTCTTTTTCTACTCACACACACAAACACACTCTTTTTTCTACTCACAAGCACAAACACACTCTTTTTCTACTCGAACACTCACACACAAACACACTCTTTTTTCTACTCACACACACACACAAACACACTCTTTTTCTACTCACACGCACACACACAAACACACTCTTTTTCTACTCACAGACACACACAAACACACTCTTTTTCTACTCACACACATAAACACACTCTTTTTTCTACTCACAAGCACAAACACACTCTTTTTTCTACTCGAACACTCACACACAAACACACTCTTTTTTCTACTCACACACACACACAAACAAACACACTCTTTTTCTACTCACACGCACACACAAACACACTCTTTTTCTACTCACACACTCTTTTTCTACTCACACACACACATACACTCTTTTTCTACTCACACGCACACACACAAACACACTCTTTTTCTACTCACACACATAAACACACTCTTTTTTCTACTCACACACACAAACACACTCTTTTTCTACTCACAAACACAAACACTCTTTTTTCTACTCACACACAAACACTCTTTTTTCTACTCACACACAAACACAAACACACTCTTTTTTCTACTCACACACACAAACACACTCTTTTTTCTACTCACACGCACACACAAACACACTCTTTTATCTACTAACGCACACAAACACACTCTTTTTCCACTCACACACACACACAAACACGCTCTTTTTCTACTCACACAAACACAAGCTTTTTCTACTCACACGCACACACAAACACACTCTTTTTTCTACTCAAACATACAAAAACTTTTTCTACTCACACGCACACACAAACACACTCTTTTTCTACTCACACAAACACAAACACACTCTTTTTTCTACTCACACACACAAACACACTCTTTTTTCTACTCACACACACAAACACACTCTTTTTCTACTCACACACATAAACACACTCTTTTTCTATTCACACACACACACGCTCTTTTCTACTTACACGCACACACAAACACGCTCTTTTTACACACACACTCTTTTTCTACTCACACACATAAACACACTCTTTTTTCTACTCGAACACTCACACACAAACACACTCTTTTTTCTACTCACACACAAACACACTCTTTTTCTACTCACAAACACAAACACACTCTTTTTCTACTCACAAGCACAAACACACTCTTTTTTCTACTCGAACACTCACACACAACACACTCTTTTTTCTACTCACGCACAAACACACTCTTTTTCTACTCGCACACAAACACGCAAACACACTCTTTTTCTACTCACACACACACACACACTCTTTTTCTACTCACACACAAACACACTCTTTTCTACTCACACACACACACACACACTCTTTTTCTACTCACACGCACACACACAAACACACTCTTTTTCTACTCACACACATAAACACACTCTTTTTTCTACTCGAACACTCACACACAAACACACTCTTTTTTCTACTCACAAACACACTCTTTTTCTACTCACAAGCACAAACACACTCTTTTTTCTACTCGAACACTCACACACAAACACACTCTTTTTTCTACTCACACACAAACACACTCTTTTTCTACTCGCACACAAACACGCAAACACACTCTTTTTCTACTCACACACACACACACACTCTTTTTTCTACTCACACACAAACACACTCTTTTCTACTAACACACATAAACACACTCTTTTTCTACTCACACACACACTCTTTTTCTACTCACACACAAAACGCTCTTTTTCTACTCACACGCATACACAAACACGATCATTTTCTATTGACACACACACAAACACACTCTTTTTTCTACTCACACACAAACACGCTCTTTTTCTACTCACACGCACACACACAAACACACTCTTTTTCTACTCACACACTCTTTTTCTACTCACACACATACACACTCTTTTTTCTACTCACACACACACACACAAACACACTCTTTTTCTACTCACACACACACACACACACTCTTTTTTCTACTCACACGCACACACACAAACACACTCTTTTTCTACTCACACGCACACACACAAACACACTTTTTTTCTACTCACACACACACACTCTTTTTTCTACTCACACGCACACACACAAACACACTCTTTTTCTACTCACACACATAAACACACTCTTTTTTCTACTCACAAGCACAAACACACTCTTTTTTCTACTCGAACACTCACACACAAATACACTCTTTTTTCTACTCACACACAAACACAAACACTCTTTTATCTACTCACGCACACAAACACACTCTTTTTCTATACACACACACACACAAACACGCTATTTTTCCACTCACACACACAAACACTCTTTTTCTATACACACACACACACACAAACACGCTATTTTTCTACTCACGCACACAAACACGCTCTTTTTCTCTCACACACACAAACACACTCTTTTTCTATTCACACACACACACACACTCTTTTTCTATTCACACACACAAACACACTCTTTTTCTACTCACGCACACAAACACACTCTTTTCTCTCACACACACAAACACACTCTTTTCTACTCACGCACACAAACACACTCTTTTCTCTCTCACACACAAACACTCTCTTTTTCTACTCACGCACACAAACACACTCTTTTCTACTCACACACTCAAACACACTCTTTTCTACTCACGCACACAACACACTCTTTTTCTACTCACACACACAAACACGCTCTTTTTCTACTCACGCACACAAACACACTCTTTTTCTACTCACACACACAAACACCTCTTTTCTACTCACGCACACAAACCACTCTTTTTTCTACTCACACACAAACACACTCTTTTTTCTATTCACACACAACACGCTCTTTTTCTACTCACGCACACAAACACACTCTTTTTTCTACTCACGCACACAAACACGCTCTTTTTCTACTCACACACAAACACACTCTTTTTCTATTCACACAAACACGCTCTTTTTCTACTCACACACACAAACACACTCTTTTTCTACTCACACACACAAACACGCTCTTTGTCTACTCACAAGCGCACACAAACACACTCTTTTTCTATTCACACAAACATGCTCTTTTTCTATTCACACACACACTCTTTTTCTACTCACACACACAAACACGCTCTTTTTCTACTCACGCACACAAACACGCTCTTTTTCTATTCACACACACACTCTTTTTCTACTCACTTGCACACACAAACAAACTCTTTTTTCTACTCACATGCACACACAAACATACTCTTTTTCTACTCACACACAAACACACTCTTTTTCTACTCACACACACACAAACACACTCTTTTTCTACTCACACACACAAACACACTCTTTTTCCTATTCACACACAAACACACTCTTTTTCTACTCACACGCACACACAAACACATTCTTTTTCCTATTCACACATACAAACACACTCTTTTCTATCACACGCAACAAAACGCTCTTTTCTACTCACACGCACACACAAACACACTCTTTTTCATATTCAACACAAACACACTCTTTTCTACTCACACGCACAAACATGCTCTTTCTTCTATTCACACACACACAAACACACTCTTTTTTTCTATTCACACACACACAAACACACTCTTTTTTCTATTCACACACACACAAACACACTCTTTTTATCTCCAGATAGCTAATTAACTTACCCTTGCTTTTTTCTGTAGCTCCTCCCTTTTTCAGCCGCTTGCAATTTTAAATATGCATGCAATCTTTGTTCTGTTCCAGTTAATGGATGATTTGAATGATTGATGTACAGATAATTGATGTTCCACTGTACATGTATATTTAACACACAAACATACACACTGTTGTCAGGTTATTACAAGGAGCTAGCCTAGTGTCAGAAATAGCACTCCAGTTGGTGATGCTGCATTATCATCTAGCAATGTAGACCTATTGGAACCAATACTTCTCTACTACCAACACACACTGGAGAACACTTACTGCGCCATCACTTCAGCAGTGAGAGCAGGTCAAGTGCGCCTCCAGTGATAGCGATTGAGGTCAAAGGTGAAGGTCAGCCTTTCTGCACAAAAGGTCGTTATATTAATTCTATTCGCGTGCTTCTTCCAATAGCGCAATATCTTATGAATCTACTTTACACAGTCTGCATTTTGGGTGTGGTGGGTCAGAGATAAACAGAGAATGTGGGAACGCCCAATTTTGGACAACAGTAGAATCTAGTCTGTAAGCCAGTTATGGCGGAAAGCCAGCCGCGAGTTCCTACTGAGGATGAGGTGAGCACGTAGCTAGTCCCTAGCTGATTAATAGATCGAGTGTTTGACTTACCTAGTTACTAGATCCATTGTTTGTTTATTAGATCCAGTCTTTTTCACTGGCCCACTGTTTGTGTAGATAACTTTTACAAAAGGTTTGAAAGAAGGGAAAACACTGCTACCTACACACATGCCAAGTGCTTAGCATAATTTCAAGCATAATTTTTTCAAAAACTGAAATAAAAGAAAGAGATGAATTAAAGTCTGAGCATTCGATAAAACTAGGCATCAGCAACTGGAAAAATAGAGGGGAATTTATGTCTGAGCATGATCATAAAAACACTAACAAATAGAGAGGGAAACTAATGTCTGAGCATGCTCACAACAAATGCACTGGCAACTGGAAAAAAGAGAGGGTAAAAGCCATGTTCCTGAGCATGCTCTTGATAATAAACACCAGGTTCTTTTTATGAGCATGCTCAGACATGACTTTCCCTCTCTTTTTTTAGTTGCTAGTGTGTTTTTGAGGATAGTTAGACAAGACTATCCCTCTCTATTTGCTATAGTTTGTGACTATTTTACTAAACTACTCTAACTAGTCATTTGAAGTCTATAATAGTTTGTTCCATTTGAAGTCTAGTTTGTTCCAGAAATACGGTAAGTTGTGTGTTAATAACACATAAGCTCAATATATATTTGTTGTAATGTTATTTATCTGCTTAGTTGTTTTTGTTTTTTTTGGGGGGGGGGTTTTGTTGTTTTTTGTTGTTGTTGTTGCTGTTGTTGTGCTTGTTATCGTTTTATTTAAACTTTCTTACAATGTGTATTGAATTTGTATTTGGGAGGTATTTGTATTTTTGTGCACTTTTATTACGATTATGTTTTTTTGTAATTTTTTAATGTGTATGTTTGTGTTAGAAATTTATAAACAACAGCAGGTATGTTTCGAAAAGAAAAAAGCTTTTTTTTTTTAAATTTTCATTGCATTTTGACTAAACAGCTAGTACCACTACATGAAAATTTTAACAGTCCAGTTTTCGTTTCTGTTGATTTACTACTAAAAGCTAGAACTCTTCCACAGCTATATCTGTAAGCTAAGGTCTTGTACTACCTTCTAAATGCTATAGGGATCATGCTAAACAGCTTGCACAATAAAAAAAACTGACTCGCTTCAATTAAGCAGACTGACTGTATTTTTGCTGAACTTGCTGTTCTGTCAGGTCCCTACTTCTTAATCTTTCTACCAGCTACAGTTTGGGTCTCTAGAAGTAAGAATATCTAAGCCACTGATGGCCCCAATATTTCAAATAGCATCTTTTTTTTTTCATTCCTGGAAGTGATGCATGTGGTAAACAGTGAAGATTAAAATATTAACATCGTCGAACCGAAAAACTATATTTTATCAACTACCATATCGTTTTGTTTGTTTTTTCTACTATAGCTCCTTCTGTGCAAAAAAAAAAAATCTACCCACACACAAACACTCTTTTTCTACTCACACACAAACACTCTCTTTTCTACTCACACACAAACACTCTCTTTTCTACTCACACACACAAACACACTCTTTTTCTACTCACATGCACACACAAACACACTCTTTCTACTACTATAGCTCCTGTGCAAAAATAAAAAATTATTCTACTTAACAAAATTGAAAACCTATTTTTTCTGGTGCCTACTGTACATTATTGTAGCACAGGAAGAAACAACACATTCTCTTATTATGTGTTTGGAATATCGTGTAGTTATTGTGTGTTTGTGTGCACATATTTACGCATTGTACCAGTTGTATGTTTGTGTGTTTGTTTATTTTTAAATTTCTCAGCATTGTTTTTTTACTATTTCATTTATTAAAATATTGTATTGTATTTAATCATTGTGTTAGAAATTATATGTTTGTGTGTTAGCATGTCATAGAGTTGCTGTTGCTATCATTGCTGATATAGGAATAAATTTGTTTGTGTGTTTGTTTATAAGATATTTGTGTTCTTATATAAGTTTGTTTGTGTGTTTGCATGTTAAAGTCTCATTTAAATAGCACTTAGTGCTGTTTGTTTGTGTGTTTGTTTATTTATCACTTTAATTATATATTTATTTGTTTGTATTTAGAGAGATCTCCATCCTCCAGTCTCACTTCACTGGGAGCACTGCCATACATGGAGTGAGTATGTCCAGCCTAGACAATGTGCAGTACTACATGATAAACTGGTAGTTATGGATTATAATTATCGCACACTTCACATCTCTACTGACCTTCACTCATGGACTACTACTGATGCACCATATGAAGGCTCGTCCCTAACTACCTACCAGTCTAAGTTTGTATTGGTTGGTGGATATCATCCCTCCACTATTGAAGCCACCAACTCTCTGTTGACTAGTACTACTGGTCTAGACTGGAAGCCATCGCTACGTGCCATGCCTACTCGTCGCTACTTGGCATCATCAGTTAGTGGAGGATCACCAGAGGTCCTGGTCGTGGCTGGTGGGTGTGGCTCACATGACGAGGACTTGGACGTAGTGGAAGTTCTACTCAACGACCATTGGACGACTGCAGACTCACTTCCTTCTTCATGCGGGAACATGCGATCAACATTCCATGAAGGCAACTTCTACTTCACAGGAGGAGCTTACAAGGAGAAGATTCTATTTATTTGCAGTCTAGAGTCCCTCATAGCATCTGCTAGTAATGGCAGGACAAGAAGACAAACAATATGGAGGACAGTAACCACACTTACTAAGATCTTCGCCATCGTCTCCTATGTATCGAATCTAATCGGCATCGATGGATATTCTACCATTAGAAGTTACTCCAACAAGACAGAGGAGTGGATTGAGACTACTAGTGAGGGAGATAGACCAGAACATGTTAGTGTATGGATAGCTACTGCAGTCTTGTCTACTGGACAGTTGCTGGTTGCTAATAGAGATGGAGTATACAAAGAAACTCTGTCAGGTTAGTGTAAGTAAATAGCAGCATCTCTAGAAAGCCATCTTGCCTTCAGTGATATTGGCTTCTCTTTAGAATGTCCCATTTATAGATTGTATGGGAAACTAAAGTTAGGTATTAAAACTTGTACTATAGTATAACTAGAATATTATTATTTATTATTGTGTTAATTATGTTAAAACTAAATATTTATTGTATTAATTATGAAATTATAATAAGTAAGGTAATTGATTGTCTTTGCCAAAATTGCAAGTGCTGGAATGCAGCTGCTTCTACTGGCAGCTGCTTCTACTGGCTTAGCTCCAGGCTATAAAACCAGCTGTCCACACTTTGTATTGCTGGAGCCAGCTAATGGTACTGGTACAGTGTGGGTTACTTTTATAGTATAACCAATGGGACCTTAATACATGTACGTACATGTAATTAGTGTTTTATTTGCAATATTTTATAATTCATATTTTATTTATGTTCAATAGCTTTCAAGTATGAAGATGCATACAAACACTACATTGTTTCCAAGGAAGTGTTGGAGCTTCTGTCTTTAAAGTTTATGTCCCTTGGTCCTCCAAGACAAGGCAAGAGTACAACTCTCAGGAGAATTCAAAAAGAGATCATAGATCTTCTGTCAGCAAAAGAAGAGAAGCAGATTCATGGCAGCACAGGCACAGTACAGTGTTGCTCCAATATGCTAGTCCAAGGCAAGTCTGATCCAACTACAGCAGAAAGAACCACAAAGTGGACCATTGTAAAGAATCTCATTGAGGAAGCGTCTCTACTCTTTCACACTCTCAAAGATAGTTTTCAGATTGAATCCACTTCTGATGCTACAGCTGATTCCCATAGAGGTAGTGACACCAGGGCAGAGGTCAGTCAGGCTAGCAGTACAGGGCAGTCTCACTCTGTGGAAGAGCCACCCCAACCTTCATTATTACAGAAGATGATGGCAAGATTGCAATCTTTTACCAGAAATAAGCAACCCAGACATAAGGGAATCACTCCACTCTCAACAGCACATGACCAACCAGCTGATCAGGCAGTATCATTACCAGATTATTCTGAAATAGCTGCCATATTCGAGACAGTGTCCAAACAACCACACTTTGCAGAAAATGTGAAGCATTCTTTTAAAGTTTTTTTGAGAATGGAGGACACCGGAGGTCAGCCTGAGCTGATGGACATGCTACCAGCACTCACCATAGGACCTGGCCTCTACTTGCTGTTCTTTAGCTACAAGTTCCAACTAGATGAGGAGTATCGGGTCTTTTATCAAAGAGCTTCAGGAGAGACAACTGCACCAGAGAAATCTGAGTTTACTCTGCAAGAGATGCTTTTGCGTACTCTGGCCAGTATATCTTGCTTCAGTTCCTCCACCCATCTTCAACCTCTACCAGGACCAGACAACTCAGCCATTGGTGAGATACTGGAGTCCTCCAAGTCAGTAGTGTATATAGTGGGCACTCACAAAGACAAGGTTTCTGAGGAAGTCATCGCTACAGTCGACTCACAGCTTCAAAAAGTGATTCGAGACACAGACTCCTTCAAAAAAGGCATAGTTCAGTTCTGCTCAAAAGACAAGCTTGTTGTTTCTTTAGACAACATGGGAGGCGGAGTAGAAGAGATCGATCACTTGCATCAGCTACTGGAGAATGCCATGGAGAAACACTTTAAAAAGCTGAAAATTCCAGCTGTGTGGCTTCTGTTCAGCTTGTGTCTTCGCATGAGAGAAGTGAGGACAGCCAGCCTGGAGACCTGCTTGGCCTTGTCCCATGCCTTCAATATGACACCCTACGAGACCAAAGCAGCTCTGTGGTTTCTTCACCACCATGCCGGTGTTCTGATGTACTTCCCCAGTGTGCCTGGTTTGGTGGACCTCGTCATCATTGACATCCAGGTAGTGTATGACAGTATCACTGGTGTCATTCTTAAAGCCATGAGCTTTGATAGCGTAGGTCAGGCCACATCCGAGAGATTCAGGAAGACAGGTCGATTTTCTATTACAGATTTGAAGAAAGCTACGGCTGACATTTCAGGACATCTGATTCCACCAGAGCAACTGGTAGCTTTGCTTGCATATCTTCACTTGATAGCTGAGATTGCGTCAGTTGAATCTTCTGATACTAACTCAGTTTTAGAAAAGGAGAAAGAATACATCATGCCTTGCGTGTTAGAAAACACTAGTGCAAAAGAACTTGACCAATTCCACAAAGAATCGTGTAGCTCAAGTTTCGTGGAGCCTCTCTTGATATACTTCAGTAGTGGGTTTACTCCTATGGGACTCTTTCCTGCTGCAATGGCATGTCTCGTATCCAACAAGTCCTTCACTTTCATTGGAGAAGGAGTCAAGAAAAACATGGTGCACTTTATGTACGGATCTAAACGAATTCGTGTAACATTTATATCTCGATGTAAATATTTTGAAGTCGTAGTTTCGTGTGATCCTACTTTCCAAGACTCCATTCACCATGAATGTGCTGCTCTAAAACAAGAAATAGAAGACACTCTAAAGAAAGCTAGTTCCAGAATGAACTACAACAGCTCCATGGACTACCAGTTTGCCTTTGACTGTCGTTCTCATGAAGGAGGAAATCATCTCGGGATAGTTCATGAAGTCAAGTCTATTCCTTCAGCCATGACATGTGTCAACAATTCCCAAGGAATTGCACTTCAGAATAGACACCTCATTTGGTATGGACAGGTATGTAGAAATAGACTAAATATTCTAACTTGCAATAACTAACAATTATTTTATTTTGTTTAGAAATATGAGAAGAAAGATCCTGTGGTAGAGGTCTCTGAAAGTAAGTCAAGTTTGTTTTTTTTGTTTGGTTTTATTATAAATGTTTTATTAATAGGTGGCAATAACTTGAGTATATTTCTGAGTGTGTATCCTGACTTGGTGCACTCAGTGAAGCCTTGTGTTATGACAGTAGCTGATCACTGCTACAGTATTGGACTCATATCACAAGATACCTATGATCAACTTTGTGAGCGTAAAGATCTGACTGACAAAAACAGAACAAGGATTCTATTGGACAACATTCGTAGAGTCTTTTTATCTAGACCCTCAGCTCTCCAGAAGTTTGTTACTGTATTGTTCCAAACAGGAGAATGTAATCATTTAGCAGATAAAATACATCGACAGCTCCAGTAAGTGTATTGTTATTATTGTAGTATTTGAATTATTGTATTGTTTGCGTAACAGAATTGTGGAATGAAGTCTGACAAAGTCACATGGACATACAATTGAAAACACTCATTGTATTGCACTTTACATTTTTTGTATCATATCCCATATTTCAAATTTACACATTGTTAAATTTTTTTTACTGTTACTTTTAAATAAATTTTCATTAAAGAATGTACCAATATGGTCGCTTGTAGTCTGGTGTAGCCAGATCCTTTACCAACCACTACCCTGTATTATTGTATGGCACTTATTGGTACTTTATTGAACCACTACTCGTAGGGTCAGGTGACATGGCCATACCATATAAGTTATACTCAAGAAGAAGTTCTTTGAGAAGCTCAAATAACTCACTAGTTGAACGTGTGGCATCTTCGGTTGCAGCTGAACACAGTATAATTGTATCAATTGATTATACTGATTACTGGTGCGACTGCCTCCAATTTGTATCTACCATCCCACACAGCTGTGGCACAATACTTGCTCCTTCAACAATGGAAGATAGCGAGCTACAAATTGCAGCAACATCACAGGACACAGGCTGTCTCATTGTTAGTCACACAGGAGAGGCTACTCCATTATCAGACCACATTCAATACAGAAACACTTACAAACCACATTTGAGGTTTCAAAAATACCCCATTATAACCCCAGCCCTTTCTTCACCAGAGCCCTCTCTGGAAGAACTTTCTAGAAGACTATTATTTATGTCTAACTACTAATAAAGAAACAGCCAATCTTCAACTGAACTTATTTTAGAAGGACAGTACAACTCAGTAAAGTCTGCACTAAATTAATTTGTTATACTATTTTTCTGTAACTTATTAGCTATTGGAGATACTCCAGCAGTAAAATGCAAAGAAAACACCTTAACTGGAACCGCAATCTGGGGGTGGGGCTACTAGTATAGGATGGGGGTGGGGCTACTAGTATTGGACGGTCTCGCAGACCTTGGCAGCCTCCGCCAAATAAAAAATAAAGTGCGGGTGACAAAACTTTGTTATGTGGTATGGAAAGAAAGAAACCATTAGGGAGAGAAAGTTAGCCGGGGTCAAAGTGCATGAGTTGGCTATTACCCGCGAGTTTTCAGCGCGCGGCTAGTTGGGGAATTGATGAGGAAGCGCTTTAGCTAGAACTATGCATAAGGGCCAATGTCATGCATACATACATATATATATATATATGCATACATACATACATATATTATATATATATTATATTGTCATGCATACATACATATATATATATATATGCATACATACATACATATATTATATATATATTATATACACAACCTGTAGTGTTGTATTTGTTTAACTCTTTTCATTTTAGTGTTACAGTTTTCTACCTAAAGTATATCATTTTCAGTCTTGGTTTATTGAAAGTTCAGCCTTGTCTTGGTTTTGGTTATTCAAAATTTCATATCTCAATTTTAGTTCTTGTTTTGCTTATTGTATAATGATTCAGATTTAAGAGATAATATATTCAAGACTTCTTTTTATCTCTTCATTAGCTACAAGTATTTTATTTTATGAAAATTGATGAGGCTAAGAAAAATTCTTGTCATTCATAGCTACAGTAAGCATAACATTTTAGTTTTGAAGATATTTTGTTTCATTTTTTATTAAGATGGACTGATTGTCTTTTAGTTTTAGTTTTAGTTTTTGTGAGATTAAATTAGTTAAAATTAACTAAAATGTTGAACTACTATTAGTTCTAGCTAGTACCCAAATAATACTACTTATGACCACTCTTTTTACAGTTTGACAAAGCATCAACACTTTAATGAAAATCAGATAAGCTCAAATATGCCAGTAATTAGCATCAACATCAACACTTTAATGAAAATCAGATAAGCTCAAATATGCCAGTAATTAGCAAATATACATATATTAATATTAAATAAATACAACAAAAATCAACCATACATTTTCTTTTTACAAATGAAATAGCTAGCTAACTCATTTTCTATATTATGTGCAGTAATGACATATGTATTCTTTTGGAATTTCTTTATGATTGGTGCATGCACAGTGAATCCACATGGTACAAACAACACATTGAATCCAGTCTACAAATTCATGGTCGTTGCTGTCATTTTCTTTCAAACAAACTCCACAGACCTTTGACTCCAAATCTTTAAGCTTTCTTTTCTGTTCCAAAATTTCTTTGCTGGATGGCTTGGAGAGTGTTTTGTTGAGAGAAATTCTTTGTTTTTTGGTTGAAAAAAATTGTAGCTGTGTTTGATTGTTACTATTAGGTGGAATTTTTCTTTTAGTAGGCACAGCTAGTTTTTCACATGGTAATGATTTTATCACAGTCATTGCTGTGACAATATGAGACTTGGCTGCAGTCAATGCAGTCGCATCTTCACAATGTGCCACCATACTGCTGAGGTCATCAATCATTGAAAGCAGCAAACTTTTTTTAGTGGAGACGGTACTTGTTTCATTTGTTGCTGATGCCAGTAATTTGTTGAAGTATGGAACAGAGTTTTCAGCAACATTGATTTGGCTAGAGTTCGAGTTCATTCTGTCATTAGATGTCATATTGGAATTCATTGCCACAAGGTGTACATGTTTACAAATTGTAGAGTGTAGAGAGGCATCTAAACATGTGCAACAGAAACTGTGTATACATATTTTACATTCAGTGCAGATCAGCTTGCACATACATTTTTCAGATAAATTGAACTGCTTCTCTATAATATAGTGTGTACCTGGGTTACCTTGAGACTCAACCT
>WLWD01004056.1_pt1 | contig 14582 bp, 16 predicted proteins | sample 6712731 | NCBI WGS metagenome assembly WLWD01 (sample SAMN12718690, study PRJNA576275) | sponge metagenome | isolation source: marine sponge | host: Mycale hentscheli | place: New Zealand: South Island, Marlborough, Capsize Point | collected 2014-11-01
CCGTCAGAAAAAATAATGATAATATGTGACAGGCTCTGCAAAATCCAGGAATTTGCTTAAAAAAATTGAAAATCCTGATACTTACTGAAAATTACTCGACTTGAACTATACAACATAGTGTACAAAGGATTTTAACTGTGGACATTAAAACGTGAGTAAAAAAATGGCACGGGTTTCTGGTGTGCCACTTGCTAAGAAGAATAGTCTTTTCAAAAGTACAGTAAGAATCACTTCAATAGTGAGTAATTTAGCAAGGGTTCTGTTATTTGTAACCTGAAAACCCTGAAAACTTTCCTATTGTTCACACGGGATTCCCATACTTTATGTATTGCTAATTTCCGTATTTGCAGAGAAGGTTAAAAAATGACTTTTCTTTCAATGGCGTGCTTGATGTGATACAAATGTTTTTAAGCTTTGAAATTTGGCAAAATGATAGAACAATGACTGTACTTAATAATAAGTGAAAATTTCAGCAAATTTGACCACAGTCAGTATTTTTACTGTTTTACAGCTTTGACACTTTTGCCAAAATTCCTGGCTTTTGCAGAGCCTGTCACATATGTCAGGTTTTCTTTTTCTCATGTTTAAAAAAAAATTTTCCTGGTGTTTTGACTTTTTCTGTGGAAGACTTAGGCAAGAAATTGAAATGCCAGGTAGAGTTTTCAAACATATTTACCCCCCCCTCCCCCCCCCCAAAAAAAAAATCACTTCATGTTTATGGTTTTCTTCTCTATCAGTAATTTGGGGCAGGCATGTCTATTCTTTAGTGGATATAATGATGTCTAATGAAATGGCAATTTGAGTAAGAAAGTCTACAATACCACAGCAGCTGGTTTATAAATTTAGTTCAACAGAGATAGAATTCTACCAGTGTTTACAAAGTGTGTGTGTGCTCACAGTTTACTACAGCTCTAGTTCAAACTTTCTACTTGCTTTTAAGCTGGATGCACTTTAAATGGCCATTGATTAGGCACACCTCTAGCACTGAACAGCACTGGATTAGTTACTCTTACACTGTTATGGAAACATGTGATTTGTGTACGTTTCACTATTCCGGGAATGTACCTTTGAAACACATGATGCGACAAATTGCCCTGGCAACCAGCACTGGCAGAAAAGAGATGTTAAAATTCTCTACATCAGTTGTCTCCACCCCCCCCCCCCCCCCCCCCCCACACACACACACACACACATCCACACAGGAATGTCTATTTAGCATAGCACTAATTACCTCTGCACTTGATAGTCGCTCTTTGCCGATCGATAGTGTGTGTGAATGAGTACTCCATGAGTGCAGGACAAACTCAAACAAGAAGAACACATACAGTCCCAGGACTACCACCAGAGACCTCCACAGTATGTTCCTGCCTTCTTCTTCTTCCTCGTGAGCATGCCCATCACCTTTTGCACCGTGGTCATGGAGACCAAACGCCTGTGTGAGATATGAGAGAAGAGACAAATAGGATGGAGAGAAATTACATACCAGGCTCTGAAATTACAGGTATATACCAGCTCTGAAATTACAGGTATATACCAGCTCTGAAATTACAGGTATATACCAGCTCTGAAATTACAGGTATATACCAGCTCTGAAATTACAGGTATATACCACCAGCACCAGCTCTGAAATTACAGGTATATACCAGCTCTGAAATTACAGGTATATACCAGGCTCTGAAATTACAGGTATATACCAGGCTGTGAAATAGCAAACATTACTAGCATTAGCTGACCGTGAAAGGGGAGGGAGAAAAAAAAAAAAAAAAAAAAAAAAGATATGTAGAGCAAAAAACAACAAACAAACCCCAATTCCTGTTAAACTACCTCAGGTATAAGATGGAGGACAGCATCACAGAAGAGAGCTGATGTTCCTAGAGCTACAAGGAGGGCATTAACGTAGTGGTAGTAGGACTTGAGCTTCTGATTCTTAAGGATGGGTATAATGGCCAGTCCAATGAGAGAAGCAAGACACACCAGCAACACCATCAAGAAGCCATAGCCGTATGCTGCGTGAAGGGAAAAATAAAAGAGCATGTGCTAAATACACTATATATGTAACTATTTAAATGTGCGTGTGTATGTGTGTGTGTGTGTGTGGGGGGGGGGGGGGGGGGGGGGGGTACATGTATAGGTTGTACCATGATGTGGAGGTCAGTACTGAATATACATACACAACCAAAGGTTGAAGGCGTGAGAATAGTGTAAATGCCGCGAACGGAGAAGTGCAACTGACTTTCATGGCTCCAGGCTATAGGAAATGCGTGAAAACTAGTTTTTGACTGGTTGGTTCACTTATTCATCTCCTAGGAGGTGGTTATGAAATGTAGTCACCATGAATTGAGCAATCTGATTGGACGGTTTGAATGATACACATGTGTGTGATTGTGTTTCAATTTGGCTCACCTTGTGATGCAGGTATTCGGTTTGGAAAAGGCGGGGCATTGGTTGTGGGTGTGGCACACTCCGATATGTTTTCATGCTCCAGGCAGCAATCTGACGAGACATTCAAGTGGACCAATAGTTCCGTCACCATGCCAACTACATCACTGCACACACCCCCTACACGATGACCCTCCTGCTCTTCTATGTCAACAAACAAACGAGCAAACAAACAAACAAAAAAACTTAAATAGAATTTGAATTTGTATAAGACTGATGGCATAGATGGTCACTGTTTTTGTTATTGCATTCTCTCCAAGTTGAAGTGTGTCTGTCAGTCTTGTAATCACTCGACTGTTTCTTAACGTAATTTACTAATTTACAATCTCTGCAGTGTAGAGAAGACTTTACAATAAACACGGCCTCTGTATGGTGGGTGTGGTCTTGCATTGTATATTCCTTCTCTTTCTCCCTTACCATGTCTGTCTTCTTCATGATGTCCCAACTCAAAACTGCAGTTCCTCAAAGATGGCCTCTTCTCTGCCAACTCCATCAGTTCTCTGACCACACCCACTCCCGTCACAGGACACTACACAAATCAACGTAGAAACAAGATTATCACCAGCCTTCACACATGTGTGCGCGTGTGTGATATCATTATTAGCCAGCTGTATATTGAGTATCCCATAGTAACATGAATCTAATCCAACCTTTGCAAACCGGAGCGAGCCTAGTTAAAGGAATTCATTAGCATGTGTACAACACGCCTAATTCACTAGTGATATTATCTAGTCTAAGCATTGGGATTAATTACATCATGCTCCAGCAAGCACTTAATAATTCATGTTCATGTGTGTGAGTGGAGTTGTGTGCTGTATGTGTCTGTGTGTGTGTGAGTTGTGTGCTGTGTGTGTGTGAGTTGTGTGCTGTATGTGTCTGTGTGTGTGTGAGTTGTGTGCTGTGTGTGCTGTATGTGTCTGTGAGTTGTGTGCTGTGTGTGAGTGTGAGTTGTGTGCTGTATGTGAGTGTGAGTTGTGTGCTGTGTGTGTCTGTGTGTGAGTTGTGTGCTGTATGTGTCTGTGTGTGTGTGAGTTGTGTGCTGTGTGTGTCTGTGTGTGAGTTGTGTGCTGTATGTGTCTGTGTGTGTGTGAGTTGTGTGCTGTGTGTGAGTGAGTTGTGTGCTGTGTGTGTATGTCTGTGTGGGGTGTGCAGTGTGGTGCTGTGTGAGTGTGAGGTGTGTGCTGTGTGTGAGGGAGTGTGTGCGTTGTGTGGTGTATGTCTGTGGTGTGTTGCTTGTGGTGCCTGTGTGAGTGGGGTTGGCTCCCTGTGTGTGGTGTGATTGTGTGTGTCGTTGTCTGTGTGTGAGTGTGAGTGTGTGCTGTGTGTGTCTGTGTGGAGTTGGTGTGTGCTGTATGTGTCTGTGTGTGTGTGAGTGTCGTGCTGGTGTGTGTGGGGTTGTGTGCTGTTAGTTGCGATGTGTGTGTGTGAGTTGTGTGCTGTGTGTGTGTGAGTTTGTGCGATGTGTTGTGTGTGTGTGAGTTGTGGCTGTGTGGCGTATGGGTCTGCTGGTTGTGTGCTGATGAGTGAGTGTGAGTTGTGTGCTGTCGTGAGTGTGAGTTGTGTGCTGTGGTGTCTGTGTGTGAGGTTGTGTGCTGTATGTGTCTGTGTGTTTGTGATTTGTGTTGCTGTGTGTGTTGTGTGTGAGTTGTGTGCTGTATGTGTATGTGTGGTGTGAGTCGTTGTTGCTGTGGTGAGTGAGTTGTGCTAGTGTGTGTAGTCTGTGGTGTGTGTGCTGTGGTGTGCCTGTGTGAGTGTTGAGTTGTGTGATGTGTGTGAGTGAGTTGTTGTGTGCTGAGGTGTGTATGTCTGGTGTGTGGCGGGTGTGCCTGAGATGAGTGGAGTTGTTGCTGTGTGTGTGTGAGTTGGTGCTGCGATGTGTAAGTGTGTCGAGGGTTGAGTGGTGATATGTGGGTATGAGAGTGTGTGTGTGTGCTGTATGTGTCTGTGTGTGAGTGTGAGTTGTGTGCTGTGTGTGTCTGTGTGTGAGTGGTGTGCTGTATGTGTCTGTGTGTGTGTGTGAGTTGTGTGCTGTGTGTGTCTGTGTGTGAGTGGTGTGCTGTATGTGTCTGTGTGTGAGTGTGAGTTGTGTGCTGTGTGTGTCTGTGTGTGAGTTGTGTGCTGTATGTGTCTGTGTGTGTGTGAGTTGTGTGCTGTGTGTGAGTGAGTTGTGTGCTGTGTGTGTATGTCTGTGTGTGCTGTGTGTGCCTGTGTGAGTGTGAGTTGTGTGCTGTGTGTGAGTGAGTTGTGTGCTGTGTGTGTATGTCTGTGTGTGTGTGTGCTGTGTGTGCCTGTGTGAGTGTGAGTTGTGTGCTGTGTGTGTGTGAGTTGTGTGCTGTGTGTGTCTGTGAGTGTTACTTAGCACCATTCTCTATGAAGACTGAACAACACTCCCTTCTCCACTGAGGAGTCCTATAATTTATTCTCTGCTTTTCCCATGACCCATTCAAAAGAAGAAACAACAACACCCACTTAATATTAATTTGTGTTTATTTAATAAAGAATCGTATTACAAAATTGATGTATGAGTCTTTCTATTAGTGCACTTCTCTCCAAACGAAAAGTTTATTCTACTCTGCACTGAAAGTCGCTCCACTGGCGCCTGGTACTAGCCCACAGCAGGCAGCACGGTAAAGAGCTTGGAAGTCATGGGTTGTCTCAGCTGAAAGTCCAGAGTACAGGTGGCTTAACTCAGAGTCTTAGATTACATTTGGTGATAGCCTCAGGGATTCTTTCACTCTCCCCTGACCAATTTGAATGCTCTCCCTACTATCTTTTCCCTGCCAATGGCTTCTAAACCACAAGTTTATCAAGTAAACCACATCTATCAACAGTAAATACTTCTGTTCATATTGGTGGCTATTAGACCTGGTGCCAAAACCTCACTTAATTATATTTCTGTCTTCCACTCCCTTTCAGATTCATAATTGACTCATACAGTTCCAATTCAATTACTCCACTCACGGCAGCTGTCCTTCCTAGACCTTCCTCACTGAAGTGGTCATCCTCTTCATGCTCATGGTCATCTCCTACACGTTTTACCAACCGTGGCGAGGAGCCTGCAAGTTAGACACCATTAGTGCCAGTATATAGAAACACATAGCAAACCAGTTGTGTATACTGGAGCAGTCTCAAATACTGTTTTTGACATCGTTAAATAAACATAACAAAATCTAAGTCAACAAAATGTGAATATTTCGCTACAGCTCACCCACAACAGTATAGCTATACAGTTGGCTCTGTAGCAGTGCCTAACAAAGATTACAATACTAAACTCAGGTATGGCCACACACGAGCTATCACTGTGTGGTGGTGATGTGCTACTGGCAATGTTAGCAGCTCTTCATGTGATCAACAATGAAGGACTGGTGGAGAAAGGTGCAGATATACCTGCCAATAAGCTTCTTTTTATTGGGACGCTGAACAGCCAAAAGGCATGCTTTTAGGGCACTTAGCCTGTTTGTCCACCCTGTTGCCCCTATCAACCTGCATTTTATTGTTGTATTTTGGTATGGCACTGACTCACCTATTGCCTGCTCAGTGAAGCTATATTGGGTGCCTCAACCATAACAAACATTGCCTAACAGCTAGCTACTATTTACAATAATACTAATACCATTAATAAAAATAATAATAATGACAATAATTGTAACCTAAACAAAGGTAAGCACTTAACTTAATCTCTATCACTGGAGCTCATATTTCAGCAAGTACACTAACCATTGCTTATAGAGTTGGTATATTAGCCTACCATTGCATTCTCGGGTTGCAGACCCTTGCACACGGCACCTTTACACACGGCTCCTTTACACATGGCACGATATTGTACTTGCATTTAATTTACGACTAGCCCCAAGGTTACGAGTTCCTTCTTACCGTAAGCTCTGGCAACTGTTCCACAGCATAAGTTTATCAGTAGAAGTCCTACAACTGCAGTCCCTTGTCTCATCCTAGTTCCTACCCTACCCCAGCGTCCGAGTTTACTATAATTATACTCGCCAATTCTCAAAAGTGACCACCAATTAGCGGTAGGTAGGTGGAGCCTTGTGTGGGCGTGGTCGTAGAGATTGGTATTAAAATAACGAGAGAGGAGACGTACGTGTACAGATAGTTAGGCATCCACCAGACCCGCTTAATCGTTTTTCGGAGACACCAGGAGACAATGTATACTTAATAAATTATATTCTCTTTATCTTAATACTAATATTGTTACAGGCACATAAAAAAAAATACTGGACAATTTGTTCCACACACAAAAAAAATCAAATGTCTGTTCAGGAATCAAACTGTAACCAGACTGTTGAGGTCTTCTTCATAGTAGGCCAGCAAGAATAGAGCCACAAAGGAGATGAAGAACCCAGCATTGATCAGTGCAAACTTGATGAGCCTTGAGTAACCTTTGTCTTTAGTGTGAATGAGCTCTGGAAGCTGCAGAAGTAAATTAAAGGTTTAACAATCATTTTTCAACTGTTGTTAGCTAGCCCTTACCCGAGCTACTTCTACTTAATATCAATAATAAGGTTCAATGAATTTGAAGACTAACCACTTGCCAGATCAACCACTTACCAGATCCACCAGAGCCAGGTACAGGAAGACTCCGGCTGTCACTCCCAAAATCCAATAGTTGGCGCCAGTGCTGTTAGTTCCGATGGCCACGCCCACAAAGAATCCAATCATGGCCGTCAGAGCTGAGATGAAGTTGATGGAAATGGCCACGTACCAGGCCATGCCAGTGGAGAGAAGAATGGAGAAGTCTCCCAACTCGTGAGGGATCTCGTGGAAAAGTACAGCAATGGTGGTGCTGATGCCGAGAGAGAGGCTCTGAGAAATGGCAGCTCCTATGGCCAGTCCATCTGCAAAGTTGTGGAGACTGTCCCCCACGATAATGAGCCACGCCAGAGGCTTGATGCCGAGAATGTAGCGACCGACTCTACCACCAACATTACCAGACTAGATGCAAAAATAAATAAATCAGTACATTTGTAAAAAATAAATTAATCAAATAAAACCAAATTAAAGATACCAAATTTAAGGAAACAACAAAGCTACTGCTACTGCTGCTATTACTACTACTCACTTGTTTCTTGCTGCCATTCTCCGTGGGATGAATTGTGCCTGTTGTAGTGCCATCAGAAGGTCGACAGGTTCCATGTGGAAATGTTACTTCCACCTCTGTTCCATTCTCACCAACTTGCTTCTCATTTTGTTGGTCAGTTTGGCCACCTTCTATGTCCTGAAGGGGCACCTTCTCCTGCTATTGTGTAAATGCATATGTGTGTGTATGTGTGTGTGTTGGAGGAGGAAGAATCCATGAAAGCTCGTAGACATAACATCATGCTAAAGTAATACAACTAATTGCCATGGCAACTACTTCCATTTTAAAACTGTGTCTCAACCGCAAAATACCATATCCTAACCACTACCTCTGGCTCAGTTAACAAACTGCCAGATATCACAACATTCAGAAATACCTCAGCACTCGACGAGTTCTCTCCATCCACAGAGGGGGCGTGTGAGTGAGTGGTGCACGAGTGCAGGATGAATTCAAACAAGAAGAATGCGTAGAGCCCCAAGACTACCACCAGAGACCTCCACAATATGGTCTTGCCTTCTTCTTCTTCTTCCTCGTGAGCATGCCCGTCACCTTCTGCACCGTGGTCATGGAGACCAAATGCCTGTGTACATATGTAGGAAAAGAGAAAAAATTGTAGAGTGTACAGTATTATAATGAATAGGTGGGGTAGGTGGGAAATAAAGAAAGGAGAGAGATGTCACTTGAGCCCTCTCCCAGTGTGTGTGTACTGTACCTCAGGGATAAGATGGAGAATTGCGTCACAGAAAAGAGCCGACGCCCCCAGGGCAATGAGGAGGGCATAGAAGTAGTGGTAGTAGGACTTGAGCTTCTTGTTCTTAGTGATGGGTATAATGGCCAGTCCAATGAGAGAAGCAAGACTCACAAGCAATACCATCAAGAAGCCATAGCCGTATGCTGGAAGATATTGAATGAGATTAATAATACTACAACTATTCTATGTATGCACCATTCAGAATCTATTGTGTGCTTCTTGTGTGTGTGTGTGTGTGTGTGTGAGTGTATGCTAACTCACCCTCAGATGCTGAGATTCTATTCGAGTCTGCTGTGGGTGGGGCACTGGTTGTGGGCGTGGCACAAGCAGAAACATTTTCTTGTTCTAGGCAGCACTCAGTGGAGACATTCAGGTGAATGAGGAGTTCGGTTACCACGCCAACTACATCACCGCACAACTCCTCCTGTTCGTCTGTATAAAAATAATAACTCGGGTCATCAGTGGGCATGTGCAGTTGTAAGATCTTTCTTTCGTTCTTGCTCTTTATTCAGTTGATTGTTTACATTATCAATATGCCCTCCAGGCTAGCTCACTTGTTGCGAAGAACACCACAGTATATTAAACATAACACTATAGATGAAGACCCTTTACCATGTAGATATCCCACTGTTGGAATTACTACCTTCTACCACTAGTGATGTGCTTGAGCACAAATGGCGAGCGAGCCTAAAGACTATACTATTTTTATATGAATGATTTTGACTTCTAACACTGAAGCTACTGAAAATAAGGTCCAGTTTTTTTATTTAGCATACAGGGTAAAGGGATTTCAGTGCCATAGTAACAACTCTCTGCAACTGCTTGAATTGAAGGGAAAAAACAACAACAAAACAATACACGTTATTTAAAAGTTTTCTTTGTGATATTGTTTAGCTAAGTAGTGGTTGTAACACACAATGCTTTGACACAACTGGACATGCACCTACACAGACTTACCTTCGCGGTAGTCTAGTGGACAATGTATTTTCAAGTAAGTACTGCTGCGCACGGCTTATAACCATGCCAAAGAGAGCATTGACTTACCACCGCCACTAACTCGAATAGAAATGGAAGTCCCTAAGTTTTCAAGTTTTAACTGCACCCGCAAAAGAATTCAAAACGGTAAACAATTCAATTTCTAGGGTGATACGGGTACTGATCGATAAACCAGAGGATTCTGTTTAGTGCAATTTGGGACGGGGTCGACAACCAAACTAACACAAAAACGCGAGGGTCAAAGTACAAAAATGCCTTACGTACGTCCATACATATATACTAATAAATAAATAAACAAACATCCCCGATTTTCAATTGTGTTACCCCTGTAAGTGTCTCGCTCGTTACGCTCGCTCGCCAATAATACCCTTAATTATATCATACCTTTCACATAATTGCTAGGGATACCCTGCTAAGACCACCCTTTACCGTGCTTGCCAGAACTACCCTTCAATCAACCCTTTACCATGATTGCTAGAACCACCCTTTACCATGATTGCTAGGGCCACCCTTCACTATGATTGCTAGAACCACCCTTTACCATGATTGCTAGAACCACCCTTTACCATGATTGCTAGGGCCACCCTTTACCATGATTGCTAGGACTACCATGATTACTAGGACTACCATGATTACTAGGACTATTATTAACTAGAAATTTCCCCTTACCATGTCCGGCTTCCTCTTCTTCATGCCCATGTTCGTCTTCATGATGTCCCAACTCAAAAGTGCAGTTCATTAGAGATGACCTCTTCTCTGCCAACTCCATCAGTTCTCTGACCACACCCACTCCTGTCACAGGACACTGCAGTAAGGTAAACAACAATATTATACATTATTGAAGCACAAGATTAAAAAGGAAATTTTCTCTTTGTGTGTATGTATGGTGAACAATAGTTGTTCTATATTTCAGAAGCTACTTCATGATCTGACTTTTCTGAAGACAGGATTCTCAAGATCTAATTCTACTGTTCCCCCTCCCCACTCACTCTCTCTCTCTCCTTGAGTAGCCAAATGGACAAAGTTCAGTAAGACATATCCTTCTTTTTTTTATTGAACAAAATTTCTTATTTCTTATAGTCACTTCATTGTTTCTTTGACTTGACACACGGAGGTGAATGAACGTGTACTTATAATAATCTAACAAATCCAAAGTTAACAATAAACTGTCAGCAAGATCAGCCTAAATGATGTAGAAATGTATCCCATATTCCACATCATGAGGGGAGGAAAGGTCAACAAATTCAACTTCTGCTGGACTAGCTTGCTCACCCCGTAACCTCCCCACTACCATGGTTACCAGCACAAGGCGTGGCACATGCCCCAATCACCGCACCATTAACGACGGTCAATCACCCACATGAATATTATGTCCACCACCTGCCAGGCCAGCAGAGGCACACACACACACACACACACACACACGCACAAATTAATGAATACCACTACACAATAGTATACATGATTCAAATAGTCATTGTCCAGTCATTCGTGTGGTGCCTACGGTGAGCTCCAGAAACCATGGTAACTAATAAAGGCAAGTGGGAGCATTAAGTGGGTTGAAATACAAACATCCTGGCTTGCTCATTTTCAACTAACAAGATTCTAGACATACACATTCCTTAAGATGCTCAAAACTGACACGCTAGACAGAGGAAACTTCCATCGTATTCACTTACGGCAGACGTGCTTGCTACTTCAGCTCCATGTCCGTGGCCATCTTCTTCATGTCCGTGGTCATCTTCCGCACGCTTCTCCAAATGCCCAGAATCTGAAAATTTTGTTAAAATTAAAATAGCTCTACAAGGTGGTTTCCAGCATAGGCTAATTCCTTGAAAAGCTACCCACAGGCTAATGACAGCAAACATGTGCAACTGCTAGTCATTTCTTTTTCTTTTTAAAGTGCTACTCTAATGGTTCTGACAATCCATACTCATTTACAAGTATCCATTAGACCCACTTACAAACCTTCTAACTACACACGTGCTAGTTCAATTCTGTATCACTCCGTTCTCACACTTAGCTGTTTTATTATCATTTATATACCTTTTCTTTTCTTTTAGCTAACTAGGCTGCTCTCTTGTACATAGAGTTTGTCCTTCATACCCATTATGTCACATTTCATCTCTTTTAATTCTCTTTGTTATATAGTGGTTGTAAAGTTATAACAATAATAATAATACTTTGGGACATGTTCAATGCAATAGTTTAGTCAACAGTGTAGTTATGTACATTATTATTTTATATACACAATACATTATTACATAACCCATACAATTGGGGTTCTATATGACAAGCCAGCATCACCCAGGCTGTACATGCTGGTTCCTAACAACCTATTTTGCAGAGCTAAAAATAACATGCGGACATCGGTCAATTACCGTACAAAACTTGATTTGGACCGCAGTCGGGCCAAAAAGAAATAAAGTTTTCTCACTCGCTGGAAAAACGCGATACGCGACGGGCCCGGAAGTATAATTAAGTCAGTCGCGTTAGCCTTCCGGTTGTGCTGAATCAGCAATTTCAGTTCTTCAGAAATTGATTGCGTGCGCGGAGTCGATTGCTATCTTTCCCTCAAGTTTTCTGCGGTGTTCTTCTGATCTAGCTTCTTGTTAGGCTTGTATGGTTGTGTCCAAGAAATGTACGATCTCTTCGGTAAGTTTATTTCCTGTTGTCAGCAAAAAAAAAGTGCTATTAGCTGTAGCTTCTTTTGTAGCTAGTGCTCGTTATCAATGAACGACTGAACTGGCACAGCTAGTTACTCACTAACAAAATCTGTACCACAAACTGGACTGGCCAACTAGCTCTCCCCTTTTCCTACACACTGACATCACATGCTTTCTCTCAAAACCAGCATGGGAGATGTAGTAGACACCAATTTACACTTACTCTTTACAGAACTGCCACAGCTTACCTGCACTCCTACTACGGCTACACAACACCACAGTTCAAAACTTCTAGCCACCACACAAGTCATTCTATGCTTCTTCGCACACTTTTAGGCTCTTTTGCCGAGAAGGCGCGACAACCGACACCCTACCTTGCACACGGTACATCTGGGTTTGCACACGTAACATCTTTTAGAAACCACCCAACGAAATACAAAATAACAAAAGACTATCCGCCTGCTTGCAGCAGGGTGGCGAGGTTCTAGCTGCAGGAATAGGCGTACAGCGTGAGAAATAAACTAAGGTAGACGCCGAGAACTGCTAACTTACGGTAAGTATTCCTGGCGCTTGCGAAACTGCTCAGTCCGAGCAGGAGGAGATAACTCAGAACTGCTAGCCCAGTCTTCATCGTGGTAACCACCTTCGGAGAGATCAATTCAAGTGGAGCTTGCGAACCTAAAACAGACTACTAGTGGAGTGAGTATGTACAAATGGCTTATATTTTGAGGAGGGGGTGTGGCAGAGAATTCGTCAATGAATTGCACGCGTGCATTTATTAAATTAAGCTCGAATCGTTTCCCTCGCGGCGGTTTCGGTTATTGAGAGGCAGGCAGCAGGATGCTGGAGCATAAGTGCCCCGTCCTGTAACCACATTTATGGGAGTACACAACTCCACTTTTCTCACTATCTCTTTAACCCCCCCCCCCCCCCCCCAACCTTGAAGGGTGCCACCCTCAAAGTGATGCTCCTGTGCTAAGCAGATTGACAGTTACATTGTGGTTAATCATTTTCTTGGTCTTGTTGTAACACATCTGTGTCTAGCTATATTATCTTGGCCCGACTACATCTATTGCAGGTAAAGGGTCGGAGAGTAGGGACACTCATAGCAGCCATTCTTCTGTGGTTGTCATGCTCCCTCAATCTCCCCCAACCACACACACACACCTTCCCCTACTCCACAATTGACATGGTTCGGTTTTACAATCAGTAAAATCTGAAAATAAAGTTTACTAATAAGCATAAAAATTGCATTACGTGTGCAGTCAGCATTGTATTGTGGTCCATGTATGAAAGTTCTATATAACTGTGGAGGTGGATATATAAATATGAAGTTGGAAGTGTCGGAGTACGATATGAAGCCAGGAGGTGTCACACCACGATGTTCATGGCATTGCCCTTGCGCTGGCAAATGGGTGAAGAGGCGTGGCCTCCTGCTCTAGCATTGTGTTGGAACCTTATGATGCAAGGGGCATCTCCTGGCTTGAAGTTGGCCTGGATTCTGAGAACACAAACACACACACACACAGACACATTTAATCTACTCCCTCCTGAAAGACAGTGAGAAGATAAAATGTGACTTTTTAAAAATAGCTCATTATATGCTAACAATGAAGCCTTCCTTCAGTGACACTTTAGACCAATCAGATTTAGCCAGACAATACATACAGAGCCTATTTAGTAAAGTGGGAATTTCTAAAAAGAAAACTTCGGTAATCTGCAGAAAAAGTAATTGCCTGACAGTCTCGAATGGAAGATATATGCAAACAACAATACCAATAATTGATTATCGGTGTGGCTAGGTTGCATGATAAAAAACAAACCCAAACATGGCTTGATGTACAGCTAGATGTTAGACAAAATGGCTTCTGCAACCTACTCATGCATGAGTGTTGAGGGTCAAAACAAATTCCTTCATTAATTGAAAAGAACGTTTGCTTTGATAAGTCATTCCTTTCCTAAACTGGTATAATAAATCTACGGAATTTCTGTCAAGATGTCTGTAAGCAGGAGGAAAAGACAGACTACTAAGAAACCATTGGAAAGACTGCATCACTACAATGCAAACATGCCCCCCCCCATTATGGTAGTGATGTCACATCACATCCTAAGCAACTGAGAAACCAAGACCTGCAGGCATTGAAACCACACACGAACAAACCACACACGAACAAACAATTGGTATAATGTAAAAATTCCTAATCCAGAAATTTGGGCAAACAAAAACTTGTTGATGCACCAGTTATTGTTGCCATGGAAATGGCATTCATTCTAAACAATTAAATGGATTCATAAGGAAGCAAAAAAAAAAAAAAACTAGCGAAAAAAAGGCCAGCAAAATATGTGTGTGCTTCCACCCCCACCCCCCAACCCCTTCCAAATGAAAATAAGATACACAGACAGACTATATAATGTATTCATGTACGTGCACACAAACTTACTCATTGGAGAAGACGATCTGAAGTTTCTTCTTGAGGAGTTCATGAATCACAGCGTGCATCTTGGTGATGAGCTCTATCACATTGGGAGTGCGCAGAACAAAGTCTCCCTTCGCATAAGACCGGTCCGCCCCTCTCGCCTGGATACAAACACACACACACACACACAAACATTAGCACTAATTATTATTCACACCATG
>WLWD01004416.1_pt1 | contig 14579 bp, 9 predicted proteins | sample 6712731 | NCBI WGS metagenome assembly WLWD01 (sample SAMN12718690, study PRJNA576275) | sponge metagenome | isolation source: marine sponge | host: Mycale hentscheli | place: New Zealand: South Island, Marlborough, Capsize Point | collected 2014-11-01
GGGCACTGTGGGTGTCGTGGGGCACTGAGTGAGTGTTTACGGGCACTGTGGGTGTCGTGGGGGCACTGCGGCGAGTGTCGTGGGGCTCTGTGAGCGTCGTGGGGCACTGAGTGAGTGTTTACGGGCACTGTGGGTGTCGTGGGGGCACTGCGAGCGAGTGTCGTGGGGCACTGAGCGAGTGTCTGTCGTGGGGTACTGTGAGCGAGTGTTGTGGGGCACTGAGTGAGTGTTTACGGGCACTGTGGGTGTCGTGGGGGCACTGTGAGCGAGTGTCGTGGGGCACTGAGCGAGTGTCTGTCGTGGGGTACTGTGAGCGAGTGTTGTGGGGCACTGTGAGCGAGTGTCTACGGGCACTGTCACTGTAGTTTGGCATAGTCGGGTCCTTTTACCTAATCGCTACACGGAGAAGGGGTCTGGGGACAATCATTCACCTTGGCAGTTCTAGAGGAATGTGCTAGTGGTTATCTAATTACTTTTATGGTGCCCACAGTTCTGACCCAAACACAACCACAGAGTATTTTGCGCAGGTACAGCAATCACCCACTTTGATAGCTCAGGCTCCGTTATGTACACTTGTGGTAAGATACCCACTCATTTCACTGAGGGCTTCCTAGGAGACGACCAAAAAATGGTGTCGTACACACTGTGAGAGAGTGTTGTGAGTAAGAATGCATCCTGGGGCACTCTGTACATGTGTTATGGGAGGTAGTGTTGGACACCATGAACGAGTGAGTGTCTTAGGGCTCTATAAATTGAAACATTTTGCAGGTGAAGAACCATCCATCATTTTGTGGTTCCAAATGTGCTTGCTGTTTATATTGTATGTGTCCTATTACAAGTTACATGCACTATGGTGCAGCAGAGATGACTAATGTATGTCAACTAGAAAAAATTTAGTCCAAACTTGAACGAAACAATGGTTAGTTGTTGGTTCAAGTTACGAACAATTTACTACCCAAAGCACAGTTCTGATATCTGTCAATGAATTTGGCAATCTTACTGATGTCTATAGTGTTAGCTAACATTAACTCTACTTTCAGCCTGGCAATAAAGAATATCAGCACTAACCTGATATACCTAACTATCTATCAATCACGACATTCAACCAATTCATCCATTTTCAAGTCTCTAGCTATTAAAAACAACAATACCAGAAATATACTTCATTTGAGCCATATTCTATGCTCGACTACTGGATACACTGTGCCCACCCACGCCAAGATGCCACAACATTCTACGTTGAGTCGATTACTGTCAGTGGTGGTGCAATTTGTTATATAAATTCACAGAAAATACAAGTTGTTTGTACCAGCATCATTGAACATATTATTAGTCAAAGTAGTCATCATCACAGGAGAGTCCAATATGTGGAGACATAAAATTGTGTAATGGATATGATCAATAAAACGAGTTCCGGCTAACTTGCGATGTAATTTAAAATCAAAGTTACCTTTATCCATTTGAATGTGATGAATTTATATTAATTGTGATCAATTTATATTAATTGTGATGAATTTATATTAATTGTGACTTGTATAAAATGCATTGAAATTGACGTGCCTTATATCTATATTATGAAATTCATGTATATAAACTGTGTTAGGTGAAAAGGTGGCATATAAATTAAACACTTTTACACTTACGTTGTTGTTGTGTTGTTTTTGGTCTGTGAACTAAAAATGAGAATGTGCTCGTTATTTCATGTTGATGCTGATGAACAGGCAGGAAGTGACAGGGGGAAACGAGTAAGATATGGATTTTCCTTTAATTGTTTTATTCCATAATGGAGATCAGATTCCTTTAATTGTTTTATTCCATATCAGAGATCAGGTTCAATCCTGGTTGGCAGTTACTATGCTAATATAGCTAAATTCCTCTCATTCATGTCAGAATCTGTTTGCTTACACATGGAATGCTACCATTGTTTGGGTCTTGCATAGCCAAACAAACGCCATGAACTTGTATCATTTATCATTAACATTATTCATTATCATTTCCTGTCTGTTTTGAGCATGCTCATTCTGCTGTTGTGCATAACTGCATCTTAGGTGAACAGCCTAGGTGGTCCTTCAGAAAGTGGAGCTTGGGATTTACAACCATTAACATCAACTAGGCTATGTGAGATATCAAACACCATTGCATTTCGTTACAGATCAGAGTTGTGTTGGATTTAAAAGCATTTATTTAGTCATATTTTCTCTGGGAGTAAAGGACTATGCCTAATGTTCATTGACACTTCAGTTTGTACAAGTTTTTGTTGTGATATAAGTTGATTATCGTCTCAGTGAATTATTTCACAGGGACTGAGTATGTCTGTTAATTTTGATAAATTAAGCGAGGCATTACATGACAATCCTAATATGCGAAGATTGCCGCAATTCTTGAGGTGGTAGGCCAATTCAATGGCACCATTTGAGTCAATTTCATTATCGTCTAATCTGACACAGTGTAATTTACCACATGACTTTACCTTCTCAATCAGTCCTGTCGCCCCTGATGATCCAATTTGATTTTTTTCCAGAAATATATTTTGAAGATTAACACAGAACCTTAATCCTTCACCAAGTTGCAATGCTCCATCAGGGCCCATGCAACAATCTGTCAAGCGTATTTCTTTGAAATGATACAGAAAAGTCAAAGATCGATTCATACTTGAGGTACTTTCTTGATTCTCACATGATAACCAGTCCTTCAAAGCTCTGCTACCTTCCACGCCAACAGCATTGCCACTGAGAGCAAGCAATTCAAGCTGAGATAAATATTTCAATCCAGCAACTAGTTCCACTACACCATCAGAACAAATTTGATTATTTTCAAGACTTAAGCACTTGATTTCAGTGGAATCTTTCAGACCTTCTACTAATAATTTTACATTTCCAGAAGTAATTTTGCAGTCATTTAAATATATTTCTACAAGCTGCATAGATGGTCCTATGTCACTTGATCTGATATTACCACTTTTTATTATAGAATTAATTGCCAGTATCCCTGCTTGACTAAATATATTGCCACTGATGTCCAAATAAGTTAACTGGGAATTTTTTAGGCTTTCTGCTAAAGCAATAAGGCCAACTGTAGAAATTTGATTATCTTTTATATCCAGTTTATGTATTTTTGATCGTTCCAAACCCACAGCAATTACTTCAGCAATTGCGCAATCGATGTTGTTCATGGATATATTCAATTCTTCAAAACATCTCCAGTAATTCATTGCAGATGTCAAAACAAGCACACCCTTCAAATTAGTACTACAGTCAGGTTTCTCTGCATATTCCGAGCTTGCATCCATGCTGGATAACAGTTGTATATTTCTACAACTTAAACTTCGTATGAAGGTACAATTTTTCAATGCTGAAAATAGAACTACAGCACCTTCTGCATTTAGTGGGTTGTTATCTATGATCAACTTTTTCAGTAACTTGCACTCTTTTAGCGCATTGGCTAAAACTGTTGCACCATTAGAATCGATTTCATTGTTACATATGTTCAGAGTTTGCAAACTGGTGCAATATTTCCATCCATATGCTAAAGCAGCTGCTCCTGCTGATTGAATCCCATTTCTTCCAACATCAAGGACTTCTAAATTAGCACACCAGCACAACTCAGTCATATAATTGTGTGTTAGAGGCTCCTCTTTGCCTTGATTAAAGCAAGCAATAACGAAACTGTTGAGTTCTTCTTGCGCTAGAAATTGTTCATTTTCTGATAAACAATTCATCCCATTTCCAAGTCTCAAATACAATGACAACTCTGCCGCACCATCCTTGCCCATTTTAGTATTATTTAAATGAAGTGTTCTCAATGGGTGTTCTGCTAAATTACAGCATATCGCTCTTATTTTTTCTCTCCCAAACTGATTGCCACAAAAATCAAGTTCTCGTAAAGCTAGGCAATGTTTAAGGGCAGCTGCAAGTTTGCCAAGTTCAATGGAAGTAATCAATGATAAAATTTTGATATTGGCAAATCTAATTATTTCTAATTTTTTGCACTCCTTCAAGGCCTCAATCAACATCATCAACATAGATAAACTCAGATGACATCCATTAAAGCTGACACTTTGTAAATTGGTCAAAAATTGAAGACCTCTTGAGAGAGTTGTGACCACTTCGAAAGATACAGTTGTATTGCTTAAGTTAAGAGTCGAGAGTTTAGTACAACAACTGATAGCTCTAGCCATGGCTTTTGGATTACTAACACTGACGAACCTCTGAGCTTGTACTTCAGTCACTTCCTTTATATTTGCCATAGGCCAATACTCCAGAACTTTACTAGCACCTTGTGATGTTATTTTTACATTCCACATGAAAAGGCTAAACCAAGGTGCAAAATTTTTCACTGCATGTGCTACAGCCACAGCACCTTTATTGCCTATGTCATTGCATTGTAGGTTCAACTCAAATAACGAACTGGTATGTTGTAATGCCACGGAGAGTGCTAAAGCTCCTTCATCACCTATTCTGTTACAACTGACAGATAAATTACGACATTTGGTGCTTTGTTCTATAAACTTGGAAATGTAGTTGGCACCAGAACATGAAATTTGGTTAAAATCTAATCGAAGCGTTTCAATACTGTTACTTATACCTAGTTTAGGTAAGAAAGAAAGATCATGATCCACTATGTCACAGTTTACCAGAAGAACAGTACAGAGACTTAGAAAATTAGGAATTCTGGCTAAATTCACTTTTAAGTTACATAAAATAGTATTAGAGGCTTCACAAAGGGAATAAATTTCACAAGTAAAAAATGCTAACAATTTGAGCATACTTGTTCTGTGAGATTCATAGTGGGCATCAGCATACTTGTATTGAACCTGTTTGAGCATCTTGCTTTTAAAAGACAAAAATTGTAAATCATTGGGTCTTGTGCGATATGCTAAAGGCATTCTGATTGCTAGAAACTTTAGAGAAGGAAGTTTAATGTTGCCTGCTGCAGTAAGAGCTCTAATGCTGTCAGAGTTTAACACCATGCCAGCCAAGTGAAGCGATTCTAATGATCGCGTCTTTGCTATTAAGAAGCTCATTATACTGCATTGTTCATTCCCATCGTTGGTTGAGTATCGTATACTTTTAATTAAGTTTAATTTCAAGGGTCCGACCTGTTCAATAAAAGTTTGAATTCCTTCCAAATTTAAGAAGCAATTTTCAAGTGCTAATTCTGTCACCGAGAAGCTTGTATTTCTAATAGTGTAACCCATGGCATTGAAATCAATGGATAAAAATATGTGGTCTTTGACAATTACTCTGCCACCACTTTCTTCATGGAAATGAATAGAAGAATCACAAACAGCATTCTGCTGTGACTCTAGAGCACATTGAAATAGAAATAGATTGCTGCCAAATTTTTCAGACATAATCTGCTGAAGAATGTCATTTTTCGAGCTTTCAAATTGGACTAAGCCGCAAAAAAATTTCCACACTACATTCATGTTTATATTGGCTATGTGATCAATGATCACTTGTAACTGATCCTGTTTGTTTAATGTGCTCAGGTGATAGGCGGCCAAAAATTCTTGGAATGTCAAATGAAGGAAAGCATATATATCCATATAGCCCAGTAATACTGCTGCAGAGTCAATAGTGACTAGCCCTAAAGATTGGACTTTGGAATCACAAATATCTGAAAGGGAAACATCAGTTTCACTTTGCAGCATAGTCTGCTTAGCAGAAACAGTCATATCAAAAGCTAATTTGCATATATTATTAAAAGAATCATAAATGCTTCCTCGTAGCTTATTCAAATCCATTACCACTCTCTGGTCACCATCTCGATTTAGCTTTCGTTTAATGGTGAGTAAAGTAAATAATTCGTATACTTTGGTTTCAGTGCTGGGAATGTCACCACGGTAGTTATCATAAATATAGCATATCATAGCTGTATGTACTGGCAAATAGCACATATGATAAACATTGATATGCTTGTTTAGGTATGTTTCAATACTAAATGCACTACCAGCACCGGTTTTAAAATTATACTCCTCTACGTATTTCAAAATTTGCTGTTTGGAAAATCCTAAGACTTCAACTCTCTGCTGTGCGATATGCCGTAGTTCAGCGGTACCGGCTGGACGAGATGCTACTATGACCATAGCTAGAGGTAGGTATGACTTATGCAAGAGCTTGTTGATAATGTTAGAGGGATCATCCCTTTCTTGGTATTCATCAAGCCCATCTATTACAAAGCAAGCTTCTTCACCATCATTTTTCTCTAGTGTTTCTGCAACTTTCTTAGAAATTGTTTCACTGCAGAAAAGAATATTAAGAATACCTTGTAGATTCTTGTCACTGACTTTTGACAAAATTCTAAGGGGAATGAGAAAAACTAGTTTGGCACCTTTCAAAACGATCAGCCCTTTTGCCCAATCTCTGCTTAATTTGTGAGTTAAAGTAGTTTTACCACAGCCAGGACGTCCTTCAATTATAATAAGAGTTCCCTTTTTGTACTTAGCAAATAAATCTTCATACTTAATAATGTTTTTGTTCTCCAGTATATCATCCATATCTCCTCGAACTGAGTAATCAAACTCTTTATTGTCTCTTAGGTTGTTATGGACAAGAGCAAGCTCAATGTAAGTCGAAGTTCCAACTGGAGGCCATGAATTGGGAACTTCTTGTAAAACTTGATACAAATTTATTAGTTTGGCTTTTTCAAGGCTGAACTTTACATCCAGTTCCACCTCAAGCAATTTCTCAGTACCATCCTGATTATAGCAAATATATTTACCCTCTAGCCCTTGGCTGGCATCTCTGATTAATAGAACATCTTCAGTGACGCCGTTAAATCTAGAATCATCAGATAAATGCTCTCCATCTTTTGTCCATCGACGTGGCATTTTCTCCCCATTAGTTTGTACACCAAGTAGAGTGGACATGCCATCATAAACTACAATTTTTTCATTCTGACTAAAACATGGTACAGGAAGTTCTGATATTGTTAATTCCTTTCTCTTAGTCTCCCAAATTTGCAGAATTTTTTCACGCAAACTCTGTCCTACAGTGTGCATATTGACTACAGAACTGCTCAATGCTATTTCCAAAGTACTTAACCTAGCAAGTTTCTTATTTTGCCTAATCCACGCTTGCAAGATGTTGCAAAACTTTATAGCATTGCTCGACCCATTTTTGCACTCAGCTATAATATGCTCTGGTAAAAACAGCATTATTCCTACTTCCTCCCACTTATGTGAACATTCAGATAAAACTGAAGCCAGAACAGGAACATGGCGGTCAGAAAAGGTAATCTCCCTGGCCCTGGCATGCCCAGATTCATCCTGCTCCTGCGTACCAATCTCAATAGCCATACATTTTTTCATTTAATTTATAAACAAAATATGGTACATGCAGTACATTTCAAAACATGCAATCAGGTATTCAAAAACTAGTGTTACACGTGGTGCAAGTTTTACAGTTGATGGAATATTGCTTTTTCAAAATGGGCAATTTTGTTCTGTTGCATACCACCTTGTGGTACGTGATGTACCACTTCTGATACATGCATAATAAGTGATTATGCATACTATTTAATAATAGTGGTACATAGCTCTACTCTGTAATAATAGTGGTACATCCCTATAAAACTAGCTCTACTCTGTAATAATAGTGGTACATCCCTATAACTAGCTCTACTCTATGTAATAATAGTGGTACATCCCTCTAGTGGTACATAATAGTGGTACATCCCTATAACTATAGCTCTACTCTATGTAATGATAGTGGTACAGTACTAGACTTAGCTCTACTCTATGTAATAATAGTGGTACATCTTTATAATTAGCTCTACTCTATGTAATAATAGTGGTACATTTCTATAACTAGCTCTACTCTATGTAATAATAGTGGTACATTTCTAATAGTGGTACATTTCTATAATTAGCTCTACTCTATGTAATAATGGCATATTTTCTCCTCATTAAGATAATGTGTCTTAATATTTGGATGGACTAGTTCTGACTGTTATATTTGAATGTATTTTTGCATATTTAGTTGTATTTCCATGTTTCCATCAGGAACTGTCACTAAACTTTTTTTAACCACTTTATATTATAAGTAGCTATAAAGACATTTTGCAAAACAAAATCATTTGCAAGTGTACACTACATTTGGTTAGCCAGAGAATGTTTGTACATAAAGAGACCCAACCACCATGAAGCTAAACTCAGTGGGTGGAGATTTCAAAGTTTGGAAAGGGTTTCATCTTCAACAAACCAAGTTTTTTAATGGTAGGAAATGAAAAATTTGGGGATACAGATGTATCCTTCTCTGCGAGGTAATTAATACAGTGTCCCTTTCTCGGAGGGTCCTTTATGAGAGGCTCCACTGTATTCCAACACATGAGGAAAAAGTACACCATGTCAATGACTTCTATAGAGTTCAACAAGCCACACCCATTTCGGTTCTTTTTTAGATCATTACATTTGTGTAAACATTAAAAAAAAAAAAAAGCATCATTTATTTGTTGGACATGCAACAAAAATTTGTATATTGTTTGGTAAAGTTAATTTTGAGTATAAAAATCAACATTGGAATTACAAAATAAAAGTGAAGTGTGGCACTGGTACTCTGAGGAATGTTGTACATGGTACTATGAGGAATGTGGTACATGGTACACTGATGAATGTGGTACATGGTACTATGAGGAATGTGGTACCTGGTACACTGATGAATGTGGTACATGGTACTATGAGGAATGTGGTACATGGTACACTGATGAATGTGGTACATGGTACACTGATGAATGTGGTACATGGTACTATGAGGAATGTGGTACATGGTACTATGAGGAATGTGGTACATGGTACACTGATGAGTGTGGTACATGGTACTATGAGGAATGTGGTACATGGCACTATGAGGAATGTGGTACATGGTACACTGATGAATGTGGTACATGGTACTATGAGGAATGTGGTACATGGTACTATGAGGAATGTGGTACTTGGTACACTGATGAATGTGGTACATGGTACTATGAGGAATGTGGTACATGGTACTATGAGGAATGTGGTACATGGTACTATGAGGAATGTGGTACATGGCACTATGAGGAATGTGGTACATGGTACACTGATGAATGTGGTACATGGTACACTGATGAATGTGGTACATGGTACTATGAGGAATGTGGTACATGGTACTATGAGGAATGTGGTACATGGTACTATGAGGAATGTGGTACATGGCACTATGAGGAATGTGGTACATGGTACACTGATGAATGTGGTACATGGTACTGGTACTATGAGGAATGTGGTACATGGTACTGGAGGAATGGGGGTACATGGGGTACTATGAGGAATGTGGTAATGGTACATGAGAATGTGGTACATGGTACACTGATGAAATGTGGTACATGGTGTTCATGACTGAATGTGGTACATGGTACTATGAGGAATGTGGTACATAGGCACTATGAGGATGTGGTACATGGTACACTGATGAATGTGGGACATGGTACTATGAGGAATGTGGTAAATGGTACTATGAGAATGTGGTACTGGTACTTGAGAATGCGGGACATGGTACTCTGAGGAATGTTGGTAAATGTACACTGAGAATGTGTATGGTACTGATGATGTGGTACTGGGGGTAGAGAATGTGGTACATGGTACTATGAGGAATGTGGTACCCATACGGTACATGATGGTACATGGAATGTGGTACATGGTGACACTGATGAATGTACATGGTACATGGTACATGATGAATGAATGTGGTACATGGTACTACTGGATGATGATGTGGTACATGGTACTGTATGAGAATGTGGTACATGGTACTGGTACATGAGGAATGTGGACTATGAGGAATGTGGTACATGGTACACTGATGAATGTTGCACATGGTACTCTCAGTAATGTGGTACATAGTACTCTGAGGAATGTGGTACATGGTACTATGAGGAATGTGGTACATGGTACACTGATGAATGTGGTACATAGTACTATGAGGAATGTGGTACATGGTACTATGAGGAATGTGGTACATGGTACACTGATGAATGTGGTACATGGTACTATGAGGAATGTGGTACATGGTACACTGATGAATGTGGTACATGGTACTATGAGGAATGTGGTACATGGTACACTGAGGAATGTGGTACATTATACTATGAGGAATGTGGTACATGGTACACTGAGGAATGTGGTACATGGTACTCTCAGTAATGTGGTACATAGTACTCTGAGGAATGTGGTGCATTGTACTATGATGAATGTGGTACATGGTACACTGATGAATGTGGTACATGGTACTATGAGGAATGTGGTACATGGTACTCTGAGGAATGTGGTACATGGTACTATGAGGAATGTGGTACATGGTACACTGATGAATGTGGTACATGGTACACTGATGAATGTGGTACATGGTATGTGGTACATGGTACTATGAGGAATGTGGTACATGGTACTATGAGGAATGTGGTACATGGTACTATGAGGAATGTGGTACATGGTACTCTCAGTAATGTGGTACATAGTACTCTGAGGAATGTGGTACATGGCACTATGAGGAATGTGGTACATGGTACACTGATGAATGTGGTACATGGTACACTGATGAATGTGGTACATGGTACTATGAGGAATGTGGTACATGGTACTATGAGGAATGTGGTACTTGGTACACTGATGAATGTGGTACATGGTACTATGAGGAATGTGGTACATGGTACTATGAGGAATGTGGTACATGGTACTATGAGGAATGTGGTACATGGTACTATGAGGAATGTGGTACATGGTACTATGAGGAATGTGGTACATGGTGCACTGATGAATGTGGTACATGGTACACTGATGAATGTTGCACATGGTACTCTCAGTAATGTGGTACATAGTATTATGAGGAATGTGGTACATGGTACACTGATGAATGTGGTACATGGTACTCTGAGGAATGTGGTACATGGTACACTGATGAATGTGGTACATGGTACTATGAGGAATGTGGTACATGGTACTATGAGGAATGTGGTACATGGTACTATGAGGAATGTGGTACATGGTGCACTGATGAATGTGGTACATGGTACACTGATGAATGTTGCACATGGTACTCTCAGTAATGTGGTACATGGTACACTGATGAATGTGGTACATTGTACTATGATGAATGTGGTGCATTGTACACTGAAGAATGTGGTACATGGTACTCTGAGGAATGTGGGTGGTACAGGATACACTATTGAATGTGTACACGGCTTGGAATACCAAACTGTTGAACTGCACCAACAAACAATTCCAACACTGTATCAGCAGAGTTGTCAGATGCTCTCAAATACATTATTCTCCGGCTGTAGCCATCTATGCATCCGTGAAAAACAATATGCCACCTAAACAAAACATCACCATTACAAATTTTATAGCTAATGTACCTTTTTTAGATTCTCATAATATTTATAGCTTTTGATTTGACCACCCTTTACCTATAGACAGGCACATATCCTAAGAAATACATAGATGTATTTAAAAAAAATCAAATTGAGCTATGACCCCCAAACCCCTTTTGTTTTTATTTACCTGATAAGTTTATGATTACCGTCTATATGCCAAAGTGAACGAGGTGAAAGAACCCTATACTGACGACGATTAATAACTCTAAGCTGACGAATCATACACCCTTCAGGGTCAATTCGGCGTAGAGATTCCCTCACTCGAATCTGCTGCACCCGATAGCCTTGAGCAAATAGATGTCCTAGCATTTGCTGATTTCCACAGGTAAGAAACTGAGAGTGAACCTGATAGACTAGATGATCAAGCTCATCATCAGACAAAGTGGCATATTGGTCATGAATTGACAAAGTAAAATCACTCATTCTTCTATACACTGTTCTCTCTGACACTCCTAATATGGCAGCAATTTGGTGCACAGTAAATAGATTTTCTATCTGAAATGAAAGTTGCTCACAACCAATGTCAAATATGGGCCTACCAGCTCTTCCAGACCACCTGACAACAGCTGTGGATATTTCATTAGCAGCCAAATTGATATGCTCTCTTAAAGATGAAGTAGTGTTTAAAGCACGTCTTATAATTTCACAAGCTTCATCAATATCTTGATCACTTCTGTCAAAAGTCTGCTGAACAATTAGTTCACGAAACACTAATTCTAGTGATAAACACCATGCATCAATAGCATCTGAAGAAGAGATCTTCCATCTACATCCAAGTCACTAATAATTCTGAAAACGCTAGATATTGCCCAAGATGTCATCAGTTCAAGTTCAAGTACAGTACAAATATATTCATATTTCAAATTATATTTATAGAAGTGTGGCTGTCCTAAGAATATTCATAGCACTCCTATTTACAAAGTAGGGCCCTATTTTGTTTCAGAGTTCTTGATGATATTCATAGCACTCCTATTCTGATATGCAGCAACTTAATGATATTCATAGCACTCCTATTCTGATGTGCAGCAACTTAATGATATTCATAGCACTCCTATTCAGTCTGCAGCACTCCTATTCAGTTTGGAGCACCCTATTCAAAATGTTGCACTAATTTTTGGCAGTGATCACCTCCCATACTATGAAGACAACGAGTTCTTCTCCATTTCAATATTACTATTTTTCTATTTATAAGATATTGAAAAATTCTGGTTGTGGTGCTCAGTTCATTTTGTACTACTACTAGGAGTATGCGAGCAATTTTTTTCAATTAGTTTGTACTGTTCTAAAAAGAGCTCGCCTATCAAGAGTAAACAAACATCGATACAACAAAACAAGAGAGTCAGAAGAGAGAGCAGTTTATTGGAGATAGCCAGAGGTGAAGGTATTAGATCTGCACAGCTTGGGAAGTCTTCGCTCCGCAGAAATCGAGCCTGGTGGATCCATCCGCTTGAGTTCAGGTGCGCAGAGTCCGGAGAACGGCTACAGGAGGAGAGGCAGCCTGGTACACCTTGCCGCATGAGCTCAGACGACGTATCAAATCAGTAAAAAACTAACGAGTTCTCATTACAATTATGACCTTCATTGAAATTATTATTATTATTATTCTTCTTATTATTCTTATTATTGTAACTTTACAATCACTATATAACAAAGAGAATTAAAAGAGATGAAATTATTATTATTATTATTCTTATTATTATTCTTATTATTATAACTTTACAACCACTATATAACAAAGAGAATTAAAAGAGATGAAATGTGATATGATGGGTAGATGAAGGACAAACTCTATGTACAAGAGAGCAGCCTAGTTAGCTAAAAGAAAAGAAAAGGTATATAGCTAAATGATAATAAAACAGCTAAGTGTGAGAAGGGAGTGATACATTAATAAAGTGACTGTGACATCTGGAGCAAGGACATAAACAACAAAATGTGCAGGAATTGTCTGAATCAAAGTGTGCAATAAATAGATCCCTTAATAGAAGTGAAGGACAACGAGAGATCAATAGGTGAGAATGTATTCCATAGTAGAGATATGCGATTAAAATATTGATGTCGTGTAGTGGAGGTGCGTTGGAACTTAATTTCTAATTTACGATTAGATGAAGATCTTGTGGACTACGAGGATGTCAAGGGGTAGGATCACCGCAAGTGAAGTAATAGCTCTACTAGATGATGAAAGTGACTTAGCTGAGCTGCAAGGTCTTGATTTAGACGATGATCCTGACAGTGATGAGGGAGACAGGGAAGAAGCTGACTTTATAAACACTTCTGGGACAGCAGAACTTCTTTCTTCTAGTCTAATGAAGGCTACTGGCATTGGGGAAGAAGAGCCAGCCTTTCAAGACTCCTTGCTTCTGCTTGAAGATGACGCAGAAAATGGTACAAGCGTGTTTTTTTGGAGACTCCTTGAGCATTGTATAACGAACAGCTACATTTTATTCAAGCAAGTTCAGAAGCCTGACCTAAGAAAGTGGAGAAGAAAGAAGTATAGAATGGAATTGGCATACAGTCTTACTGCTGGCATTATTGCAAATCGTATAGGCCAAGGACGAACTCCATCTGACCCTTCCTTGTCTCGTCTCAAGGGAAAACATTTTGTGTACTATCATGAGTAACGCAAAAGATGTGCTGTTTGTGCATATAAAAGACAAGTAACCAATAGCAAGAAGAGAAAAGACACAAAAACTAAGAATTATTGTCCCAAGTGCAAAGTACATCTGTGCCATGGTCAATGTTTTGAGTTATATCATTCAAAAGTAAAATATCGACTGTAATTACTCTTCCATACAATAAAACACTGTTACCATGGCAACACTTTCAGTTTTTATTTGCTTTCAATAGTACATTTCATATGCATCCCAATGATATATATATTACCTATACCTATCTCTATCCCTTTACCAGTTATAGGGATTTTAATACAAATGCACCAATTCACTTAAAAATTTAACATTTATTTTGCCAGGCAATGAGTTAATAGAAGTGAAGGACAATGAGAGATCAATAGGTGAGAATGTGTTCCATAGTAGAGATATGCGATTAAAATATTGATGTCGTGTAGTGGAGGTGCGTTGGAACTTAATTTCTAATTTACGATTAGATGAAGATCTTGTGCACGCCGTTGAACTCTTTCCAATAAGATAATGTCTTGTATTTTGTTGGGAAACCATAGCTGGGAACAG
>WLWD01003993.1_pt1 | contig 14568 bp, 3 predicted proteins | sample 6712731 | NCBI WGS metagenome assembly WLWD01 (sample SAMN12718690, study PRJNA576275) | sponge metagenome | isolation source: marine sponge | host: Mycale hentscheli | place: New Zealand: South Island, Marlborough, Capsize Point | collected 2014-11-01
GTGAAATTATTACTCTGTTAATTTATGACTTCACAGTTTAATCTTTGCACTTATGATCCCGGTGTAACAACACACTAAAAGGAAACAATATGAAACAGTCACGGTATTTGCTCTTATTGATGAAACAACATACTATAGTAAATAATTCAATACATGCTATATTAACACACTCACACTGAAACACAGTCACATACTCAAACATAACTGATCCACTACATGTTAGTTCACATAGAAGTATGTATTAAATACAGTGATGAGTCATATCTAGCTTGTTAATCTGTGAAAAACAATGGTGTGCTATGGGTTCACCAGTGGCTTAAAAATATTTTTGTAGAAATCAGTTTGTTCTGTTATTTTGTTTTTTTATAACCAGACATTTTGGAATAAAAAGTCCACATTCTATTACTATAAATAAAACTAATTTGCAATAATTAAGAATAAGTGTATACAGTACTCACTTATAGTGTAGTACACTTGTAAAATGGAATGTTTGGATAACTCAGTATTAGTGTTAAAGTAGGAGGTGCTGCCTGGACACCACAGTTTAAAGTTTTATATTGTTACACCATAGTCAGTTACAACTAAAAGATATTTGAAATGGGGAAACTAATGTATATATGGTATTATTATGCTCATTTGGTAAAGTATGTATGTGCTGTGGAAGTTATAAGGGTTCAAAATGGGTTGTCCAGGCAGCGCCTCCTGGCAAACACCTCACGAGGTGTTATTTAAGAATATATAAGCATCTATAGCTTTTACATATCTTTGTCAATGTGATATATATGGTTTTAATAAGGATTAATTGAAAAAATTGAGCATTATCAATTGTACTTCAAAAAAGTTACTCCAACACTTAATTATGTGGTAAAATTATGAATGACTGCCCCACACCAGTGAATATGACTAATATTCTCAATGATAGCACAAATCAATCTATGAAAATTGATTTCAAGATTTCATATCCTAGTGGTAGTGTGTATAAGATAAATAATCTAGCTGTAGTATCCACATGTATTCACATAATACTAACTTATAGCAGAGTATTTTATGCTATATTTTGTTCCAAGTGTAAAGAAAGACAGACCATAAGAGCCACTAACAAAAATTGCTCTGCAACCAGGAAACGGCTACGCAGGTGTTACAGGTAGTGTTTACAATTATGTGCCTGTCAATAAAATTGGATAAAAGTATCAAACATCAGACAGTCATATGTCCCAAATAAAAAAAACACTACACTCACACACACTTTCAAATCATCCTATCAATAATTATACTAATGTTATTGCTGAGTTGATATGATCTTTTGTGCATTGAATGAGTGGTGCAAGTTCAACCTCAAGTGGCAAAGTGATCATTTTATGAAATTCAATGCAATTTGTGTCAAAATTTGAGTTTAATTTGTTATTGTGACAATTTATAGACTATTTTATATAAAAAAAATTTTTTATCTGAGAGCACCTTATTTCCGATGAATAATTACAAATTATTACACATCTGCAATGTGGTAGGATGTATGTTGTTGTTGTTGTTGTTGTTTTTTGTTGTTGTTGTTTTGAGCATTTCAATGGTTTTTTATTAATTACTTTTGTAGTAGCAACTTTTTAGTTGACAGTGAGGTTGTTGCATCAGATAATACTGTAATTCCAAAGGTGAAGAAACCATAAGCCACTATGTATTCATAGGGCTTCTTGTGTGCAGTGTAGGTGGGTGAGATGAGAGAGGGAGGGAGGGATTATTTTAACTCTTACTAACAAGACATCTAACTTAAATTGTGTAAATATGTTAATTTAAGGGAAAATGACATATTTTGCTAAGAAAATGTTATAAAATATTAAGGTATAAGTGAAAATACTCTCATGCTATAATTGACTGCTAGTAATTTCCGCTTATCTGGGCAGAATTTTACGCAAAATAGTTTGTTTACAGCAACTAGGGATATGCTAGCATAAGAAGAATGAAATTAACTAGATATTTTCATTTTATCCATAACATTATGTGGGAATCCTCCAAATTTCATCCTATTTCCCCATAAATCTCCATTTAGTTGGCTCTAGCTATCTAGCTAGCTATTGCTACAGTTATGCCATGGTTCACTGACACAAGGCTATAATAATAGTGAATGTACATACAATAATAACCATAGCATACACAAAATAATCATGAGTACTGGAGAACAATTTTGCAACAATTTTGCATGAAGTTACTAAAGTTTATTAAAATGTTACTTATCCAGCTATCCTAAATAAGACTACTGTATCTAGCTTTAATCTTTCAGGCAGTCTCAAAATCATCCCTATTATGCTAGGATTAAATGAACTATTTTGCTTTGAACTTTGCCGAGAAAAGCCTCGTCCGTCCTCCATACTCCGCCAACTGATGGGTGAGAGCAACCGGTTGAAATACGCATGCTCGGTAGGACGGAAATGAGGTGGAAGGCGGGTAAAATACGATAGAATTAGAATGGCAGTGGGACGGTATTACGGCGGAAGTGGTGAAATTGCGACGAAAGTAGGATGTACATTGGACGGAAGAAAGTCGCACTAATAAGCCACTGACGTACGACTAGGGACAGGATATTAGCATCGGTAAAGATCGACAAGTTACGGCGGTAAACTTCGATAAAATAACGGGCTGCAGAATGTAGATGATCAAACCAATTAGCTGTGGACTTAATGTTTGTTTATTTGTTGTAACATAGAGTGAAAGCAAAATCCTCTCATTTGTGAAATAAAAAAGCCTTATCCTAAATCACTAGCTAGCTAATTAGATACTGTGCTGGATTGCCTGATCAATTTTTTGGCTATCAATGAATGTGTGTAAAAGGGCAACTGTGGTTGGTAAGACTAGATGGATATCATAATGAATAGACTACAAGTAAAAATATAATATGTCATGATAAGGTCAGTATTATTGATTGTTGTTAGCTACCTTTATTATTGTCACATCACTATTATTGTTCTTGTTTGTGTGTATCCATCAGCTAGCTATATTGGCCAGCTACATCTTATTCATGCAGACTCTGGCTTCATATGAAATTTAACTTTGCTCAACAAGTATTGTTGGGTTTGGGAGAGGAGAACTGAGAGTTGTCTATAGTACCAGAATAGTACTGGTGTGTCACATACTACCACAGCAAGAAATCACCCTTGCCAGACTAGCTAATATGAGTGATCTTAGCTGGTACTGTGACATGTAGGAAGAGTACAACTAATTGACTCAACTTCATCTCAATAGCCTAGACTCAACATATCAAATTTTATACTGACAATTTACTAATATTGGTAGCTAATGTGGTAAGCAAGCTTACCTGGTACTTTCAGTAAAATTCAGCATACCTTTTTTAATACCCCCTTGAGACCATGTTCCGTCTTGAAGAGTTGACATTAATGACATTAGCTACTGTATTATAATATAATAAATGCAAGTACTTATTCTGCAGCAGTCAGTTCACAGGAACTGCTGGCTTATTTTTTAAGCCCAAGGTTTAGCAGCAAGTGATAAATATTGAGATAACAAAAAATAATAATAATAATAAATAAATAAATGAAGAGAACTATAAATTGCTATTAGCTATTGACAAAAAGAACAAATATAATCATTGTTATCATTTATATTAATGCAGTTTAAATGTATCCAAACAGAGCACAGCTTGCATGATATCCACTGTACATTATCATCTTCCAATGTATCATCTTGCTGGAAACACACAGCACAAATTTCAGTTTCAGTACAATTTAATTCATCTTCACATTGCATAGCTTCAGTAATAGTGGGCTTGCTAATAGTTCTTATAGAATCCAATCTTTTCTTTCGTGTTGAAAAAAACTTTCTTTGCGGTATACTTTTAGTATTAGCTGCTATTTTTTTAATTGGCATGGCATCAGATGATAATGCAATGGATGAGATATTTCCCAATGATTCATATACCGATTGTAGTGAGTCAGTGCTTTCCATACTACCACACAGAGATTCAATTTGGGATAAACGACATTTTATTTTTTGAAGCAATTTTATTTTGTCTATACAAATAATTTCTGAATTGTTATACGAGGCCAATCTTTGAAAATGCTCCCTATCACAACCTTCATCATAACCTCTGATCTGAGCATTGTTGACATCTTTATTGGTATACATATGTACTAAATGAATATGTTTGCATACAGTATTATTAGTGCAAGCATCCAAACAGGAGCAAGTGTATTGGTGAAAACATGCCAAACAAAATTGGCATTTCAATTTGCAGTTACAGCTATCCATTATTTTACATACTGTATAGCATGTACTTGGCCTTTTCTGGGAAGATACACTATATTCGTTATCTTTCTTATGCACAATTTGTGCATCGTGAAACAATTCTGCTGTTTTGTGTCTCTTGTTTATGTCACAGATTCTGTGACTGTGTTTTCCCTTCTCTATCTTTTGCAAGTTTTCATATGCTTTATCTCGAGCAATTTGAAATAAAACATGGATTAGAGTGTCCAAACGTCTGTTTCGTTTGTGTTTCAGATAAACTATTTTCAATACACGATGGAAGGCTTCTGCATGCATATTTGAATTAAATGGACTTCCTACTCTAAAACACAACGCCCATTGTTCTATATGATTAGTATAGTGTTGAAAATAGTCCAAGAAAGAACTACTTTTGTGTTGTGTCAAAAATTTAGTTAACAATATTTGGAATTTTGTTTTGCATGACTCCATCAAGAGTACCTGTAGTTGGTGATATGCTTCTTGCTGACTACTGGGGCTATCAAAATATCTTTTAACTGCTTTCCTCCAAGCACGATCAATGTGCCAGGCACACCATAAGTATTTAGTTCTTTCTGAATCAAATACATCCTTCCAAGCATTGTAGTACTGTAGTGCCATGTCTGACATAAACCACTCTGTAGAAAGATCACCACATGTTGATTTAATTGCTTCAAATATATATTTTATGACAGATTCATCTTCGCGATTTGATATACCCCAAGCTACAGGAATTCCTTCCTGATACTGGTCTAAGACAAGTACACTGATTAAATGAAAACTGTAACTATTTACATTATATGTTGCATCCACACATATACCATTTTTTCCAAATTTAACAAACATTTCCTTTTGAAATTCTGTCTGCAAAACAAGAAGAAAATCATGAGTATCTAAAGAAGTATACTTTTTAGAGGAGTTTTCACTTTGTTGTTTGAAGAGTAGAACAGCATTGTAATCTGATGCTTGCATTTCATCAACCATTGTTGAAACACTCACAAAGTCATTAGAATGCCTTTGTATTCCATCTGTGTTGAATATTTTCCTAATATTGTTCACATCCTTTCCTGATATCAAATGATCTCTGGTAATTCCTCTTGCAGATTTGCTGCCTCGAATGTCCTGAATAATTCTATTTGGGGAAATCCCTGCCTCAAGCTTTTCAGCAACAACAAGTTTGGTAGTGTTATTAATGTGTAAATGTCCTAGTTGATTTTTATGATTGTAATGTGTTGAGCTATAAACCACAGTAGTACAATCACTACGGACATTTTTTATTGCTTTAATATATGCAGAGCAATTCATATTTAGTTTACTTGATCCCTGACTTTTCAGTGCTCTCTTCCCAGAACCCCGAGATTTATATTTACCGGTACGATTACAGTAATAATAATAATATTCATTGCCATCACGTATATTTGGGGCACTGTGCAATACATACCAAGAATCTGTCAAATTCTCTTCTTCTTCTTTCCATTCAAGGAAATGATGGAAACTACCAAATGTATGCCTTGTAATCACTACATCGATGTTGTGCACAGTTTGTAGATGATTGTTTAAAGCATCAATACTGGACAACCTGTAAATGAAAGAAATTCTCAAAACATTAACCATTGTATTATTTGTCAAATACCTTTTTTCACAAATATCACACTTATTTCTTCCCATTTCTGCTGAGTGTACTGTATTCATGTGTCTAGACAAGCTGCTGTGATGGGAGTACTGCTTATTGCAAATTTTACATCTCAGTGATGATGGTTCTTTTGTATTATTTTGCTGTAAGTTATTAGTATCAAATAGAGAAGAAGAAAGGCTAATAGAATTGGACTGATTCTGCTGTTGTTGAAGACTAGGTGTATTAATTAAGCCACACTTCTGTATGACGTCCACTGGATCTAAATATTTGATATTTTAGTCACAGGAATTGGAACGAATAAATTATATGTCAAAAAAAAAAAAAAAAAAGAATTAATGGCTATTCTACCTGATACTGAAGTATTTAGAACCTTTGAGTTTGATTCTTCTTCTGCTTCTTTTATTTTCTTTTGTGGCATAATTAGAAATTCTGCAGAAATGCTTGCTTTTTCTGAAGCACATCTTTTTCTGCTCTTACTACTAAAGTGTTCAGCACGGCTAGCCCCTGAAACATTATTTGACACAGGATTGTATGATAATAATAATAAATGGCAAATGCCATTCTCACGAAGTACCTGTTGGTGATAATTTGGATGAGGTTGGCGATATTTTAGAAGATGGTTCTTCCATAGTTGGATCACTTTTGATGCCTGTAGCAAGATGGTATTAAATTAATAATACAATAACAAACAGAGTAATTGCATTAGATATTACCATTTGCTGAAACTTGTGAGAACAATTTTTCTGTTTTTGTTCCCAAAGACAATTTATTCCGTTTTAATTTCAGTGAATCTTTCTTTGTTGCTGAACTTTTCCGTATCAACAAGCTCCTTCTGCTATTCATTTCGCTAATACATCAATGTAGCTAATATTAACATGAAAAATAATTAAAAAATACTTTATATACAACATACATCAATTTTCCATGAAGAAGTTCCTCTGTAATAATATTTCTGATAATTGGCATAGCATTCTATTACAAAATAAAACACTTAGTATAAAAATTAACTGTTATTTTACCAGTTAACTTAGTCAATAACTTTTATTGCCTACCTGATCAAAGTCCATTAATTCATTGTGAATCCTGTATAGTGCAAACTAAAACCATTGTTGTTAATAATTATAAAGAAAATAATATTGACATTAGTCCTTTGCATTACCTGAGTCAGAAAAACACCACAGTCAAAAGAATTTGTTTGCCTTGGAATATTCTATATAAGTTTGATTTTAATATTAAGGTCACTAATTTCATATAATTTATCATAGACTTACCGTTATAGCAGTGTAAGACCAATTTTGCCAGTTTGGATTGGCATATCCTTTCTCATTGAATCTTTCATTAAAAAATATCCTAAAAATATTATATTGAGGCTAAATTGAAAAATTTTAAACCATTAATTTGACTACTTTAGAGAGTTCCAATAATTTGGATGATCATTATGAAAGGAATCGTAATATTCCACTGCCTTCTTTGATGTGTCCATAACCTATATTTGACAGTTTAGAAATAATTGTTATTGGAAATAATGGCAATGTAAGTTTTTACCAAAAGAGTCCAATGAGTATTTTCATGGTTAATAAATGTGAGAATGTAGTCACATTCGATAATGCTGTCCTGAAGAGAAAAAAAAATACACTCATTATCCAATTTATTGTCAACACATCAATTTATAATTACCTTATTGTACCAACGCTTTACTCCTGAATATCCTTTATGTATTAGTTTCTTCATGAAGTGTGATCCCAAAATAAACACTCTCTAGTGTATAGATGCTGTATGATTATTTAATATATAAATGGCTATTTATGTTTTACCTTGGAAGACTGGGTTCTCACCAGATCCAAATAACATTGAATAATCTAACACAATGACAGCATTTTAAAGACAGTAGCATGTTAGCTGATGATAATATTAATACAAACCTCATCAGATAGCCACTGATTATTTATTATTCTCTGGCACTGACGTAATGTAAGGGAAGGGTAGTGATTAAGCTCTGTGTATAGAATAGTATGAATAATGCATCTAAGCTACTCAATGTAGCTAAGCAAATCATTACCACATCTTTTGTATACTAAGACTGATGGATCTTTAGAAAGTACTTCTTGTAAATCAACTTTTGTAGCCTAAAATGGTAACAACATGTAAGGAGAATTGAAGTTTTTGTAGTAAGCTTACCTTTTCATCATTCATAAGAAACCATGCATTTTGGTCAGAATCATTGATGTAACTAGTGTAATGTCCGTTACCGGAGAAAAGATGATAATATACCACACATCCAACTAATCTGTACACAATTCCCTTTTTGACTTGTAAAAACAAACTCTGCAGTGAAGTTTAAATAATGTTATATAACAAGGAACTAAAATCCAATTTAAATAAATTTAATACCTGTATTTCTGCTCTTTGTTGCCTAAACAATAATTCAGTTCATAAAATAGTTGAGCGTAAATGACAAGGTTTGACTTACGAGCTAGCAATCTTTGATATGTGTACTATAAGTACTGAAGGATTTGAAGCTATCTCCTTTTCTAATGTAATCCCAGATTTATTGCAACTGTAAATTATGAAGTAGGTAGTAATGAGTGTCAATAAAAAAAAAGTTTAGTGAAAGTGCAATTCAAATAATGAATGGAGTACTAGCTAGTAGCTGACTGGGGATGCTTCCAGAAGCATATACGAGCATAATAGCTTGAGGTCTTCAGTTGCCATGTTACCATCAAACATAATTATAAACATATCCATAACAATCTGTTCAGTTCTATCACACTGAGGATGGCTAGATGAATGGCAGCCGAAACGTCTGTATCAATCTATTTATATGACTAGTGAATTGATATAATATATATATAATATATATATTTATTGCACCTTTTATATTTTTAATTGAATATTTCCGCATCACGCGAGCGTTCTGTATTCTCCCATATTGTACGGTTTATATTGTACGGTACACTACGCATGCGCGTAGCGAGTAAAATCAATGAAAATTGAATTGTAACCGGTTGAGAAAAATATCAAGGCAGCAATAAATCACTTATCACACTCGTCGTACAATATGGGAATGATATTTTACTCTCACGCCACATTTTCACTCGCCTTTGGCTCGTGAAAATATTTTGCGTGCTCGTAAAATATTTTCCCATATTGTACTCTGACTCGTGCTATAAGTATTATATATTAGCTATGTGTACACCTAGTCAAACAAATATAATCATAGACATATTTTACATACATATTTTGCTTAAACTAGTTAATAGCTAATTCTCATATAACTTTGTTGTCATTGTTTATTGATAGAAGCTTGTTTAATCAAACTTATTTAATATGTCTATATTGCTCGGCTACACCAATACTTGTTACATATTCCATCAGCAATGCCTTCCTTCTCCATAGCATCAACAAATAATTCGGGAACACTTTGAATCTAAAATTAATTATTTTAGTTAGAGTATCATAATTTCTGATGCAAAAAAGAGGCATCAACCTTAGAGCCGGATCCAGCTTGCAGTGTTAAACACACTTCTCTATCTTTCACTGATTGTACATGTTCACACTTGGTACACTTCACTACATAAGAAACTATTGACATGTTAATACATAGTGAACTTTTAAAATCTTACATTGCCTTGACACTATCACCATAACATCAGTTTGAAGTGTGCTCCTGAAACTTTATAGGCATGTTTAGAATTGAGCAATCTATGACGGTGTTATATTTCAAACTTACTGTGATGAATTACTCATGAAATAATCTATCAAGAGTAGCAAGAATTCATGCGCATCAAATGGCTCTCCTGGACAAATTGATGAGTGGATTGCTAATAAAAACCAGCATCTATAATTTTTTGTTGCAGTTTTTCTATTGATAAAGTTGACATTACTTGGAAATGATATCTGTAATCTGCTAATATCTAAACTAGTGCCTTCTCTTCCATACTGGTACTTTCCCATAAAGTCATGGAAAGCACAAAAGACACAATCTTTCGAACCTATAATGAATTAAGTATATTTGAGAGTATATGGCTATATGCAGTTGAGTATAGTAGGAAAGAAAAATTAGTTACGTGAAATAAATAAATAATAAATCATAACTAAAATAAATAAATGAATAAATAAATAAATAAGTTGCATCCTTGGCCGAAGAAAGGAAGTCTGCCAAGTATGCACATCTAGCACCTCAGTTCATTATACAGCCAGTCGCCATAGAGACCTCAGGCGCCATAGGGCCCTCTACCCTATCTTTTCTAGAGAAGTTAGGCAGACGCATCCACCTGGCCACGGGAGACCCCCGCTATACACAGTTCCTCCTTTAGCGGCTGTCAGTAGTGGTACAACGTGGAAATACAGCAGCAATTTTAGGCAGTACAGGTAACTAACTTATTCATCATATTTATTCATTCAATTACTTCGTTAATAAATATGTAAATAAATAAATAGCTAAATCAACAAATAAAAATAAATAAATAAATAAACAAACAAATAAATAATAAACAAACAAATAAAAAACCAAATAAATAAATCACAACATTGGGGTGCAGTATTTTTTTAGCACAAATAAATGCTCCTGTAAAAATACTACTCTGTACTCTCATGGCTTACAATCACTGCTTTGATGGTTACTAAGCACAGATGTAAGTAAGTTGTTTAGCTGCTTTTGGCTCAAAAGACACTGCAGAACACTTGCAGCGAAGCAGGTATTCCCACAGTTGGCTATTCCAGGAGGAAATAACATAACCACTAAATATGATAAGAAGCCAGCCAATCACGGTAACCACGAGCACTGGACTGCGACCTTTTACCATCTGAATGGCTTGCGTTACCATTTTGACGATCTTTACCGATGCTAATATCCTGTCCCTAGTCGTACGTTTCCTGTAGTTGTTCCTGCGGGGTTTTATCTGGGTTTTTCCCGAATCTTATAATTCTAAAGGTACTAGTGGTGTGCTTGAGCACAAATGGCAAGCGAGCCTTAAACTACACTATTGTTATTCAAACTAATAAAATAAAGTCGAGTTGTTAAATTACGCATATACGGTAAACGGGTTTCAATGCCATAGTAACCACTCCCCTCAACTGTTTGAATTGAAACAGAAGCAACAAAATCAAGTCACGTTATTTAAAATTTTCTTTGTGATATTCTTAATAGTAGTTGTAACGCACAATACTTTCACACAACTGAACATACCTACGCAAGACTTACCTTCGTGGTTCGTCTAGTGGACAATGAATTTTAAAATAAATGCTGTTGAATAGGGCTTATAACTGTGACAAATAGCGTATTAACTTACCACCGCCACTAACTCGAATAGAAATGGAGCTCCAGTAAGTTTTTGCACCCGCAAAACAATTCAAAGCGGTAAACAATTCAATTTCTAAGGTGATACGGGTAATGGTCGCTAAAACGGAGGATTCTGTTTAGTGAAGTTTGGGACGGGGTCGAACGCCGAGAGAACACAAAAATACGGAGGGTCAAAGTACAAAATGACATACATACGTCCAAACATATATATAAACTAGTGGTGTGCTTGAGCACAAATGGTGAGCGAGCCTGATAGTTAGGTAACATAAAATGTTACTATGTTTTAACTTACTTCATGCAAACACTATAATAGCAGTTATGACATTTGATTTCAGCAAACAAATACAAAATCACTGTCTTACCTTATTAATGGTAACTTTTGTAGTATCAAACATCTGCCATTCTGATAATATCAATAAAACCAGTAACTCTTGAACAAGCTCTCAGCTAAGATAAAAAATAAACCAGTGTTATAATTTGTAATTTTAGCCAACAAATATGGAATTACTACTTACATCATTCTTGAGTATTGATAACTTCTGTAGTATCAAATTGAAGTTACTTTGACCATCTGAATTACCTTGAATTCTTGACAACAAGCTCTCACCTACAAAAACAAAAGACACACAAATACAAAATTACTTTCTTACCTCATTTTCTTCAGCAGTGGTAACTTTTGTAGTACCAAATTAGAGTCCTTCTGACTATTTGAATTTACCAGTCACTGTTGACAACAAGCTCTTAGCTATAAAAAAGAAAGGCCAGAGTTATTTTGCATATTAAGCTGCTAACAAATATGGAATTGCGTACTTACCTCGGCATTCCTCGAGTAGTAGTAGCTTCCTTAGCATTAATACTTTATGTGCTTACATACACTTTTCAGAAGTAGTGATAGCTCTCTTAGTACTGACTACAGGTGGCTCTTGACAACTAGTAACAAGCCGCACTTAGCCGGAAAAAAGGCGAAGTTTTGAATTTAAATCTGGTAAAGGGTCTTCAATGTCATAGTAACCAATCGAATAAACTTTTTGTTTCTTGAAAAGCAAGCGTTTTCGCAGGAATTTTCTCACACTTTGGAGATTAAGTATAAAGTAAGACTTGCTTAATGCTGTAGTTTCAAAATAAACTGGGGTCAAGCCTAAAAAGCCGTGTTTTTTTAAGAAAAAACGTTCCCCGCGCGAGCGTTTAAAGGGCATACGTACAATCCATACATACATACCTCCTACATATATATATACTAGTGGTGTGCTTGAGCACAAATGGCGAGCGAGCCTAAAGACTATACTATTTTTATATGAATGATTTTGACTTCTAACACTGAAGCTACTGAAAATAAGGTCCAGTTTTTTTAATTTAGCATACAGGGTAAAGGAATTTCAGTGCCATAGTAACAACTCTCTGCAACTGCATGGAAGGAAAACAACAACAACAAAACAATACACGTTATTTAAAGTTTTCTTTGTGATATTCTTTAGCTAAGTAGTGGTTGTAACACACAATGCTTTGACACAACTGGACATGCACCTACACAGACTTACCTTCGCAGTAGTTTAGTGGACAATGTATTTTCAAGTAAATACTGTTGCGCACGGCTTATAGCCATGACAAAGAGCGCATTGACTTACCACCGCCACTAAGGATTCTCAGAGCTCGTTAATTGAAAAATACTGGAACTGTGAACGCTTTACCTAACTTACGTAATTAGAAGCGCGGGCGAAAACAGAGGTCTCACCTACCCCATAAACAGATAAACTAGTGGTGTGCTTGAGCACAAATGGCGAGCGAGCCTAAAGACTATACTATTTTTATTGACTTCTAACACTGAAGCTACTGAAAATAAGGTCCAGTTTTTTAATTTAGCATACAGGGTAAAGGGATTTCAGTGCCATAGTAACAACTCTCTGCAACTGCTTGAATTGAAGGGAAAAAACAACAACAAAACAATACACGTTATTTAAAAGTTTTCTTTGTGATATTGTTTAGCTAAGTAGTGGTTGTAACACACAATGCTTTGACACAACTGGACATGCACCTACACAGACTTACCTTCCCGGTAGTCTAGTGGACAATGTATTTTCAAGTAAATACTGTTGCGCACGGCTTATAACCATGACAAAGAGAGCATTGACTTACCACCGCCAATAACTCGAATAGAAATGGAAGTCCCTTAAGTTTGTTCAAGTTTGAACGCACCAGCAAAAGACTTCAAAACGGTAAACAATTCAATTTCTAGGGTGATTACGGGGGTACTGATCGATAAACCAGAGGATTCGTTTAGTGCAATTTGGGACGGGGTATCGACCACTAAACGAACACAAAAAACGGCGAGGGGTCAAAGTACAAAAGAAACATACGTACGTCCAAACATATATACACATATAATAAATAAATAAATAAATACATCCCCGATTTTTAGGTGTTTACCCCTGTAAGTGTCTCGCTCGCTACGCTCGCTCGCCAATAAATATAGCGAAATCTCGATTGAGTTACCCCTGATAGTGTCTCGCTCGCTTCGCTCGCTCGCCAATAACATATACCCGATTTTGCATTATCCACCCCTAATACTGTCTCGCTCGCCAATAAATAAACAAACATCCCCGATTTTGCATTATCCACCCCTAATACTGTCTCGCTCGCCAATAAATAAACAAACATCCCCGATTTTCGATTGTGTTACCCCTGTAAGTGTCTCGCTCGCTACGCTCGCTCGCCGATAAAAAAGGGCGTACCGCGCAAAATGAACGTTCTAGCTTATCGTTTCTGAGCGTAGCAATTCGGTCCCGAACTCAGGTGAGTTAACATAGCTAAATATGATAATGTTTCATCTATAACAGTATTAGCAAGGTTTTTTTGTTATTTTTCAAATTAGTGTTTCCTTTCAGTAGTTTCAATTTACAGCAAAGCAAAATTTACTAAAATATTTTTATTTTAGCTATAGGCTACTGGAAAATAAATTGCAAAGATTTATTTCTCCGTTATTTTGGCCCCTCAGGATATCAAAAAGAACATTATATAGCCTAAGTGTAACTGACTGGGAGGCAATCTTTTTTTGTGTGTATTCTTTATCTTGATAACTTTTTATAAAACAATTAGCTAATTAGCCCTTATATTTTTTAATGGGTAATAATATTTTCATCTAATTTTGTGATTAAAGCTATTGTATCTAATTGCCTCCTCAACTCTTTTTACAGACAAGTGAATTAGCCTAGCTATTAAATCGCTCACAATAAATATTCATTATATTTAGGCTCAAAAAAATAATGCTAGAGCAAGCAGAAAATAGTTGTAGTAAACTTATAGTCGTAAATATAACAAATCTTATTATATCTTAACTGTAGGACATGCATCTCCATTTTCTATCAATTGTAACAGTTGTTATTCT
>WLWD01003694.1_pt1 | contig 14563 bp, 9 predicted proteins | sample 6712731 | NCBI WGS metagenome assembly WLWD01 (sample SAMN12718690, study PRJNA576275) | sponge metagenome | isolation source: marine sponge | host: Mycale hentscheli | place: New Zealand: South Island, Marlborough, Capsize Point | collected 2014-11-01
TCTAAGAATGTGGCGGTATGAAGCAACTTCTGAATGTTGCTATCTGTATACCGAGTTTCCAAATCATCAAGGATAATTCGCTTGATGTCTTTAGTAAGTTGTGCCTCATCTTCTTTGGCTATTAATATTTTAGTTTTTAAATTATGAAGGACTGGAACAACAGATGAAACAGTCACATGGCACTCTCCACTAAGGAAATCTGTCAGCTCCGAAATTGGAGACAACGCTTTAGAGATGCATTCAAACACATGCATGTCCTGCCATGTGGGGATAAGATGGCTGATCTTTCGATCTGTACTCAAAACAACTCTTACAGCATCCTCCTGTTCGAGTAGTCTGCTAATCATCCCCTCCATTGACCCCCAACGAGTTGGACAATCCTAACACACACACACACAAAACATGTTTGTTTCGCCAGACTTAATGTTAGAACAGCTAATTTTTAATATGCATATTTTAATGATGTAGATATATATTAATGAATATTAATTAAAACCATTCATACTTACACTGATTAGACTATGCTGAGGAAGATTTTTAGATACCTGAGCTGCTGATAAATCTCTCTTTCGCTTCCAGCTGAAGGAAAAAGCACTGACAATGCTTCTGGCCAATCCCAAAGCCCTTGAAATGCGGTGGTCATTTCTCATTGCATTTGTTACAGCAAGATTAAGGTTATGGCCAAAGCAAGACAACCTCTGCCACTGAAGCTTCCCAGTAGCACAAACTATATTGGAACCATTGTCAGTGGTAATACAGACTTGTTGCTCTTTCTTCAAATTCCATGCCTCCAGTACTGACTCCAAAGCTTCTGCAAGGTTGTCACCTGTATGATCACTAGGTAAAAACTGTGTTTGAAGGCATGAGGTTTTCATTTCCCAGTTTTCAGTTATATAATGAATGGTGAAGCTCATGTAGGGATGCTGAGTACCACTGGACCAAAGATCTGTAGTTGATGAAAAAAACTTCATGCTCGCTATTTTAGTCTCAACAGTCTCCTTGACGGACGAATATAAGCGAGGAATGGCTGTTTTTGAAAAATACTTCCTACTTGGTGGCTCATACCTTCGATCAAGTGTAGCCAGCATCCTTTTGAAACCTTGTTTCTCCACTGCAGTAAAAGGAAGGCCATCCTTAGCTATAGTGTATGCTACAGAATCAGTTAGCTGTTGCCACCTCTTACTGCTTCTTGGATAGGCCTGAGTTTGTTGAAGAGTAGGTTGATCAGAACTAGAAGGTCTCTTCTGACTGCTTTCACCAGCTTTAGTAGAAGTCCTTGTGCTCTGTAAGTCAGCATACTGTCTTGGATGCTTGTGCTTCAAATGAGAAAACAAGTTGGAAGTGTTTCCAGACGTAGCAGATACTGAACTTTCACAGATTCTGCAAATAGGAGAAGTTTCATCTACGGATCCGTCGTCGTGGGCCTTGAACCCGAAGTAGGCCCATACCGGAGAACTGCATTTCTTCTTATTCACTAGCTCCATCCCGCAGCGATCGAGACCAAAAAAATGTTAGCAACGATAGTCCACCTGCTTTTTTGTAACGCATGCGTGCGGGCTTCTATCGCGCGTAATTCTACCGGTCTTAATACGCGTGAGCGGTATACCGAGATGGCCATAAATTGTTATACCGTACCGATTATATCGAAAATACCGATTATAACGATTAAATACCGAAATACCGTCCATTGCTAGGTCTTCTGTTAGCTATTGTGGGACCTCAAGGAGTAAAAGTCTAAGTCTGTCCTGACATTGAGATAGCATGGATACCATGTGTTGGTCAAAGTAACAATTCTACGCGAATCAACTTAGAATTGGGTGGCTTCAAAGTTTTTTTTTTTTTTTTTTTTTTTTTTTTTTTGTTTGTTTGTTTTTACCCCAAAAGCTCTGTCTCAGGAGCCTGTAAACCAAAAAATGAAAACATTGTATTGGATAAATGGTATTTCTTGAGCTGGGCATACGGTGAATGAAACAACAACGCAGTCGAATGGAACAGCCGTATTTTACCAAACAACGTACCGTTTTTCTCCCTTTTTTAATTGTGCAATGACCATTCTACGGAACGGAATTTGGAACTTTTTTTTGCGCCTATGGCAATAAAATGATATTTTTTAACCATATGATCTAGCATTATTATATTATTATTGTTACTAGGCAATATTGTTATTATGAAATGACTGAATGAAGCATTGAGTTGAAATACCAAATGAATGTCTGCTACAACCTATGCATAATTAGATTAGCATTAAACGATCCATATTAAAATCTTCTTACACGTGGTGACTGTCCTCTGCTGATACTGCTAGAACATACTTTAGTTACAGCATATCATGGTGGCATTAGATAGAAATTTATGTACGCCCATTGTTTTATGAAATTATTAAACAGTCGTGTGTAGGTATGTGTGTTTGTATGTCCATGAGTACTGTTGTATGTGTGCATGATTTCGTGTGTATGGTTTGTGTGCACATTGGGGAGGGGGAGGAGTTTGAGAGTGGATGAAGGGAAATTTAAATGTAATTAAATTATCTATATAATATTGTCGTAGATTTTCATTGCTGCTTTAAATATTCCTGGTAACACTTTCTGGAATTACCGTTATACTGGCTCCACTGTCCAATTCGCATTGCACTGGTTCCCCATTGATGTGTCCTGGTAAAATCCATCCCTGGAGTGGTCTGTCCATTTCAACCTTCTTCAGTGGGCGACTAATGGTCTTTGGTTTTGGACATTCAGCTTTAAAGTGTCCAGCTTCTCCACAGTTATAGCATTTGCGTCCTCCACTGTTGTTGTCTTTGTTGGATGATGGTTTCCACTGGCTTTGCTGTTGTTGCTGCTCCCCTGGTTCATGCTGTGGTTGATATTTATGCTGGCCCATATTCCATGTCTTAGCTGCTTTGCCATATGTTTCCTCCCACTTGTTGACAGCTTGGGCTAGCTCCACAGGATTTTTTGGGTTTGATTTCCAGACAGCTTCAGCACATTCCTTCTTTACTTTGGCTAGAGTTCTAGCCTTTATCCATTGAAATCTGTGGCATTCAGGAGGAGTGTCACCAAGTAGTGAATCCACATGAACAGTAGATTCATGAATTGCTTGCTGGATACTCTCCGTCCATTTCATCCTGGTAATAGAGTACTGTTGCAAACAAGCTGTCTCTGAAAAGGCCAGCCAGGCCATTAGGGTTTGTTTTGCTACTGGGTAACTCTGTCGTTGTTGTGGAGTGAATGTATTCCAATATTCCGTATTCAACTGTCCTTCAATACAGCTCTGAAGAGCCTGTAGCCACTTTGTTTCTGAAACTTCATTGTCTATTAACATTTGTTCAAACCCTGTAAAGAAAGGTATGACTTCTGTGGTAGAAGTTAATCTTGGTAATCTATTCAGTACAGATTGATAAGTTTGCCTTTGAGTGTTGAGTTCTACTGCCTTTTGTTGAGCTTCATGTAATTCCAATTGTTGAGTCTTCATAAACTCCTGCTCTGTTTGCCTCTGACCTTCCTGATGTTGAAAAATGAGCGTCATTTGTCGTTCAAACTGCTTGGTGAGCATTTCTTGTCTCCTTTCTTCATCTTCTCGTCTTTGCTGATTCCGCTTGTCGTCATCTCTCTTTCCTCGTCTCGACGTCTTTGTTCTTGCATCATACACTGAAACATCGTAATCATGTCACTATGTGGCTCTACACTAGCCATCTCAAATTGATTGCTACCAATTGCCTCCGTCACTGCAGGCAACTGATCCTCCGTCACATTGGACTCCCTTTGTCCAAGATTCAGCTTGTCCATAATCGGCGAAAAATGAAACGATTCTGTCCACTCCACTGGACCTTCGTTTGTTGTTTCGGTTTTTATCTCTGGCAATGGACCGTCCAATTTCCAGACGTCCAGTATCGCTTGTCTCTCTGGAGCGTTCCGACGCTGTTTACTAATCTCCCAGCACTCGTTCTCCAGTTTGGCTGTATTTTTCTTTTCGGAGTAGTTCGGGTTGTCTAGGTCTTACTTTGCCTTCAACCTGAACCACCGCTGCCACCAAATGTAGGGAATTATAACCCTTTTACTTCTTCTCCACTCGAGTTCCGTCGATCAAGTTAGCTAACGACAGTCTAACTTTTAAGTTGTTTTAATAAATTGGTTACTAAGACAGAACTAAACTGAGAACAATGATACAATGCTTAAATAGAATGTGTGAGTATGACGTAGTTGTTCTAATGCCCAATCAAATAAATACAGGTGATGGAGCGAGGACGAAGTTGTTCGACGAACATCGAACCCTGCAGCAGAAGTGCCCGATTCACGGTGTGCAAACTAGAATACAATAATAATGATAATGATATAAAACGGAACGTAGCTAAATAAGTATGTTCATGTGGAGTGGTTCTCCACAGTAGCATTAAAATTACTAAAAAAAAAAAGTGATGTGCCCATCGAAACTTCAGTTGGCAGTTTTATTGCAGCAAGTTATATTTTGTATAATTGTTTTATTATTATTATTATTATTATTATTATTATCTGTATAATGTATTTTATTTTCTATGAAGACCCTTTGAATCACAGAAGTATAAAGGAAAAACGTAATGGGCTGGATCACTAATGTATGACATCATTATGTGTTTGAACTCAGATTGCTTGTATTACCACATGCCCTAAGTGCAGATGTTTACGTGTGCTGCGTTGTTCCCAATTTTCGTGTGCACAGTCACATTTTAGTGTGTAAATGTTCTGGCTCATGCACTGCCGTGTTTGATGTGACACTTGTCAGTCAGTAACCGTAAAACTGCAACATTTTTATGTAATAATGGATTTTTTCAAAATAATGTCCTCATATGACTGAAATGTTTTCAATTGAAGAGAGTATTTTATAAATGGATTATAAAGATAGCAATCAACTATTTGCGCTCAATTTAAATGTAAAAAGAAAAACTAAGCGAACAACAAAAAAAAAGAAGAAAAAACCTGTACCACGTTAATATGATTTGCCATTGGTACGTTTGGGAGTGTAGGGTACAAAATGGAGCTAAGAACAGGTGAAATTAGATGCGATTACGACCTCTGCCTCCCCCACCCCCCATCCCACTTCACTGCCTTTGTTTTTATTGACTAATGGTATTATATGTTGATAGTTACCTGTCTGTTAAATTCAGTTGCGAATGTGGAGGGAGACCCAGCAGCAGCTTCTTGCTGCTACATAGCTACACATCTCATCAGAATGGTGTTAATTGCTACCAAGTGGTATTACTTGCTGCTAATTGCAGTCAACATCGTTATCCTGTCCTCATCCTGTCTTTTGGGTATTAATTGCTTAAAATTTGTTCTCTACCACCAACAGACTCCTTACCTCTACGTATGTGACCGTCTCAGGAAAACTGGGTACAACGCGGCGTGCGTAAATATCGAGAAAAGATCGATCGATTTCTTAAAAATGTATTGTTTCAAGCCGACGGAAGGGAACAGTTAGGTCTAATATAGTGGGAACGACTTAAGCTACGACGATAAAACTTGGAGAGCTCAATATCTGGACGCCGACAACTCTGTAAGTGCAAAAAAAATTTTTTCGAAGGGTGGCGCGTTGTGCCCGGTTTTCCTGTAGACGGTCACATATATTTTTATTTATTTACTTATTTTTATTTGTTTGGAATAATGTCTTGATACATGACATTCATATATGCATGGTGTGAATATATTGTTCGAGTGCAGGCTTCAGCTCGTCTATGACTTTGCGAGGGTCCTGGCCACATGGGCTAAATGTTCTGGTGGTGATCAGATGTATGCTAGAAAGTCGAGCTATTCCAGCGTCCCAGAATTTTGATCATTGTGGAATCCTCAATACCTGCTTTTACTGCAGCAGTGGCCACGCCTATTCTGAGGCTGTGGCCGGCAAAATCTTATTAGGGCAGCGTGATCTCCTGTATGGACTGTCCTGATATGCCTGATGAGGGGGTCCCGATATGTTTTGTGAAGAGGGGTTGGTAAGGGGCGTCCATTAGTGAAAAAGGACGTCCATTAGTGAAAAAGGACCTGGTGATGTACCTGTGCTGCACATGTAGCTGAGGACTGCTGCCACTGGGCATAACGAGGATGATGTTCTCCCAATGGAGACTTCTGCGCCTCTATCAACTTCTTTGACTAGGCTTCAAACTTGCAGCAGTGTCGATGTCTCTTGGTTGTCTATGTGGAGATACACCCCAGCTCAAGTGTGTTCCTTGGATATAAGCTGTGGCATTTGGTGTCGTGGTTTCTCCACCCTGTAAAACCCGAAAAAAGCACAGTGTGGTCGCTGCCCACAGCATAGTGTGTCTGACCTTTCACCCTTGGTGACCACCTAGCATGATTCTGGTGTAGGATTGCTGGAGTGATTGGAAGCCTAACTTTTGTGCTTAAAGGTGTGGATTGCGAGTTCACTTGTTTAATCACCTCCCCCCTGAATTAATTTTAAACGGGGAAGTGAGGAGTGCTCCTTGGGTTCGGGTGGACTGAGTGTAATCTGTGTGTCTAATGACTGCCAGGTAGGTCTGTATAGTTTGGGGGATAATTTTTGAGCAGCCTGGTACAATGATGCACAATATACATAGATACTGATACAGGAAATGGTATCATTATAGAGTGAAGTCATAGAATCTTCGTAGTGCCGATTTGTATGTCTTTCTGGTCGAGTCTGCTATACCCTGGTTGCAGTATAACTCAACAGTTTCATCCAGGTCGGCGATGTCCTTTCAGACTATGCAGCAGCCACTGTAAAATAATGAGGTATTACGGTTGGGCTAGGGTTACCGTTAATATTCTTGGCTAGAAATGACCGTGTTTCCCCCTGGGCAGGTCATCCACTTTGTCATTGTTTGCTCCCACCAAGTGAGTTGCCCGTATGATAAACTGATTCTGGGCCTCAATAAAGAAAAGACACCTCAACATGTGCATCAGGAGAGAGTTTTTAGAGTAATGACTTTAGGAATGCTGTAACGATTGTTTAGGAATGCTGTAACGACTGTTTAGGAATGCTGTAACGATTGTTTAGGAATGCTGTGACGACTGTTTAGGAATGCTGTAACGACTGTTTAGGAATGCTGTGACGACTTTTTAGGAATGCTGTAACGACTGTTTAGGAATGCTGTAACGATTGTTTAGGAATGCTGTAACGACTGTTTAGGAATGCTGTAACGACTGTGGTGTTATTGCAACTTATAGCCACATACCCTAATATTTCTTCCCGACCACCCTGGTCCCCACACTACTGCCCCAGTGATGATAAGGTCAGCTCTCCTGATTTTTCATTCCATGGAAGCTGAATCCATTTGTTTAGGTGCCACGCCCCACATTCCCAGGTGCCTAACGCGTTGGATGTCATGACCAGACTTTCCCTGGTGTCCCTCACTATGACAGAGGTGCCATTCCAATGAGCTGCTAAAGTTTTCTATCAGAGAATGTCTGACCTGAATACCTTATTCAAACGTATGTGGTGGTACTTGCCCTTTGCCACACTCAACAGTGAGATGATGCGGTGTAAAATGATTTCCTGTCTCACTACTGTGCATGCATGTTGTAATGTCCCAATCAAGGATTCTAGCTCTTCCCGAGTGCATGCCTTCTTCCTCTCCCACTCATGCACCAAGGTCTTCAGCCGCTCTAGCTTCTCATTTGGCAACTGAAGAACTTGTTTCACAGTGTCAATTTCAATTCCTAGGAATGTAATTACAGTGCTAGGACCTTCCTGCTTCTCCTGGGCAAGTGACGCCCATTTCTTGGCACACTTTGGTCATCGTATTCAAGTAGTGAGGACACACTGCTTGAAAAAACAAAAAGTTCCAAATAATCACTGCACGGTGTTGAGTCTAACAGTAAGTTTTAAGACAAAAACAAATATAAATGATAAACAAGCAAATATCCCCGATTTTTGTTTGTGTTACCCTTAATAGTGTCGCTTGCTCCACTCGCTCACCAATTTACTGCAACCAAAAATACACGCAATGTGGTATGCTGTCCTTTTCCATATTGGACTAAAGTATAGTGGACCCCATTTCTTTAATGTAGGTTGAACTAGTATACTTTGGACTTCTTTCCATATTGAACTAGTATAGAGGTTATGCAGGAAGTGACGTAGAAGTGACGTTTACTTAGCAACATAGCTACGTCGCCATTTTGAGTGGCAAAACGTAGAGTGGCGCGCGGCGTATTCTAATTATGTCTTCACCTGGCTTTTCTGCTTATTATTTCTCGTTGGACGAAGCTTAAATGCGGTACAGGGAAAGTTATCTAAGCTGGAAGCCTGAAGACCCTTACCTCAGTTAAAAGGAAGGATTTATTGAAGATCCTTGGGATAAATATGGCCTGAAGTATCCAGATATATTTTGGTACCTCATTGAATAGACTAGTAAGTATACTGGTGAAACGTTGAAAGCTTATAAAAGTCTTGATTCCTACATGTATTTTATTAATGGTTAGGTAGCTAACGTTAAGGGTGTAGCAGTATCAGGTTCTGATTCCCACTTAATAATTGGTTCAGTGAGTCACTCACAAAGGCTTACAGTACCTCCACCAACTCCTTTGTTCAATGAACTATTTGGATGAACCCTTCATAACAATTGCATTTATTAAACCAATTGAACTGATTGAGATGGGGCTTCTACCTGACCTTGTTGGTAAATGGTTCACCAAGAAGCGACGGTTATTTCAGCACATCTGTCTTCTAGCTTTTCTTCTGATATTGTGACCATGGAAGGTCCCGTTAGATTATGGTGCTACCGCAGGAAAGCAGAGTCTGGAAAGATGATCTGCTGTGATAATAGTAACTGCCCAACAAAATGGTTTCATACGACTGAAGTGCCTGAAGATGAAAAAGTGGCTATGTCCATCCCGTCATCGCATGGGGAAAAAAGTTGAAGTCTAAGTAAACTCTGTTATTGTACAGTTCATTAGCTATGTTTTTTGGAATAATTTTTCCCCCAACCAAATATTATAAATTCACATTTCATTATTTAACATTGTAACAACAAAAAATTGGGAATGGTTTTAATTAAGGTGAAACAACTGATGGACATAAATTACCTAGTGCACAACTTATAATGACTAGCTATTTTATCTTTTGGACTAGTATACATTCTTTTTCACTGGTCATAATAAAGTTGATTGGTGTTGTTGATTCAAATGTAATGTACTATTGACAAAGTAGGCCTATGACTCGTTCAACATGAATTAAACTCTTGACAGTTGACGAGAAAAATCTACTTCACTTTTTGTCAGCTGTGGTTTTCCACCAGTAAATGGTGGAAGCTTGAAACAGTAGAGACCAGCACTTTCATGAATATTAAAACCTCTATCTGCTAAAACAAGTTCACCTGGAAATCTTCATATCTTCTTTATCTACTCCATTATTTTTATCTTCTTTATCCCTGTGTGTGGTTCACAGTAACTTCACCATTTCCATTATCACAGAGCTGTACCTGGCTTTTGGCAGCTTCTAATCTTGTTGAGTCTTCTCTTCTTCTTTTATTCACTTCAGCACTCCTTTTAAACCCATGCCATCGATAGCTTTCCGTTTTAGAGGGCTTGTAATGTGTGCAAACACTTACAATACGACAGGAGACAAGGATAGTTACATTAACATCCTGATACAAAATGATCGCTATATAGCCAAGTGTACTCATTAGGTATCGGGTCTTTCCAGCCTACAACCGCTATCCATCTAACACCAGAGCCTTTTTTAAAGCAGTTCGTACAACCAACAGCACAAAAGGTCTTCACTATTGCCTCTCAAAATGGCCGCATGTAGGGCGTGTACATTTATTACGTCACTTCCTACATAACCTCTATACTGTGTACTTCTTTCCATGTTTAACTAGTATGGCGATCCCTTACCAAGCTGTACTAATAACTAAGAACCCTTTACCAAGTTGCTTCTACACTGTGAGCTTTTTTTTTAATTGTACTGCCAAATATATTTATGCTGCACTTCCAATAGTTTTGTGGTGTGGAAATAATTATATTATCTCACAATAGAGTTGTACAGTTGAATATATTGGTATTGCACTCTTAATAATTTGTAGGTCGAATATTTCGTATTATTCTACATGTGTATTGCTGAATAGAGTGTTACTGCTCACAATATATTATATCGCCAGCACAATAAATTCATATTTATATAGCCTTCAAATTATATAAATACTTTTTTTCCTGTTTCAATAGATTTGTATTTCCATCAGATTTGTGTGGAAGTTTAAATCGATTTAAATCTGTATTACTGTCACAAGCATTCGTCGCATTTAAATTTCATTGCAGCCACCGTATATTTGTTTTTAAAATATTTCAACATTTTTTAGTTAGGATTTTAGCTATGGATTCTAATGCAATTTCATTTTGTGTGTGTGTTCATGTGTTCAGGATATTGAAGGGGACATTGTGTATATTGTTGTGAGTACTATCTGAAAGATTTACATCGGGAAAAGGATGCAAGCGTCAAGTATGAAGTACTCTTTTTCGCCGGAGAACTCTCCATGCAGTGATAATTATGATCATATTATGATGTCATCATATTCACGCAAAAACTTTGAACAGTTAGCTACAGACTGATAATATTATAGGTTTACAAATTTTTATTGGACAAAATTATTTTTTTTCTCATTATTTTCAAATTTTTTTATGGTGCAAAATCATTTCCGTTTTTGGTCATTATACTTTTGTTTTATGTATGATAAATTTTTGAAATACATAGACAATAACAAAGATATACACATGCTGTCTACTACTGTTATAACTAAGCGTAGTATACTTTTGATTTACTTAAGTTATATGTACATAATATGGTTTACAACACATAGTATACTTTTGTTATATCAATGTTATACACACCTGTGTAAACCGGTACCTATACATAGGATAAACACTGGTGTATACTAGATGAGTGACCCTGGTGTTTCTCATATGTATAACAAGGTAATACTTATGTTATACACCGGTGTATACTGAAGACTTTGCATGGTGATGATCACTGCTGGCCAGTGGTGATGGAAGTTGTTTGAAGTAGGGGGCACCACACATGTACTTTTACTCTCAAGAAATATACTTGACAAAAGGTGTGGTAAGTTGGGGTACACAAATAAAATATTAGGTGTTGAAGTGTGTGTTTTGGAATTTTTCTAGCTTTTCCTGGTTCAAAATTTGGGAAAATGTGTGTGTTGATGTTGGAAATTGGCACCAGGAGTAATTAGGAAAAAGGTTGAAACAAAGATAAGTCAACAAAAATAATAGGTAAAGAGTTTAAACAGACACGGTTAACAGAAATAATAGGTAAAGAGTTTAAACAGACACGGTTAACAGAAATAATAGGTAAAGGGTTAACATGCAAGTTATTTAAGTTATTAGAAATAATGGATAAAAAGGGCAAAACAAAGTAATGATCAATAGATGCATGTGATGTTGGGGTATCCACAACAAGCGACCAAAATTTTAAGTGAGTTTGTTATTTCATCCTGAGAGAATATGTGGATGACAAGCTGAAGTCTATCAGTCAAATTGTCAGACGAAGGATGGATAACAGTTATGTGGAATCATTCCCCAATTTCTTCAGAAGAAAATTCTAGAAAAGCCTGACCGAGATCACATGGGCGTTGTAAAGATGAAAGCCCTTGCAAGAAGTCACGTGTAGTGGACGGTATCACTAGGCATTTGGAAATGATGGAAAAGTCATTGTCAGGAATGTGCAGATAGCTGCTTCATGAAGCAAGCACCGGTTACTGTACTGATTCATTCATGGGACATGGCCTCACCTGCCATGGGAACACCTACACGTGTACTTTGCTGGTCCATTCATAGGAAAATCCTACTTGATCATGGTTGACACCCACTCCAATTGGGCTGCAGTCATGGAAATAATTTTCTCTACTGCACATCAGACGATAGTCTCTCTGAGAAACTCGTCTGCAACTCATGGACTACCTCAACATGTCCTTCAAGTATGGCCCACAGTTCATATATTTCAAATTGAGTTCACGTGAATCAGTTGAATCGATCACAGTCGTTCTTCTCCTTACAGGGAATGGAGAGGCAGAGTGATTTTTCTGACTTTCAAGGAGGCTATGAAGACTGGAAAGAGTACTGATAATTATACAGAATTTCTTGTTATCATATCGTAAGCTGCTACATGGAACAACTAGGTCACTATGTGAGCTGCTGGTAGGTCACCCACCATGTGAGCTGCTGGTAGGTCATCATGTGAGCTGCTGGTAGGTCATCATGTGAGCTGCTGGTAGGCCATCATGTGAGCTGCTGGTAGGTCACCATACACATAGTTCACTAACCCAATAGATTACACATAGTTTCACACATGGTTCACTAAAGAAATGAATTACACTTAGCTCATAAACTAGAAAACAAACAAACAAACAAACAAACAAACAAAAACAACAACATACAACAACCAAAGAATCTCATTGATATTTTAACAAAGACATGGATAACTAGGATTTACTCAAGCCTATTTAGGGGGTGGGGCACTTTGCCCTCCCTATTGTTAGGTATGACATTCATATTAATCATCTTCATGGAATTAAAAACTCCCTTTGAAACAAAAACAAATGTTGATTTGACCCCTGTCAAATATAATTCATGACACCAATAAGTGCCATTGTAACGGATCACATGGAACAATGAGTGCACTCCACTTAATATGCAGCTTCAGTGACTTCTGTGACCTCTACACACACACACACACACACACACACACACACACACACACACACACACACACACACACACACATACACTCACTCACTCACACATACACACACACCCTGATCTCACCAACTTTCCATACATTCTTTTTCAACTCCAACATACTCAGTTTCAGCTCCAGTACATCCTATTACGACTCCAGTATCATCAATAACACCATCAATGCATCCAAAATTAAAATATGACCAACAACACTTACTTCTACAGCAACACCAGCACAAAATTATATTTCAATCCTAAACCATATAACCAATAAAACTTTGACTCTGCCTCACCCCACACTCTACACCTTTCCAGGGATGGACACTCATTTTGCATTTGGCACAGATCAGCTCTGGTCAGCCCTCCTTCCATAGCTACTGGCAACTCAACCCCACCCTGAGAACATACATTTGGAGAAATCGCCTGAGCATCCTGTTCATCATCACTATCCACAGACTGGTCAGTTCTGTCAGGTACAGTAACCTCTGTGTTCATCATTGCAACATCCTGAGGTAGGATAGCTGATGCCTGCTCACTGGCCTGGCGATCTAAGGCTTCCTGCTCTTTTCTGGCCTTCTGTACTGCTTGTTGGTGAGTTAAAACCTGTATCTTTTTTGAGGGAGGAACAACATGGCTAAGAATTTGACAAAAATTATCATGTCCGATATCATAACCCAAAATAACATCACATGGAGCCTTGGAGTCTACTGCTACCAAGTGATCAACTTTATAGCCACCAGCATCTAAGTGAACCTTAGCTGTAGGATACTGAACAGAAGCTTCCCGGTAACTAGCCAAATAGATGAATTCACCGGTATAGCATTCTTTTGGGACAAGATAAGACTTCACAATTGACACTTGTGCTCCTGAATCTAACAAAAACTCAGTAACCGAACCACAAACAGAACCAGTAACAAATGGAGAATGTTCATTCACACACCTGTCAGGAGAAAGTTTTCTTATTTTTTCCTCCTTTTTGGTTTTATTCTTCTTGGGACAATTGGGACTGATATGGCCTTTCTCCCAACAAAAATAACAAGTGGGCACAAATGTATTACTAGAAGACTTTACAGGAGCAGTATTATTGACATTATCTGAGGCATTAGCTTTATCCTTATCACCATTGTTAAACATTTTATCAGAATCATCAGTTTGGGTATTTGACTTGGTACCACCAAATTCTTTATGTTTACAGTAGGGCTTGTCATGATAGGACCAATCAACAAAATCAAAAGATGGTCTATCAGAATAGGGCCTGTGTAATCTTTGCACCTTCTTAAATACATATGGATGCCTTATAACATAGGAAACAAAAGCATTATACACTTTTCCATGGGAATCATTTGTCTTAGACAGTACCTTGTCCATGCCATCGTATGGCAAGCCTGCGCACATGAGACTGTCACAAAGAGTAGTTATAAGATCCATTTGAACTGGATCAATTAATTCCATCTTATTGCTATTAGAAATAATATTCTTGAATTTAAATACCAAGTCCTGCCACCAACTTTCTGTTTCTAAACTAGATGGGGCTAAATATGCAAAATGCTCCAAACAATTGTGGAAATCATACCTGGAAATTAGCAACAACACACTCTTTTGCAACAGAATAAGAGCTTTATCAATTGAGAGCAAATGGTCTAGTGGTCTACCCTGTAGCCCTGATCTTAGAGCTTTCAATTTATATTTATCCTGTATAACATCATAGTCTCTAAAATGAGCCTCAATTCTCTCAAGTAATAAAAGTCTCACAATTGACATTTTTGGGGTGTCCCTGGCTGCTTTCTATTGTGCCTTCTTTTCTTCTAACTCCTGTCTTGCCCATTAGCCTCCTTTATGTCTTGCTGCTTTTGTTCAAAAAGTCTGTT
>WLWD01005588.1_pt1 | contig 14562 bp, 7 predicted proteins | sample 6712731 | NCBI WGS metagenome assembly WLWD01 (sample SAMN12718690, study PRJNA576275) | sponge metagenome | isolation source: marine sponge | host: Mycale hentscheli | place: New Zealand: South Island, Marlborough, Capsize Point | collected 2014-11-01
TCAAATGTTACGCGATTGAAGTGGTATACATTTCTTATACTGTTTCATAAATTAAATAACTTTTTTTATAATACTGTACACGTTATGATTCTGTCATCTCGGCTGAAATAATTATGATAATAGCAAATTTCTCAGTTCTAACAGCCAATATGTTTAATAAAAATTTGACCTGATGATACGACTTCTTGCCGAAGTACTCTTCAGGGATCGACCTTATTGACACATGAAGAGGACTTTAGCAAAGAAGTAGAAGCATTGGATTAAGATTGAATTAAATTGATATAATGACCATTAGAACTGGAATAATTTGCTATTAAACACATAACTAATGCTATCATATTTCACCATCTTTCAACTTTATTAAATCAATGTCCTGTGGACTAAAACATATCTTAATTTATTACTGCTACTTAAACTCTTGGACATAATTAAGAAATAAGAACATAGAAGAATGAATAGAAATAATTATGATGCCTTCTTAAACTCAATTTTGTTAATTACACATGTTTTTTTAATTGTAGTTGAAATTACCCCAATTGGCCCACTCTATGTTCCAGTCAACACACAGAAGAATATCACATGTCATGTGGAAGGAACTGTAGATAGATGGGGCGTAATTCTGAAGAATGGAACTGAACTGAGCTTCAGACCATCATTAAATGAAGACACTAGTATTCCTGGTATTACTGGAAGATATGTGAATGGAGTGTTTAATACATTATTAATTACAGTAAATACAACAGAGACATCAGTGACAGGGTTGAGTTGCTTTATTTCTGTGAATCTTGTCCTTGTTCAAAGTACTGTAAATGTGACTATTTATGGTTAGTAATACTAATGTATTGCTGCATGATATTCAGGAAATATAATAATAAAACATTTTAAGACAAAAAATGACTTAATCTGAAGTATTGATGTCACATACGAAATTCGTAATTAAGCATTCTACAGTCATTCAAATAATGTTGTGCAGCAAGGCCAGTTTAGAAGTAGCAAACACTTTAGATTAGATTATGTTAGTAGCTAGCTATATGCCAAGAAGCTGCCACAAATGGTTGTTAATTTTAAAGATGTTACCCAAACAATGTGATTTATTAAAGCTTGCCTGCTTGATTCTTCCAATTTTAATATTCACAATTATTTTATTTCTATGTTGAAATTATTAATAAATATCTGACCGCATGGTAAAGCAATGTAGAGGATATTCTTAAATTTTGCTCGCAGATTCTAACCAGGTGAAAACCATAAAGATATAGTCAAGGTCAGCCAGAGATGGTTATGAATAATTACAATGGCGAAGGAATTTATATATATATTTAATAATTATTCTATATTTTTTCTAATCCAAACATGTCACTAATTAAAACACCCTCTTGGTCTCAGGTAGTTAGGATTAGAGAGGGTCTACTGTAGTATGTATCATTGCTCATTATTATCCTGATGATATTGCTCATGAATAACTGTTTAATTTTGTCCCGAAGAGTCTTGGTAAAATTTCATGTAAGTAGCAAACCAGCCATGTTCTTTTAGTCACTCATATTATTATTAATTGATGAAATGTTATAAATTTACCTCGTGAGCTTGGTGAATAATTACGTAAAATTGAAAATACATTATATTGATAGATATTTAATTTTATAATAAAGAGGGCATAGAAAATAATGATGTGCAAATAGTTGCAATAATAATAATCACTGCTTCTTTTCGTAATCCACAGCAGTCACTATCATAATTGTCTTACTTAGCATTAGATATAAATATTAAAATATCATTATAAATGTTAGTCAATTATGTTATAGAGACGTTTTCCTTGTCTTTTCTTAACCAGGGTCACAAATTTGTGTCTTATGTAGGTTGTGTCCAAATCATCTTTATACATCTTATTTTGCTATTCTTTGTTGCTCCTTATAATTAACCTTTTTTTTTTTTATTGCAAGTTCTATCTTCCTCTTACTTATTATGCTTTTAGCTATAGCATGTCATTAAGCTACCAGACAATGATCACTATGGGAAGGTAGTAGCTAAGCATAAGAAGTATTGTCATCAGCAAGATATAATTAAAATTTACATTAATGTCTTGTGAAATGTATTACTAAGGAATCATAATGACACACTGCTGACAAGAAATCACAATAATACTAGTATATTACACTAGTAGTACAAAAGTTGAGTATGTAGTAGTTAGTTTATAGTTGTTATTTTTTCTTAATTTTTACGCTGGGTCACAGATATAGCTCATGAAAATAATTAAGTGAAATTTGTAGCACAGAAAATGTTTAAGAATATCATACAGTAAAATTCATCAAGCAGTGGCTGATGAGTAGAAAATCAGCCTAAGTTTTTGCCTATAGAAACAGCTAGCTACATAAAAATTCAATGTATTCTAGAGTACAACATCAGTTACCATGAGTGAGGATAAAGGTGTAGGTGAGTGAGGGAGGGGAATGAATCAAATTTAACTAATCAGGTATTATGTTTCAACATATCGACTTTATACCAAACTCCAAATATAGTGGTCGTATCCATGTTTAAAATATTTTATAGTATCCTTTAGCAATTATTATAGCAAAAATTAATTATAATTTTTTCTATTGTATTTATTATTTTACTTTGTATTCATTTCATAAACACATAATTATGTTGTGTAATAATATAGAATCATGTTTTATGCACATACTAATAATGCCAGACTTTCTTAATAATTACAATGTCCTAATAATGAAAAACTATAATTTACCTCTGCAAAACCTCTCCAATATACACACTATAATATATATATGATATCTGAGTTTTAAAAGTACATGAGAGTACACAGGAAAGTTTAAAGGATAATTGGCGTGTGTTATATATATATTGTGTTAAGCTGCTGAAAGTATTATAAACTACGCTACCTTTGTTTTACACTATACTCTCTAGTAAGCAATCCACCATTTCTTAGGTTGTGAAAAATGCAGGGAATGGTTTTAATCATGTGTCCTGAATGTTTTTATCAGAGTAAATGACTCATTTTAACTGTTAGTATTAACTGCATTGATATGATTTGTTTCAATATAAGATTCTTTACTAAGCAACAATAATGAATGTTTCTTTCCACATACATAATCTTAACAGTATTCTTCTATTATTCATGTTATAGATGTTTCATTTGGTTTAATATTTTTTCCAAACATTGAGTATATTCATAATGTATATTGAACAGTTCTTAAAAGGTGACCAATTACATTATATGCATTATAAAAATCAAGGTAACATCAGTAATAGAAAATATTTCATTTTTATATAATTGTTAATGATTTCAAGAAATGAGGCATGATTAGCTGAACCTCTTTAAAAAAAAATCAACAAGTGAACGAGAAAATAATATTTAGTTCATCACTTTATATGTATACATTTTTATTATAACAATTTTAACTATATGAAAAAATAAAGACACAGTTATTCACTTATAAAGTTTTGTTATTTATAAACTAAATAAGAAAAATGCTGTAAGTTTCTTAATAAATGCTTGTACTGTAATCATTTTACACTTATTTTAGGAAATCCAGATCCTCCAACTGAATTGAGTGTATATTTAAACAGTTCTTCATTGATGACATCATGGGATTATAGCATCATTCCTACGGTATCCATTCAATTCACTATTACTCTCACATTCTTGAGTCCCAGTCAATTGAAAGACATCACTGAGTATGTGACTGATACTAACTCCTATAACTTCACACTGGAAGGAGTGAGGTCATGTGATCCCTTTACCAAGTGTATCACAGCTACTAATATAGTAGGACAAAGTCCACCTTCATGTGTAAATGAGACTCTACCTTATATACCTACTACAAATGATATTGAATATTCATTATTTAGAGTGGGGGACTCCTACTCATTAAATCTGACTATACAGGTATTTATATACAATATAATAATTATGATACACGCTGATTTTATTTTTCTCTTTAAAATGTTTAGATGTCAGATTGTCCACCAGATGGCAACATTTGGTTGTTTGCTTTGCTTCAAGGTCAAAATTCTAGTCTTCCCACATTGTCATCACAATTCATTTTATCTAACTCAGTGTCGACAGTTATAATTTCGGGCTTAAGCATAAAATCAGTCTACAATTTAACTATTATATCTAACAGCTCGTTAGGAATAGCATTCTCTCAGTCTCAACAATTTTGTGAGTTAATTATAGTTGCTTGACCTCACATTTCATTTTGAATAATTATTCTGCATTAGGTGCAAATGATATTGAAGGAGTTAATATTTGTCTTACAATGAGGACTGGAATATATAACATATCATGTGACTATATCATAGGATGTAAATATACTGGATGTTCCTATGAATTATCATCAACTAATAGTAATATCAATGGAATAATAACAGGAAAGAATTATGAGTTAGTGAGTATTGATGTCAAGACACAATATAACCTTACTGTCACTGATATCAATGGAGATGATGTGATTTCAATACAACAATTGTATGTTCACTTCATTTCCTCATGCTTACCTGTAAAAGGTCAGAAATACAAATACAATTAGTTGTGGTTACTATAATGCATACTATCAATGTTTTTACGTAGGTGTGGAAACTACAACTTTCAGTTTAGCAACAATGGATAATAATAACATAATATTAATTACATCTGTAACAGTTGGAGTATTGGTACCAGTTTTTATAATAGCAACGCTGGTATTTTTTGTCACTTTTGTACTTCTATGGGTAAGATACAATGATATGGCAAGGATTATTACATGAATGATTGTTTTGTCAATAGATAAGTTTCCATGTAGAACAAGAGGAAAGTAAGTATCAAACAAATTTATATGTCAATAATATTTATTAAATTTATTTGTATGAAGATCTGATGCAAGGAAATCTGAAACTAAAGGTGTACGTATGTACAAAAAAAATTCTAGCTACTTGTGTCAATTAAACTGATTTTTTTGTTTTGTCTTGAAAAATGAGTATACTGTGATATTCAACTTGCCTATGTACATTATTGAAATAATTTCATTTATATTTGACAAATAGAAAAGTTAGTTTTGTACTTAGTTAATTGTTGAATAATAATGACTATAGCTATAATATTATTACACACAGAAAAATACGTTAAAATTCTGATTCTGTATTATGTCAAAAAATATGTCAAAATACATTATACCTAAATAACCAGAAGTGTAGTCACTTTAATTTGGTTTTTTAATAATAATAAGCTCATATTCAATCATTATGTATAATTAATATAAATGAAGTGAAAAAAAATTTTCTTGCAGAAAAAAATTAGTGATTGTTTTCACATTATAGGTTTCTCTTCAGTATGACAACAATGTATCATATGGTGTAGTTAATGTCATTTCTACTCCACCAACTGATGACTTCAACTGTGAGACTAATCATTATTATGACATTATAGAGAAAATAGATCATTCCACTGTATCACAGTCTAGTCCTACTCCACTTTATGAAAGTGTACAATAAAACTATATGGGAGGTCTTTTATAAGAATAATTCACTTACTTTGTTTTTGATAATATGTCATAATAAATATTTTGTGTTTTTACAGTTTGTTTATAGTATGGGAACCAAAATCGCTAATTATTTATTATAATATTATTGTTAGTTTAGCTAATACAAATTTGTTAGTTTTAGTTTTCAACTAAGCTTTAATATTATGTATGACATTTAATTTTTTGTAGCTTAAGCATGCTTATGATTGAGGCAAAGGATGTGATTGCTTGTTCAACAAACTTACAAAAAATCCTTTAATTAGTGAAGATTATTGAAAAAAAATTCAAATATTTGTATATTCATTCATAATGATTATTCTCCAGTAATTTGCTCCAGAGACTCATCAAGTTGTTTATACTTTAGAAATAAAATTCTCCAAAAAAGTTCATCATTAATGTTATTTGTATATACTCAAGAATACAAACAGTAGTGTGACTTTTATAATCATTTTCAGTTGTGTACGTTGATGCTGTAAATGCATAAACTAAGTAACAATACTGTATTATAAAGATATATATCACTGCTTAAATTGTGGATTGTAGAATAAATTGTGGGATTCTTTTTCAGGATTTCTGCTATAAAAACACAAACTAAATAAAATCTGCAGGGAGTTGTAGAAGTAAAAGCAAAGAGTAATGGAGGGAAATGATAAGCTAGGTGAGCAGTATTTGAGCAGTGTGTTAAAATTCGTCAACTACTTTCCAATTATTGTCTGTTCAAGTATGTTTGACAATTAATTTTAAGGCTTACAAAGAATATAAGGAAAATTTGTAGAAGTCAATATCAGTTGCATGCACAGTGATGTGTTCAAATTTTCTTGGACTCAAGAATGTGTAGATTAATAGTGCACAGCATAGACACATTTCATCCCAAGATATTACTTTCGTGGGGAAATATTATACAGAAGATGTGATTCTGTCAAGAGAAGATAAATTTGTCACATACTTCAATGCAACTAGCATGCTCAACTATATTGCATATATAGAGTTGTTACACTCTAATTATCACCATAATAATCAATGGTGTGGTCTGTAAGTGTAAGAATACTTCAGTGTGTATATTATATATTTTTTTTACTGACCAATCATTGTTTGAATATAAACAAAACTATATTAATATGATGTGAAAACAACTTACAAAATATTTTAGAAATGGGAGACTAGCTAACATATATTGTTTGGCATTTTTTTAACAAACTAACTTGAATAAACTATTAGTCTCAAACTTCCCTTTTTGTTGATGCTCAGTTTTTAAGCAATGTGTAAATAATTTATTAGCTTCATCCAGTATTCTTCAGTTTGTGCAGTTGTGACAACTTAAACTGAAATATAATGTAGATATTCACGAATACATTATTAATAATAAAATAACTTGCTGAAGACTCAATATTATTAACACTTAAGTACGTGAATAATTTTTCCAACAATCTATAAGGTTAATGGAATTATTATTTATGAGCCAATAAAATCCAAGGAAAAAAATATGTTTTAGACACTGTATTAGAAACAGTAGATTATAATCTTTGTTCTCATTAATGTATTTTGTTATTGGCTGACTCACTGTCACTTTTGTGTCCAATAAAATAATTACCATGTAAGCATCTACACTGCTGCTATTTTTAACCATTACAGCAATATACTTGACATTACACAAAAAAGTTACAATATTGAGGATGAAGTAAATTAGGATTAAAGCAATTATTATCAGCAATAATGCAGGACTACTTAATGATAAGTGATCAACAGTCTTGTATTTATGAAATTGCATTGATATTATGTGATATAGTACTCGCTTCTTTATTATTGTTATAATAATAATGCAAGTTGATGTTGGAAAATAAAAGTAAGTCTTTAGTAAGAAATTGTTCATTGTCATGATAAATTGTTTTATTAACTGCACCGTTATGATAAATTAGAGATAGCAATAGAATAAAAATTTTAATAACTGAGAAATGCTTATGATAAGTGGTTGAAAATGTGTTATTGAAACCTTATCAAGCACAATGAAATAGAATGATACTTTAACCTGATAACACAAACTATAAAAGCACTGTTGTGCAAAATTTTACAAGTTTTGTAAGCATGATAACTTCCCAAAGTTTTACTTGAGTGTGGTGTTCACTCCACATATGGAAATGAACGACAATATACTATATTGAGTGACATGACAGTCATGATTAATGATAAAGTTTAAATATGGGTACATTGTATTTAGTGAAAATTTAATTATAAACTAGTGGTGTGCTTGAGCACAAATGGCGAGCGAGCTTTAAACTACACTGTTGTTACTCAAACTACTAAAATAAAGTTGAGTTGCTAAATTACGCATATACGGTAAAGGGGATTCAATGTCATAGTAACCACTCCCCTCAACTGTTTGAATTGAAAAAGAAGCAACAAAATCAAGTCACGTTATTTAAAATTTTCTTTGTGATATTCTTAATAGTAGTTGTAACGCACAATAATTTCACACAACTGAACATACCTACGCAAGACTTACCTTCGTGGTTCGTCTAGTGGACAATGAATTGTCAAGTAAATGCTGTTGAGTAGTGCTATAACTGTGACAAATAGTGTATTAACTTACCACCGCCACTAACTCGAATAGAAATGGAGCTCCCAGCACCCGCAAAACAATTCAAAGCGGTAAACAATTCAATTTCTAAGGTGATACGGGTAATGGTCGAAAACCAGAGTATCTGTTAGGGAAGTTTGGGACGGGGTCGACCGAGGGAGCGAACACACAAAAATACGAGGGTCAATCAAAGTACAAAATGACATACATACGTCCAAACATATATATAAATAAATAAATAAACAAACATCCCCGATTTTTTCATTTTTACCCCTGTAAGTGTCTCGCTCGCTACGCTCGCTCGCCAATAAGTTGCTGTCACAAAAGTCATCTTTCATGACATATTAATTTTCATAGTTATTCCGTGACAGTTCATTTTATTATAAATAGCTCATAATATTTCATTTTTGAGAGTTGCATGATTGACCTTCTGATGTTGAAACATATGTGACTCATTGCTCTTGGGCCGTCTTGGGGTAATAAATCCCAGTGTTATTAGCCTTGATGTTGGTATAAATTTGGGGATTTTAGGTTCTCTTTACTAGTTAATATTACATTAGAAGGTTTAAGTCTATAATGAAATTGAAGCCACCTGCATGTCTAAGATTTTGTCCAAATGGTGTTTGAATTCTTCCAACATGTTTACCTAAGTTAGTTTGTGTAAAAAAACAACAACTGTATATGTGAGTTTTCCCTTCTCTATAAAGTTTTGTATGCACTGTTCACATCATATTGAAAGTTTACTTCTCTTCTTGATTAAAGAATGATTGGTTGGTCAGTTAACAATAATTATAGACACTGAAGTATACTTGTGTTTATGTAATACAACGCAGGAAAAACAAACCATTATAAAAAAAATTGTGTTACTGTGGTATCTTGTGCCTAATAACGGTATCACCCTATTGGTATTTAATTAATGAGATCATGTATATTACATCCTGTATTAATACACTTTCTGTATCATTCCCTATCTAATGAGTTATGTAGCATTACGGGATTTATTCAGATGTTTTACATATTATAATTTGTTTACACCAAAATAGCAAAATACTATTTACACAGTATACTATCTACATTGTCTGTTGGTATTATGTTCATCCAAGTAGATTATAAAAAACACTTCACTAAATTTTATATGGAAGCTAGTTGTAACTTCTGACAAAAGTATAATATTACAGTACAAATTTAGCTATATAGGAATTATTGTTTTGTAACGCATAAACAACTTCATGAGTTTTCAAAACAGATCAAGTATCAATCACATGCACATGTCTTATTATTTGACTTGTCCTTAAGAGAATTGAAAGTAATATTGCAAACAGCACAGACACAATTTATAGTAATAACAATAAGTCTCTCTGAATTGGAAATATATAAAATTTAGTAGGAAAATCTATGATTCCTGTCAAATATGTAACAAAGACAATAAACTAGTATGTTCTCACGAAGTATTGAATCCCAAGTGCCTCCCATTAGCTTGACTTTAATAAAATCACGTTGTGATTACCCTATAATGATAACTTTATTATTCTCAGTCTTAGTTGTATTGTCAAAAAAGTGAAGGACAAGATATTGTAAAAGGAATAAGATTGTTTCACTAGAAAGTTAATTTATAACATTTTCTTATCTATACTTCATGCCAAGAAATTTATCCCGTTATTGAACCAATGTATTCTTTCAATAATGACAATATGAATTTCCTGCAAACATTTTACTTGGCACCAGATAAAAAAATCAATATATGGCTAACAACATGAAAGTAGTTATTTCCATGCAATTACAGAAGAGTACACCATGTAGTCAATAGTTAAGCTGGCCAAACAAATTAAACTTACTAATTGTGATTTCACATCAACCAACATGCAGTACTTCTTTTCCATGTCAAAGACAAGCTGTATTTTGGTTCTATGGCTACAAAACCTTTATGTAAGGTATATTTAAATACAAATTTATAGATAATCATAAACATATACCCTATTTTGCATCATCCACCCCTAGTACTGTCATAATGTTATCCCTGTACAGCTCGCTCACCAATACATCAGCATGATCTTAATAGGGGATTTGCATGATGACATCACGTAACATCCTACCACGCCCACCGATGGTATCACTGCACACCGTGTCCCATTGAAAATGTATTAGTTTTGCTGACCGCTTGGTCTATTTTTTGCTGTAGCACCACCGCCAGGCTGCACAGAGCTTCCAAATTACAGGAATAGCTTTATTATGAAATTTACTAACTGCTGATAGCAAAAGTTTAGGATTTTCAGCCCTGGCTATTGGAATTCCTGGGAGTGAAATTTGGTGATGGTTATCTAACCACCCTACTTCTTCTTGGAACTCATCTTGAAAACTGAGACAGCTGATTTATCTCAGAATTCTATAGCCTGGTGGTGGCCTGCCTATTGTGCTGTGGATTTCTTAGAAGTAACCTGATTGTGGTGAAGTTATCATCTCCATTAACTAGTCAGGAGACATAAATGCAACCACCTGTCTGACAGACTCAGACTCTGGCAGAAATACCATTTATAAAAGCAAGTAGCTATAGTTGAACATCTTACTCTTAGTCAGCTTCATGTGGTGAAGTTGAGAAAGATAAAAGGTATTTATTTGCTAGCAAATATTGGCAACTTAAAAGAAAGGTAAGCAAAATGGTATGTAGCTAAACAACAGCCTCGCAATACTGAAAGTAAAGAGGTCTAAGACATACTTCCTAAATTGAATATAATTATATAGATCCAGATAGTTGTCTTTGAGAATCAAGGTATAAACGAAAAAATATTTACCACTATTTTGCCAACTCCATTACTAGCTATCAGAAGTTTGGACATTGAATTAGCATTAACAGGTTTTTCTCTTAGTCCACCAATTTGATTCACTTCATAGCATTTTATTATGATTATCATCATCATTATCACCCGCAGTAATACATTTTCTCACATAGCGTGTGGGACTGTTGTGTATCTATGGACTGTATCAGTAATAATGTCCTGTTTGCTAGTTTTTAACTAGAATTTATATGTCCCTTCACCATTTTTTTTACCTCTTCAACAGGTAGCTAGCTAATGGCATTACTTAACTCCACAGTAGGTGGGTTATTTTAGGTAGTTAATGCACGGACATTAATGTCCTACAGAACTATTGCTTTCATGTTTTACACTGTGGTTAAACTGTAACTAAACAATCAAAGAAAATGAATACAGATTGAACTAAGGGGAGAAAGATAATTAAAATAAACATAAAAACATACTCAATCTAAATAAAGTAAACTTGATCAGTAATAAGAGGCAATATTAATTGTAGGCTTGCCAATCTCCACTGCCGTCCCTGTAGCAATGCTTTTTGTTACAATATCCTCCACAAAGATATTCAAGAGTTCTTCCACATTGTGGAGCAAAACAGCTGATGATACAAATCCTATCTTTTTAGACATTAATCATTTCTTTCTCATCAGTTTATCCTTAGGAAAGTTATGAAATGATCACCATGTTGTTCTTTCTTCTGTTATCTTAGCATTCAGGAACAAAGCAATCTCTTTTTCTAACTTCTCTTGTAAGACTCACCAATCCCTCCAGAGAAATTAGTATCTTCACCACAATCAGCTTCTAAGAAGCAGGCCACCCCCAGGCTAGAGAATTCTGAGAAAAACCAGCCAGTCTCAGTTTTCAAGATGAGTTCCAAGAAGAAGTAGGGTGGTTAGATAACCATCACCAAATTTCACTCCCAGGAATTCCAATAGCCAGGGCTGAAAATCCTAAACTTTTGCTATCAGCAGTTAGTAAATTTCATAATAAAGCTATTCCTGTAATTTGGAAGCTCTGTGCAGCCTGGCGGTGGTGCTACAGCAAAAAATAGACCAAGCGGTCAGCAAAACTAATACATTTTCAATGGGACACGGTGTGCAGTGATACCATCAGTGGGCGTGGTAGGATGTTACGTGATGTCATCATGCAAATCCCCTATTGAGACATATTAGTGATGGTATCGCTTATCCCTTACAATGTTGATAAAGTTACTATAGATGTAACTCAATTAAAAAGGTAATGATGTTCACTGTAAAAAAAGAGGTGTTCAGTTACACCCCTACTGGGTGTACAGCTACACCTCTGAATTCTGAAGTGTATGGTTACACCCATATGGTGTACTATTACACTCACATTAGTTAGCACTCTGTATTTACACCCATAAGGGTGTATTGGAATATTTAATTAAATTCATAGTAAACCACTGGTAATAGTGAAGTGCGGCTTACATGTAAGATAGCTATTTACAATGTAACTTAACTCTTAGAAGACAGAGCAGAAGTGTAAAGAATATAACAGGTTAAGTTTACAATAAATTGGGTGTGGTTAGAGTTTATTGACCACACCCCCAACAGATACTGCTGGCTAGCTGCTGACGCTAATACTTATTTAGTATCATAATTAAGCAAGTGTAATTAATGGTGTCATGCAGGAGTGTATTTTAATACCAATCTGTGTGTAATAGGTAACACCAAAATGAGTATAATAGAGGTGTATTACAATACTCTATTGGGAGTTACACAGGGGTGTTTGAAGGGTATATTGGAACACTATTTTGGGGTGTACCATTACACCCTATGGGGTGTACTACAGCCAGTGTAGCTGAAGCACCAAAAAAGGTGTATTGTAATACCCCGTTTTTTACAGTGTACAGCCAGTATAACCTTTGGCTGATGTAACCTTCTTTAATCATGATTAGAACTCACCTTTATTATGCATTATAATTACAGTTTTTGTTAACCCTGACTCTACCTCGAAACATAAATTGTTGACAAGACAAGAAATCAGCTCTCTGTACCCAAATTCTTTTCCTAGATTTTAAACAAAATTACTCCATAACCTACTGGTGATGTTGTGCATGTGTACAGTCTGGAAGTAACTACTTCACATTGCCAGTCTATTATGACATGTGACTATAAACACAATCAGTGGTTAATTTACTGAGCAGGAAATAACTTTGATTATACACACTATCACTGTGGAGTCACAGTAGATGACATCGATGCAAGTTTACTGTAGCTTTGGTGTTTTTGTCATCCACACTGCCATTATGATAATGAAAACTGCTGTCAAAATGTATCCTCATACACAGTAAAAAATGGGGTGTAACGGTACACCCTTACTAGGGTGTAATGGAACACCCTATTAAACAGGGGTGTTATGGTACACTCTATGGTGCACCATAACACCCTACTATAAAGTAGGTGTTTAATGAAACACCTTATGGTGTACCATAACACCCTATGATGTATCACAACACTTTATAGTATACTCCTAAATCCTGGTGAGAGCAACTTGTAAAAGCAGTCTAAGGAAAACCTTTTTGTTAATGATTGAATTTTGTCAATTTCTTTGATTTACTGAGTCACACTCATACCATTTGTTTATCACACACAGCCACCAGTCTTTAAAATATATTTGAAGTTCTTGCTAAAATACTACATATCTATACCATAGAGACTATTATAAAATAATTAAATGCCACTTATCCCTTTTTATTTCTGTGCTTTAGCTTTTGTCTTGTATATCTGAGGACCTTGTACCCAACATGCATATATTGAATTAGGAAAGATCGTCAAGTAAAATAAAGCCTTGATACACTTCCTTAATAGAGTTTTACCTGTAATGACCACCTGATGTCACTATAATTTTATTTGGGTTGTTTTAAATAAATTCTCACTAATAATGTTTATACATTACATTTTGAAGAAAACAAAAACAAAAACAAAAAACTATACATGATCAACAAGTGAAGGTTCAACAATAGAAGATGACTTGAGAACAGATCTTCACTCTTCCATGATGGCACACATTCTCTACATCACATACAACACAATCTATAAGTTTTGTTGCAAGCACAGAAATATCAGATTTTCTTTCCACAAGCAGTTATACCCAGCCTAGCCATAGATAAGTATTACTAGATAGAAATTCAAAATTTAGAATATGTTTAGAATTAACCAGGGCCCCAGAATATTCAGGGTTACGCATTCAATATAATGATAATGTTATCTTGACTTCTTGCTGAAATCTGTTATTTATTTGCATACTTACTGTCCCTTTACCAGATATGAACATAACCATACAAATCTGGTAAGAATAAGCAGGTTAACTAAATAGAAAGTATCTGTATCATTGCTTGGGCTCATAGACAGTGTGTGTGTGTGTTTGTGTGCGTGCGTGCATGTCGTGACTTTAACACATTTAGCTGCATTTAACTTACCACATCAAACATATCAGTTAGGCCCATTGTCAGAAAGTACTTCACCTACACAAACATGAACACATACACATGCCACATAAATATCTCCACAGGCACACGTGTAATGGGTAAAAAGTGGTGTGTAATGGGTAAAAAGTGGTATGTAACAAGATATGTTAGACTGCACTGTTCTGTTACTACAGTGTGATTTAGGAAAACAGGACCAGAGAGAAGTGAAACTACTGCCAA
>WLWD01005121.1_pt1 | contig 14560 bp, 9 predicted proteins | sample 6712731 | NCBI WGS metagenome assembly WLWD01 (sample SAMN12718690, study PRJNA576275) | sponge metagenome | isolation source: marine sponge | host: Mycale hentscheli | place: New Zealand: South Island, Marlborough, Capsize Point | collected 2014-11-01
AATAGTATAGTCTTTAGGCTCGCTCGCCATTTGTGCTCAAGCACATCACTAGTTTATTTATATATATGGACGTACGTATGTCATTTTGTACTTTGACCCTCGCGTTTTTGTGTCAGTTATGTGGTCGACCCCGTCCCAAATTGCACTAAAAAGAATCCTCTGGTTTATCGATCAGTACCCATATCACCCTAGAAATTGAATTGTTTACCGTTTGAATTCTTTTGCGGGTGCAGTTTTTCTATTCGAGTTAGTGGCCGTGGTAAGTCAATGCGCTCTTTGTCATGGTTATAAGCCGTGCGCAACAGTATTTACTTGAAAATACATTGTCCACTAGACTATTGCGAAGGTAAGTCTGTGTAGGTGTATGTCCAGTTGTGTCAAAGCATTGTGTGTTACAACCACTACTTAGCTAAAGAATATCACAAAGAAAGCGTTTAAAAAACGTGTATTGTTTTGTTGTTGTTTTTTTCCTTCAATTCAAGCAGTTGCAGAGAGTTGTTACTATGGCACTGAAATCCCTTTACCCTGTATGCGAAATTAAAAAATTGGACCTTATTTTCAGTAGCTTCAGTGTTAGAAGTCAAAATCATATAGTCTTTGGCTCGCTCGCCATTTGTGCTCAAGCACATCACTAGTTTATTGGCGAGCGAGACAGTATTAGGGGTGGATAATGCAAAATCGGGTATATGTTATAATTCAGCGAAGCGAGCGAAGCGAGCGGAGCTGACTCTCTAATGAGTTCGCGATATATATATATATTTAGGTCTAGAAATTGTTTTTGTTCTTGCGTGGGAGTACGTGTGTACCCTTTCTCCTACGCGCTTGCGCGGACCGGGTAACCTTCTTAGCAACATTTTGTTTTGTTTACCCGCCGTACACGAAGTAGCGATGCCCAGTAGACAAAACGTTCCCTTTCTCCTACGCGCTTGCGCGGGCAGGGTAACCTTCTTTGCAACATTTTCTTTTGTTTACCCGCCGTACGAAGTAGCGATGCCAAGTAGACAAAACGTTAGAAACGCTCAGTCAAGAGCTTTGAGGGCGTTAGAAACTCCAGAAGAAAAATTAGTAAGGAGAGAGATAAAAAATGAAAAAGACAGGGCAAGGAGGAGGAGAGCTAAAACTAAACAGAAACAGGTAGCAAAGTAAAACATCTTTCTTTTTGAAAAGCCATTAAATGTTCCTAATTTATTTGTTAGACTATTCCTGAGGATTACGGTACCAGGAGCCTTCATCATAGAAATAAGCTTCCACTATTGTTTTCTCACTTTGACAGTATTTTGTAGCCACACCAAGCATGCATGGAATAGCTGCAATTACAGGGAACATGCATTGCTCGCTTCGCTATTTTGCGCTATTCGAGCGCACCACTAGTATATATGTATGTATGTATGGATGGTACGTATGCTCTTTAAACGCGCGCGCGGAGAACGTTTTTCTCCTAAAAACACGGCTATTTAGGCTTGACTCCAGTTTATTCTGAAACTACAGCATTAAGCAAACCTTACTTTATACTTAAGCTCCAAAGTATGAGAAAATTCCTGCTAAAACGCTTGTTTTCAAGACACAAAAAGTTGATTTGACAGGTTACTATGGCATTGAAGACCCTTTTCCAGACTTAATTTCAAAACTTCGCCGTTTTATGGGGGGATACGGAGTGCTGGTTGTTGGTTGTCAAGAGCCGTTGGTAGTCAGAATGCCGTAGTATTAATGCTATGGAAGCTACTACTTCTCGAGGGAAGCTGAGATAAGTACGCAATTCCATATTTGTTAGCTAAATATGCAAAATTAACTCTGGCCTTTCTTTTTTGTAGCTAAGAGCTAGTCAACAGTGACTGGTAAATTCAAATAGTCAGATTGGCTCAAATTTGGTACCACAAAAGTTACCACTGCTCAAGAAATGAGGTAAGAAAGTAATTTTGTATTTGTGTGCTAAAATTGATTGTCTTTTGCTTTTGTAGGTGAGAGCTTGTTGTCAAGAATTCAAGGTAATTCAGATGGTCAAAGTAACTTCAATTTGATACTACAGAAGTTATCAATACTCAAGAATGATGTAAGGAGTAATTCCATATTTGTTGGCTAAAATTACAAATAATAACACTGGTTTATTTTTTATCGTACTTGTTCAAGAGTTACTGGTGATTGAGATTATCAGAATGGTTGATGTTTTATACTACAAAAGTTACCATTAATCAGGTAAGAGAGTGATTTTGTATTTGTTTGCTGAAATCAAATGTCATAACTGCTATATTATAGTGTTTGCATGAAGTAAGCTAAAAATAGTAACATTTTATGTTACCTAACTATCAGGCTCGCTCGCCATTTGTGCTCAAGCACACCACTAGTTTATTTATTTATTTGTATATATGTTTGGACGTACGTATGTCATTTTGTACTTTGACCCTCGCGTTTTTGTGTTAGTTAGGTGGTCGACCCCGTCCCAAATTGCACTAAACAGAATCCTCTGGTTTATCGATCAGTACCCGTATCACCCTAGAAATTGATTTGTTTACCGTTTTGAATTCTTTTGCGGGTGCAGTTCAAACTTGACAACTTAAGGGACTTCCATTTCTATTCGAGTTAGTGGCGGTGGTAAGTCAATGCGCTCTTTGTCATGGTTATAAGCCGTGCGCAACAGTATTTACCTGAAAATACATTGTCCACTAGACTACTGCGAAGGTAAGTCTGTGTAGGTGCATGTCCAGCTGTGTCAAAGCATTGTGTGTTACAACCACTACTTAGCTAAAGAATATCACAAAGAATACTTTTAAATAACGTGTATTGTTTTGTTGTTGTTTTTTCCTTCAATTCAAGCAGTTGCAGAGAGTTGTTACTATGGCACTGAAATCCCTTTACCCTGTATGCTAAATTTAAAAACTGGACCTTATTTTCAGTAGCTTCAGTGTTAGAAGTCGATAAAAATAGTATAGTCTTTAGGCTCGCTCGCCATTTGTGCTCAAGCACACCACTAGTTTATTTGTATATATGTATGGACGTACGTAAGGCATTTTTGTACTTTGACCCTCGCGTTTTTGTGTTAGTTCGGTTGTCGACCCCGTCCCAAATTGCACTAAACAGAATCCTCTGGTTTATCGATCAGTACCCGTATCACCCTAGAAATTGAATTGTTTACCGTTTTGAATTCTTTTGCCGGTACAGTTAAACTTGACAACTTAAGGGACTTCCATTTCTATTCGAGTTAGTGGCGGTGGTAAGTCAATGCGCTCTTTGTCATGGTTATAAGCCGTGCGCACAGTATTTACCTGAAAATACATTGTCCACTAGACTACTGCGAAGGTAAGTCTGTGTAGGTGCATGTCCAGCTGTGTCAAAGCATTGTGTGTTACAACCACTACTTAGCTAAAGAATATCACAAAGAAAACTTTTAAATAACGTGTATTGTTTTGTTGTTGTTGTTTTTTCCTTCAATTCAAGCAGTTGCAGAGAGTTGTTACTATGGCACTGAAATCCCTTTACCCTGTATGCTAAATTAAAAAACTTGACCTTATTTTCAGTAGCTTCAGTGTTAGAAGTCAATAAAAATAGTATAGTCTTTAGGCTCGCTCGCCATTTGTGCTCAAGCACACCACTAGTTAGTCCAGTGGTTTACACCAACATCAGTCGTTGTTCAACTGGAAGTCCGTTGACTCCAGTACTCTTATTGAAAGACGTTATGTACGTGCAGAACAACTGACCCTCACCTTTGACCTCACGCAATGTATTTGCGCGCGCTCTTGTTGCCGGACGACGTTGTTATGTGCAGAACTGCTGACATGTGACTGTTATTCTAGAAGTTGAAGCAAATGTTATACTGTGTGACACACACTCTTAAGTCGACAGACCACATCTCCATAAAGTTTATGGAGCAATCTACATGTGTATGTATCTAGTAGCGACAGTGAGAGCAGCGTACAGTACTTGTCCTGGGCCCATGCATCTCACTCATCTTCTCCTCCCTTCTCCCCCTCCCCTCCCCACCCCAAAAGTTGTTCATAGAAATCTTTCTCCAATGTGTTGGAGTAAGTGGTAGCATTGCATTGCTTGTTAAATACAACATGTACAGTTGAAGTAACGACTCAAGGCAGCACTAAGAGGTCACTAACTGAAGAAACCTTGAGTACTATGTTAGTTAGTCAACTTTATTCTGGAAATGCAGTCTGCTTGTAAGCTAGTAACATTTCCAATGCCATTGACAAAATACTAATGAACTATTCCATAAAAATAAAATACTGTAAATTTCCAGTATGAAGAAGCTCTTAAAGAGTTGGATTATGACAGTGTCAGTGATAGGTTTAGTTGTCCTCAATACCCCAGTAGATTTCCTTCAAACAAGGATTGAATCGTCACCAGAAACGTATCCACGGCAATTCCTTGGACACTCTTGCATCTCAAACCTGTAACAAAGAAGGGAAAGTAATCACATATTACCAAAGGTCCAGTGCTCCTTTCAGGAATGCAATGCTGTTTTAACTACAGTACAATACTCGAAGTTACACTACTCATCTCAACTAGATAAAGGTCTCGAAAGATTTGTAGATTAAATATGAATAATTAATTAGAAAACTAAATTATACATCATGAATGTAACAATGTAAAAAAGCTAGAAAAATACTACTTACTAAGATGAATGAAAAAGACTACAATGACACTATATACTGTACACATATGTATCTGTAAGTGTATACAATATATGAGTTTGTACTTGAGGAAGCCGGGTGTGACAAGTCTCAGATAAATTTTAATTGGTACAGTACATAGCAGCAAAAGTTCTATAATTTACTCATGGGCTGATACAATAATTTGTAATTGTTGTGACTTGTGCAATAAATTGTACTGTGTGTAATTACATGTCTGTGGTTTGTGGTATTGTGGTCATTTTCATTTGTGCTATCACCTTTTGTATTTGATATGTAATAGTTATGCCATGGCCAACGAGGGGTTATGGAATATAACCTCCCGATCCCGAGGGCGAAGCCCGAGGGATAAGGGCCATAACCCCGATGTTGCCATGGCACAACTGTTTTATACCATAGTTGCTGCTACTACTACTCTCTCATATCCACCTATATGGGACCAGCCCTACCACATATAACTCTCCTGCCGCTCTCATACCACAGGAATTTACCACAGCTAGCTGCTTTACTGCTTACTGCTGAGCAGCCCAGGTAGAGTTAGATCTGGAGATAACAGCTGGCAGCTACAATGCTAAAGTAAACTTGCTAAAGTAAACTTTCTGGCGTGCTTCAATTGAATTTTAATTGAATTTTAATTTTGGGCCGGAAACACCGGAAACACGGAAGAATTCGCTTGACACTCACCGGGAAAATATCATAGCCCCAGGAAAAATCACCGGGAAAATATCACTTTTAATCCATGGGTGTTACCGCAGCAACCATGGTATAATATGGTTATACCTGATTAAAGACTTTGATATAATTAGCAAGTAACTATTAACAGCGCGCATATCGGGTTATAACAACTGGCGACGAGGATGGGATTGGACTTAGAGTTTCCGAATTCGATCAGCACAAGGAAGAATGGACTTCGTATGAACGAATGACTCACTATTAAGTTGATGACGGAGCACAGAAGCGTTCGATACTGTTGTCGGCAGTCGGACCAGCGACCTACAAGTTACTAAGGAGCTTAGTAGATTCGGGTGACCTCGCTTCAAAATCATATGAAGAGCTGGTAGAGGTACTTAAAACTCATTTCGACCCGAAACCGTCCATCATTGTTCAAAGGTACAAGTTTAACAGCCGAGCAAGAGCTCAGGGCGAGAGTATAGCAGTGTATGTGGCAGCGTTGAGGGCTCTAGCAGAACACTGCAGCTATGGAGCTAGTTTAAACGACATGCTAAGAGACAGAATCGTGTGCGGAATCAACCATGACAAAATTCAGCAGCGTCTGTTAGCTGAAAAGGACTTATCCTATGAAAAGGACTTATCCTATGCAACGGAGCTGGAACTGGCTAACTCGATTGAAGCGGCGGAGAAGGGAAGCCGAGATATTAAAAACAGTCAAGCAACAGGTTCATCTTCGACAGTGAACTGGCAAGGAAGTGGCCATGGTCGCGCTGAAAGCCGTCGATACTCGCAGCAACGACATTCACCTCGAGGAAACTACCAGAGCAAGCCCAAAGGCGACTCGAAGGACTATCATCAGAAGGCAGAGAAGTCGAAAATCGTTTGTTATCGCTGTGGGGGAGAGCATTTGGCTCCAGTTTGCAAGTTTAAAACATCTAAATGCGGACACTGTCACAAGTTAGGACACGTCGAGAAAATGTGCAAGTTCAAGAATAAAGCAAGATCGACATATGCAGTCTCAGTAGATGAAGATCATCATGACGATGGAAATCCTTACGTCCTGTTCAATGTACAGAACGAAGCGGAGGATGTGATCAAAGAAGAGGTCCTCATCAACTCCTACCCGCTCAAGATGGAGGTCGATACTGGGGCAGCGTTGTCGTTGATTAGCAGTGGTACATATCACAGTATTTGCAAAGCGAGCAAAGTTCAAGGTGAACCTCTGAAGGAGACGACTGTGTGCCTCAAGACCTACACTGGTGAGCATATCATCATTTTGGGGGTATGGAATGTAAATGTCGAGAGTAAGGGGCAGAAATTAGTATTACCCTTGTATGTGGTAGATGGTTCTGGTCCAAGTTTAATAATTGGATTAAGGAGTTGAAGGCAATATCAAAGGTATCAAAGCAAAGTTTAATGTAAAACCTGATGCCCTTAGTGAAAAGATAATTTCCCCAGTTCAAAGTTCACAGTGGGCTGCACCTATTGTCCCAGTATTGAAGCAGAATGGTTCTGTTCGTATCTGTGGTGATTTTAAAGTGACTATTAATCAAGTAACAGAAATTGAATCATATCCTCTTCCACGAGTTGAGGAGTTATTTGCTGCAATGTCAGGGGGTAAACAATTCACTAAATTGAATTTGTCTCAGGCTCATTTACAAATTGAATTGGAGGAAGAATCAATTTTAGTCCACTACACATGTCCAACTAAAAGACATGCTAATTACATGATCCCCGGCAGTTTCTCTCCTTTGATTTTGGTCCACTGGACACGTCCAACTAAAATACATGCTAATTACATGGTCCCTGGCAGTTTCTCTCCTTTCATTTTGGTCCACTGGACACGTCCAACTAAAATACATGCTAATTACATGGTCCCCGGCAGTTTCTCTCTTTTCATTTTGGTCCACTGGACACGTCCAACTAAAATACATGCTAATTACATGGTCCCCGGAAGTTTCTCTCCTTTCATTTTGGTCCACTGGACACGTCCAACTAAAATACATGCTAACTACATGGTCCGCAGAAGTTTCTCTCCTTTCATTTTAGTCCACTGGACACGTCCAACTAAAATACATGCTAATTACATGGTCCCCGGCAGTTTCTCTCCTTTCATTTTAGTCCACTGGACACGTCCAACTATAATACATGCTAATTACATGGTCCCCGGCAGTTTCTCTCCTTTCATTTTGGTCCACTGGACACGTCCAACTAAAATACATGCTAATTACATGGTCCCTGGCAGTTTCTCTCCTTTCATTTTGGTCCACTGGACACGTCCAACTAAAATACATGCTAATTACATGGTCCCCCGGCAGTTTCTCTCTTTTCATTTTGGTCCACATTTCTATGTGATTTTGTCCACTATATCCTACTAAAACACAATTAAGTAGTCTCACAGGTTCAGTTTTCCAGCTACTGGTCATCATTTTTGTGGTATTAACTGAGACCTTTTATTATGTTTGTTTAATTTCGATTCAATTTTTTTATTTTTTTTATACACCACAATTTAGAATATGACCTTCCACATTCAGAGTCTCACTCTAGTGTTGGGCATTACAACTAGCTTGACATTTTTTTATTTCTATAGTTATCGAAATAATTGGCATTGAATGACATTGAATGTTACATAAAACATAGTCATTAGCATGTGAAATATATGTGAAGTGTCTGCCAATTTTATAGATGTATAAGTGAAGGTATTTTCAAATCACCAAACACTGTCAGCATCACCTATCAGTGTTGTGGTAATTGCAATTGGTAATTGTAATTAGCTGTAATCATTACACCATCTGCAGTAATTGTAATTGTAATTGTAATTGCATACCTGTAATTTGCAAGTAGTTGGGGTCAAAGACCACTTTGGTAAAGGGTCAGTTGTAAAGCACATGGCTGAATTAAAACAAAATTACAAACTGTGGGCCCTATTACGTGACCACTTATCCTGAGGAGGCGATGTGATGTAATTGTATGTAATTGCTAACAGATTTGTTGTAATTAGTTCTTAAAGGTGTAATTGGTAATTGAAATTGTAATTGAGAAGCAAAAATTTTAAGTAATTGTAATTGATTACTTTACTCCTGTAATTGCCACAACCCTGTCACCTGTACATAGAATATATACTAAAGTATGTCCAAGTTGAGTTGGCGCGGTAAAAACCGTTAATAACTTTTGAACGGAAGTAGCTACGCTTCCGGGGTTTGTACCATTCGAAAGCTCGTGCCGAAGCGGTCCAAAAAATTCCCTTTAAAAACTTCTGAGCCAGTGTGAAAGTATAGGTTACATCACGAGGTGGAGGTCGGTATGGGATTTACACAACCGAGGGCCGAAGGCCCGAGGATAGTGTAAATCCCGTACCGACCGCGCACCGAGCGGTGCAACCGACTTGTACCATGGCTCTAGGCTATAAGAAACGCATAACAACCTTTTTTTCTGTAGCCTCATTGGTCGCCGCTTCGCTTAGCTACAGATCGTAATTCTAGGCCACGGGCAAAAAATATTCACCTCCTAGGCGGTGTATAAGTGATTTATTCACCCCGAATTGAGAAATCTGATTGGACGGTTTGAACGAACCATGGTATAAGTGCAGTTTCAAAACTCAATAGAAAAGTCTATGGGAATAAATAAAACCACACGTTTCCCGCGCTACACGCGGCGGGATTTAGTCACGCGCTCAAACTGGGCCAAACACGTGCGCAGTACCTCAGAGACAATTGTAAACAAAAAGCAGTCGTAGTTTGGTGACTTCGTTTCTACCCCTCTGCTTGACATTCTGGTTCATTTTAGGCTCAGGAATTTGTTGCTATTCAAGGCTACTTAGCAAGAGCAAGCTACGATGTGAGGTACGTTTGTATCACGGGTTGCTTGTCCACTCAGATTTTCTTACCTGTTTAAATAGGGCCTTTTATTTAGAAACTCAGCCAATTTACTGTTTGCTGACCAAGATAATAAGATATACAATTCATCATAGACTCTATATGCCACTATTTATGCTTTCGCTGTCCATTACTCCTCATGTCTATATAGGTACAGTTCTCTATGGTTATGGTGATGTTATTTACCACCCTCCAAATTCAACTGCTGCTTGTATCTACCACAATTTCATGTCATCATAAAATTATATAATATATATTATAATATTGTACATGTCATTATAAAATTATATTGTCTTTTTTTTTGTATATTTTAAAACAAAGTTGAAATTTAACAAGTAGATAGAAAATATAGTAAAATCATGAATAAAATGATATGAATGATTCAGTGTGAAGGACAAAGTAATACTGGAATGTGTGTGGCCATAGCTAAAGTGTAGGTGATGTGCTGGATTCTTCACATTACTGTTGAATACTTCAGAAATTCGTCACACCAAGAAAGTAAGAATAGAGTTTAAATACACGCTTAAACACACAACAATCAGACTTACTTGAGGAGGCATTCAGCCGCAGTCCTGTGCTTCTTTCCTCTAAGTTTTGTAGCTCCAGATAACCCTCCACAACCTTCAACCAGTTTTAGTGCACTACTTGAAGCTCGTACATACGAGTGATTAGTTATAACTGGGCATATATTGAATACAGCCGCGGAAGAAACTGCCATAGCTTCTTTTTCATTTCAACAAGTAAACTTACGGTAATAATGCGCACCTTGGACCCGCCCCGTTTTTACTGTGGGCGTCGACGTTTTCGCGCGTTTGAGCTACTACTGTCATGTGACCTTAATTGGTCTCCGGTTTCGCCAAGTGCATTCCTCGTTTGCCACATTTGTGGTCGCGCCAACTCAACGTGGACATACTATAGTGATGTGCTTGAGCACAAATGGCGAGCGAGCCTAAAGACTATACTACTTTTATATTTACTTCTAACACTGAAGCTACTGAAAATAAGGTCCAGTTTTTAAATTTCGCATACACGGTAAAGGGATTTCAGTACCATAGTAACAACTCTCTGCAACTGCTTGAATTGAAGGAAAAAAAAAACAACTAAACAATACACTATATTTAAAAGTTTTTTTTGTGATATTGTTTATCTAAGTAGTGGTTGTAACACACAATGCTTTGACACAACTGGACATGCACCTACACAGACTTACCTTCGAGGTTAGTCTAGTGGACAATGCATTTTCAAGTAAATACTGTTGCGTATGGCTTATAACCATGCCAAAGAGCACATTGACTTGCTACCCTATGTCACCACATACCCTAGTGTCACCACATACCCTAGTGTCACCACATACCCTAGTGTCACCATATACCCTATGTCACCACATACCCTAGTGTCACCACCAGTGTTGGGTCAAGCCCAGTTGAGCTTAAGCCTTTTTGAGCCTAACTCGAATAGAAATGGAAGTCCCGTAAGTTTTCACGTTTTAACTGCACCCGTGTAACGGTAAACAATTCAATTTCTAGGGTGATACGGGTACTGATCGATAAACAGAGGATTCTGTTTAGTGAAGTTTGGGACGGGGTCGACCACCGAACTAACACAAAAACGCGAGGGTCAAAGTACAAAAATGCCTTACGTACGTCCAAACATATATATAAACAAACAAACATCCCTGATTTTCAATTGTGTTACCCCTGTAAGTGTCTCGCTCGCTACGCTCGCTCGCCAATAATACCCATAGAAATAATTTCACTTTGAAGTTACCTGTTTTGCTAGATACTGTCAGAGTCACTCTTGTTTTGAGTATTCACACCCTCATCTATACAGTAAAGGTTCCATGCTTTTATATTATATTTGTGAGTAGAAGTGATTACCTTGTAGCTGATTAACTGCCCAGACTGGAGCATCTAATGGTGGTTTTGAGGTAGATGGAATCCCAACTTTTCTTATTTTTTTGGCCACTAATCCTATTGGCTGAGGTTGTCTTCTTCCAGCTCTCTGGTCCAACTTGCTCATAAATTCATTTAAATCTAATACAAAATATTATGTTATTATTATTATTGTTGTTGTTGTTGTTGTTGTTGTTGTTATTATTATTATTATATCATCATTGACATTAATAATTTCAAATTTTCTCATTGGAACAGCCAATGACTGAATCATTAATAATTATTATTAAATTTGAGGGAAAAAGTCAGCTTACCATACTTACCATGAGAGCGCCAAGCTATTTTGTGTTCTATGATGCCATTGGGATTGTCTGGGTCATCCGATTCTTCTGTGAGGTATGCTAAAGTAATGTGTTGCCAATACTTCATTTCATTTTTCCTCACTACGGCTGATCTTCGCTGGAATTTCTGTTACAGTATTATAAATACTATTAAGCAATATTCAAATTTGGCCACTTACCCGTTCACGACAAGATCGGTATTTTCTTCTCTTTGACTGATCTTCCACATAATCTCTCTTACCTGATTGCCCTTCTAGAAAACTACGTCTCAAATTTTCATAGCACCTTCTTACTGCAACTTCAAAGTAAATGAAAATATATAAATAGTTAAACAAGTGCATTTAATAAAACTTACGGGCTATGTTGGCTTCCTCAAATTTGCAATTTGGTTGTGATACCAATTCCTTTATAATGCCAATTTTCACCTCTTGTTGTGACGAGAAGAAAATCTGATTTTTTTAATAATTAGTGATGTTTAATATTAGAAATACCTTTCTCATACTCGCTACTTACTGCTGTGAAATATCAAATTGAACTTCTCGTTCTTTGTGAACAGAGTACACTTTGTTGTATTAGTAAAATAATTTTTAAATACTACTACTATCAATAATAATTACTTAAAGGTCGACCAAACTCACCGATAATGTACGTGTTACAACTCGCTTTCTTTTTCCTTCGCTGCTACTGGCTGCGCTAGACGTCGGCGAAGGTTGCGGGGTAGACAGTTTTATTTTCTAAGTATGTCAACTTTTCCTCGAGCGAAGTTTGCCTTTCTTCAATTGCCCTTTGTCCATCTATAACTTTTTGTAAAGTTTGTTGCTGCTGTTGCAGGAAAGAAATAATTTCCGAATTGTTAGGCGTTGAGACTGACATTCCTTTATCGGCCTGAGGCAACCTATCTTGAGAGTGTCGGCCCTCCTCAAACTCGAAGTCTTCGTAGTCATATATTCAGCGGAGGTATTATTATAGGGTATTTTCCACTTCTTCCAAAGCTACGCCCGGTCCATAGCAAACATTTCTCGGTCTTGACGGCGTTATAGATCATCTTTCTTGCGTAACAGTGCGAATTAACCGTCCTGCACAGGACGACTTGGAGTAGAACCTTCGGGCCTTGGATGCCAGCTGTCGGCAGGAATATGAAAGTGGACAGTTTTTCTTGCAAATTTATGATATCAGATACATCGGCGATGACTTGCGTGCGCGTTGACGGCACGTAACGCGCGCAAAAAGTTGGAGCATAAAAAGTAAGCATTACCAGGTTATTTTCAGGAAAATAACCTGGTAATGCATACTTTACGAGATATTGAGAAGAATGGAGAACCGGTATTATTATTGTTATCATTGTGGCAAAAAAGTATCAAAGACACAGTATTATCAGCATAAAAGATTATATTACTCTAAAGTGGATAACATCAAATACGTGTGTAGAGGAGGCAGTTGACCCTGATTCACACTTCCATTTCTCTGCTTACCAAGATGATAAAGATCAAGAGGATGAGCAGATGGAATGTGGCCAGGAAGAAGAATACATAGAACCATATAGAGAGGAAAGCACTGATGAAGATTTTGATTTGTTACAGGTTGGTAAATATAAATACACACACACACTAACACGCACACTTACACAAACCCACTCACAAGCACACATGCTACGTGCCATAACTGTAGAAGCCCAATTTTCGAATATTTTTTTAATTGTCTTGTTTCTTAATTTTTCTTGTTTATGAGAGCATTTTAATTCAAATAAAATATATATTACTGATTAGGAGGAACATGAATTAACAGAACTTTGGTTTGATGATGGGGATGACACTGAGACTTCTCCATCAGCTAATATAGACTCAATTGATTCCATTGATAAGAATACTTGGCAGGCACTTTTTCGAATGTCTGATTCTGGAATGAGAGTATTGTACAAGTTTTTTGTTGCTTTTATATCCACAATATCAATAGTTTTTCATTTAACCAAACTGAAAGAACTTGCAAATATTCTACCTAATAATGTGAGAAGTGCCCAAAAAATTATTGGAAATACATCAGATACTTTTATAAAGTATGCAAGCTGTCCAAATTGTAATTCTATATATCACTTAGAAACATGTATAATCAAATAACCTGATAATACCTTTAAATCCCGTAAATGTTCGTTTATTCCATTTCCTAATCACCCACATTTATCTCAACGTAGTCATTGTGACACAGTGCTAATGAAAAATGTACGCACTTCCTATGGAACTATCCGTCTATATCCAAGGCAATTATTTTGTTATCAAAGTTTAATTTCTTCATTAAAAGAACTATTGAAACGTCCTGGTTTTGTTACTCAATGCGAATTATGGAGGAGGAGGGATTGTTCTAAATATATTTATGATGGCAGAGTATGGAATGATTTTCTCAAACCTGAAGGAGTGCCATTTCTTTCTTTATCATTTAACTTTGCCCTTGCCTTAATAGTTGATTGGTTTCAGCCTTTTAAATACAGTAACTATTCGATTGCAGTAATGTATATATCTATTCTAAATTTGCCACGAAATGAGAGGTACCTTAAGGAAAATACAATATTAGTTGGTGTCATTCCAGGACCTCATGAGCCAAAAAAAAACTATAAATAGTTACTTAAGTGCATTAGTTAAAGAATTAAATCATTTGTGGGATGGTGTTACTATGGAATCATCTGAAGGATTAAAAGTTATAGTTCGAGCAGCACTCCTATGTACGTCTTGTGATATACCAGCTAGTAGAAAAGTTAGTGGATTTGTTGGACACAATGCCTATCGTGGTTGCTCTCGTTGTCTGAAGACTTTTCCAACTGAAGCATTTGGGCAAAAACCAGATTACACTGGTACTGATCGTTCATATTGGACTCCAAGAGATGCAAAATCCCATAGGCAGCATGCATTAGATCACAAGCATGGCTCAACTCTTGCTCAACAGAAACAAATTGAACGTGATCATGGTTGCAGATACTCAGTTTTGACCGAGTTACCTTATTACAATATTATTCAATTTGGTGTAATAGACCCTATGCATAATTTACTTCCGGGTACAGCAAAACATATACTCAGTCTGGATGTCTATTGGTGTTTTAAATAAAGGTCAATTCATATCTATCCAAAACAAAGTAGACAGTTTCAGTACTCCATCTGAAA
>WLWD01003946.1_pt1 | contig 14556 bp, 8 predicted proteins | sample 6712731 | NCBI WGS metagenome assembly WLWD01 (sample SAMN12718690, study PRJNA576275) | sponge metagenome | isolation source: marine sponge | host: Mycale hentscheli | place: New Zealand: South Island, Marlborough, Capsize Point | collected 2014-11-01
GTCCCACTCCATCCACCAGTCCCACTCCATCCACTAGTCAACCAACAAATGCTGATTTACTCCATGTAATGAGAGAGATACTGGGTGTTTTGAAGAACATGGGTGAAACAAGATAAGTGATTCTAGCAATCAGAGGTTCATGGTAAGAATAACAATTGTACTGTTCCCATATAATAAGTACAATATTTTAAGACTTAATGATGGCTTTGGTTTTATAATAGCAGTAATTAGTTAACAATTCACTTTTGTCATCATGTATATACCAACAGAATACACATTAATTTTTTTTTAATTTTTCATATTGGTTTTATTTTAAGATAGCATACAAGATATTTATTAAAAAAATCTTGGCTAGTGGTAGTATTTAGAGCTAAGTTGAAAATGTAATTACATGTTCTATTTCATTAATTACAGTAGACCCTCAATTATCCCGAACACCTCAGGACCGAGAGTTGTTCAAATATTAGAAATGTTCGGATATTCGAAGTAAGTCATTTTGAATGGGGTCTTAATCTCTTATCTATTTAATGCACAGCAAAATTCCAATGAATATCATTATAATTTCCTCCCCCCTCCCTCCCCCCCCCCAAAAAAAAAACAAAAACAACGGGGTTCGGATAACTGAGGGTCTACTGTAGTTTTTTGTTTTGTTTTTTCGTCTATAAATAATAACAAAAGTATTTACAAAAATTGATATTAGTTTAGTGTATGTTATTGGACAATTAGTTAGTTTTTGGCCATATACACCCGTTTAAGGAAGATGTCAGGAAGCAGGAAGGAAATAAAATAGGGCAAACTTTAAGCTCAAATATTGAAGAAACTGTGACAGGAAAAATCTCAAAATTTTTTGTATGAATTTTGGACAGTATAATCTACACGTTAAACAGAAAAACAAAAAAAATCCATTGCACTCTCCCTTTAAAGTTTTACAATTGTTTTTAAATTATTAAACATATATTTTTCTATTACCTTGACAGCATGATGGGGTAAATCTGCTGCACATTCCTGCCAGAAATCCCAGTGCTTATGGTCGGAGCTTATTGGATGTTCTATTTTCCAAGGAGGAACAAGCTCGCTCTGTTGTCATTGAATCGGTCAAATCGAATCAACCGCCACTCTCCCCGCAATGTGTGCAATTACTATTTGGCATGTTTTTAGTACATCAACTCAATAAGTAATTTAATAGTTTCTTTACAGATTGTGTTCAAAAGCGATATAAAGATCATGACCACCGCAAGTTGATGGCTACATTGAGCCAAAAGTGTAGGGATGCTGGAAGGCACATGACGGATGATGCCAATGAATCAGAAACTACTTCAGATTAGTTAATCTTAACATTTAAAATGGTATTTCAGTCCCTCCTAGTGCAATAGTTTGCCACTGATTGTCTTTACTTGTTTAATTTTGTTGTTGTTGTTGTCATTGTTTTTTGTTTGTTTCTTTCTTTTGTTCATTCCAGTTCCATTTTGCTACACCATTATGATAAGGTCTAATTTGTAAAATCATTGGTTGTTGATAAAAATCCACATCTTACTTCTATACTATTATACATTATTAATTATTATTACAATGATAGATGTGATCTTCTCAAGATCCTGCGTGAAAAAGTATCATACTGAAACTTTTAGCAGCAGTGATCTTACGAAGTAACTACCAAGTGATCAAACCTCTACACTTCTTATATCTTGTAAGAAGGGTCATGTGTGAGTGTACACATAATATCTTCCATCACTAGTCTTGCAAGTAATTGCTGTGTGATCCTACCTCATGTATGATCTTGCATGAAAGATCGTCCAGGAATAATCATGCATTATCATTCCTGTAAGATCTCAAACATTTTAACAACCATGATCTTGCTAACTAATCCATGCATGATCACACCTGATATGGTTCCAAAATCTTTAGTGATCTTGCGAGTGTGATCTTGCAAGATCACTAACATTTTTTGTAAGATCTTGCAAGAATTTTTTCTTGGGATAGTACTAGTAGGTTAGAGTATAGATACAGGATTCTAGTACTAATAGTGTTAGAGTATAGATACAGGATTCTAGTACTAATAGTGTTAGAGTATAGATACAGCGATTCTAGTACTAGTAGTGTTAGAGTATAGATACAGGATTCTAGTACTAGTAGTGTTAGAGTATAGATACAGCGATTCTAGTACTAATAGTGTTAGAGTATAGATACAGGATTTTAGTACTAGTAGTGCTAGAGTATATATACAGGATTCTAGTACTAATAGTGTTAGAGTATAGATACAGGATTCTAGTACTAATAGTGTTAGAGTATAGATACAGGATTCTAGTACTAGTAGTGTTAGAGTATAGATACAGCGATTCTAGTACTAATAGTGTTAGAGTATAGATACAGGATTTTAGTACTAGTAGTGCTAGAGTATATATACAGGATTCTAGTACTAATAGTGTTAGAGTATAGATACAGGATTCTAGTACTAGTAGTGTTAGAGTATAGATACAGGATTCTAGTACTAGTAGGTTAGAGTATAGATACAGGATTCTAGTACTAATAGTGTTAGAGTATAGATACAGGATTCTAGTACTAATAGTGTTAGAGTATAGATACAGGATTCTAGTACTAGTAGTGTTAGAGTATAGATACAGCGATTCTAGTACTAATAGTGTTAGAGTATAGATACAGGATTTTAGTACTAGTAGTGCTAGAGTATATATACAGGATTCTAGTACTAATAGTGTTAGAGTATAGATACAGGATTCTAGTACTAATAGCGTTAGAGTATAGATACATGATTCTAGTACTAGTAGTGTTAGAGTATAGATACAGCGATTCTAGTACTAGTAGTGTTAGAGTATAGATACAGGATTCTAGTACTAGTAGTGTTAGAGTATAGATACAGGATTCTAGTACTAGTAGGTTAGAGTATAGATACAGCAATTCTAGTACTAATAGTGTTAGAGTATAGATACAGGATTCTAGTACTAGTAGTGCTAGAGTATATATACAGGATTCTAGTACTAATAGTGTTAGAGTATAGATACAGGATTCTAGTACTAATAGTGTTAGAGTATAGATACAGGATTCTAGTACTAATAGTGTTAGAGTATAGATACAGGATTCTAGTACTAGTAGTGTTAGAGTATAGATACAGGATTCTAGTACTAGTAGTGTTAGAGTATAGATACAGGATTCTAGTACTAGTAGTGTTAGAGTATAGATACAGGATTCTAGTACTAGTATTAGAGTATAGATACAGGATTCTAGAGAGTATAGATACAGGATTCTAGTACTAGTAGTGTTAGAGTATAGATACAGGATTCTAGTACTAGTAGGTTAGAGTATAGATACAGGATTCTAGTACTAGTAGGTTAGAGTATAGATACAGGATTCTAGTACTAATAGTGTTAGAGTATATATACAGGATTCTAGTACTAGTAGGTTAGAGTATAGATACAGGATTCTAGTACTAGTAATGTTAGAGTATAGATACAGGATTCTAGTACTAATAGTGTTAGAGTATAGATACAGGATTCTAGTACTAGTAGTGTTAGAGTATAGATACAGGATTCTAGTACTAGTAGTGTTAGAGTATAGATACAGGATTCTAGTACTAGTAATGCTAGAGTATAGATACAGGATTCTAGTACTAGTAGGTTAGAGTATAGATACAGGATTCTAGTACTAATAGTGTTAGAGTATAGATACAGGATTCTAGTACTAATAGTGTTAGAGTATAGATACAGGATTCTAGTACTAATAGTGTTAGAGTATAGATACAGGATTCTAGTACTAGTAGTGTTAGAGTATAGATACAGGATTCTAGTACTAGTAGGTTAGAGTATAGATACAGGATTCTAGTACTAGTAATGCTAGAGTATAGATACAGGATTCTAGTACTAGTAGGTTAGAGTATAGATACAGGATTCTAGTGTTAGAGTATAGATACAGGATTCTAGTACTAGTAGTGTTAGAGTATAGATACAGGATTCTAGTACTAGTAGGTTAGAGTATAGATACAGGATTCTAGTACTAGTAGGTTAGAGTATAGATACAGGATTCTAGTACTAATAGTGTTAGAGTATATATACAGGATTCTAGTACTAGTAGGTTAGAGTATAGATACGGCATTGTGTAACAACCCGAGGGGGAGTACGGGTCTAGTACTAATGTGGTTTAGAGTATAGATACAGAAGTCTAGACTCGTATTGTTAGAGTATAGATACAGGATTCTATACTAGTAGTTTATAGTATAGATACAGGATTCTAGTACTAATATGTTTAGTATAGATACAGGATTCTAGTACTAGTAGTGTTAGAGTATTATATACAGGATTCTAGTATATAGGTTAGAGTAAATAGATACAGGATTCTAAGTACTATAGTGTTTAAAGAGTATAGATCATGATTCTAGTACGTAGTTGTTAGAGTTAGCTACAGGATTTCTAGTACTAGGTAGTTTAGAAGTATAGATACGGATTCTAGTACTGTGAGTGTGTAGAGTATAGATACAGCCGTTCGAGTACTAGTAGTGTTAGAGTATATATACAGGAATTCTAAGTACTAGTAACTGCTCAGTCTAGATACAGGATTCTAGTACTAGTAGGTTAAGTAAGATACAGGAGTCTTAGTAACTAGTCGTGTTAGAGTATAGATACAGGAGTCTAGTACTAATAGTGTTAAGTAAGATACAGGATTCTAGTACTATTAGTGTTAGAGTATAGAGTCATGATTCTAGTACTAGTAGTGTTAGAGGATGATACGGATTTCTAGTACTAATAGTGTTAGAGTATAGATACAGGATTCTAGTACTAGTAGTGTTAGAGTATAGATACAGGATTCTAGTACTAGTAGTGTTAGAGTATAGATACAGGATTCTAGTACTAGTAGTGTTAGAGTATAGATACAGCGATTCTAGTACTAGTAGTGTTAGAGTATAGATACAGGATTCTAGTACTAGTAATGCTAGAGTATAGATACAGGATTCTAGTACTAGTAGGTTAGAGTATAGATACAGGATTCTAGTACTAGTAGTGTTAGAGTATAGATACAGGATTCTAGTACTAATAGTGTTAGAGTATAGATACAGGATTCTAGTACTAGTAGTGTTAGAGTATAGATACAGGATTCTAGTACTAGTAGGTTAGAGTATAGATACAGGATTCTAGTACTAATAGTGTTAGAGTATAGATACAGGATTCTAGTACTATAGTGTGTTAGAGTATAGATACAGGATTCTAGGACTAGTAGTGTTTAGAGTATGATCAGGATTCCAGTAACTAGTATGTTAGAGTAGAGATACAGGATTCTATACTTAATAGTGTTTTAGAGTATAATACAGGATTCTAGTACAGTAGTTAGAGTATAGATACAGGATTTAGTCCTAATAATGTTAGAGGTATAGATACAGGATTCTAGAACTAGTAGTGTTAGAGTTAGATACAGGAATTCTATACTAGTAATGTTTGAGTATAGAGCAGGATTCTATACTAATATGTTAGAGTATAGATACAGGATTTCTAGTCTAATAGTAGAGTATAGATACAGGATCTAGTATATAGTGTTTAGAGTTAGATTCAGGATTCTAGTACCTAGTAGTGTTAGCGTATGTACAGATTCTAGTACAATAGTGTTAGAGTATAGATACAGGATTCTAGTACTAGTAGTGTTAGAGTATAGATAGGAGATTCAATACTTCATGTATCATTATGTAACACTCACAAACTTTAATAAAGTTCACTTCAATGACATCTCATAATACAGCATTTGATCAATTAACAATTGACTTTCATCTTTAAATGGTTTCTCTCTTTCTGTCAGGAAACTAACTTATTAGTAGACATGTTGCTCTGTGTGGAATATTAGTGTTATTCTGGTATCTAGTAGACATGTTGCTCTGTGTGGAATATTAGTGTTATTCTGGTATCTAGTAGACATGTTGCTCTGTGTGGAATATTAGTGTTATTCTGGTATCTAGTAGACATGTTGCTCTGTGTGGAATATTAGTGTTATTCTGGTATCTAGTAGACATGTTGCTCTGTGTGGAATATTAGTGTTATTCTGGTATCTAGTAGACATGTTGCTCTGTGTGGAATATTAGTGTTATTCTGGTATCTAGTAGACATGTTGCTCTGTGTGGAATATTAGTGTTATTCTGGTATCTAGTAGACATGTTGCTCTGTGTGGAATATTAGTGTTATTCTGGTATCTAGTAGACATGTTGCTCTGTGTGGAATATTAGTGTTATTCTGGTATCTAGTAGACATGTTGCTCTGTGTGGAAATACAGTATTTTAGAATTAACTATTTTAGAATAATTTATATATCTTTAAAACATAACTAAGTACAACTTCTCTCTGAAAAAACAAGACTGAGTTTTAGTATTTACACAGTATTACCTGGAGCCTTGTTCTGATCCTTTCGTATTGATAACCCTCACATCCACATCTCACCATTATTCAGAGCCTTATCAGATTTAATGAGAACCTTCAGAAAACTGTACCATGTCCATATCTCACCATTATTCAGAGCCTTGTCATACTGGGAACCAATGAGAACCTTCAGAAAACTTGGCGAGTGTTCTCCAAACAAGCCATCTTTCCTGCCCTTCTTTATTCTTTGAGATAGACTCCATCGTCCAATAGCCCCTGAGACAGGGGCTTCATCATCTCTGTTTGCTATGAGGTGTGTAGGACTGGAGTGGGGTGTGGTTTGCTCCTGGTTGGGCGTGGCAATGGGTGTGGCTCCATCAGCTTCCTCCATACCCTGAATAGTCTGCAAGTCAATGCTTTCTATTTGTTTGCCTTCATTGGACAGTTGCCTAGCAACATCAGACATAGCTTGAGTAATTCCATGCTCCACATTTATCCCTGCAGGTGACGTTGTCGTGACAACCGGAGCATCTGAAATGGAGTCTATAATTTCCCTTTCTTCAGCAATGTATTCTTGCAGCAGAGCAGCTCTCTCCTCCACGAGCTCTATCATGGGCTTGTTGTAGAAACTATAAAGATACCAAACATGAAATTTATGCCAGACCACTTACATCTGTTATAATTACCATAACTTAATGTTATAATTACCATAACTTAATGTTATAATTACCATAACTTAATGTTATAATTACCATAACTTAATGTTATAATTACCATAACTTAATGTTATAATTACCATAACTTAATGTTATAATTACCATAACTTAATGTTATAATTACCATAACTTAATGTTATAATTACCATAACTTAATGTTATAATTACCATAACTTATCGAACGCAAAGATCCAAGTCAACGCCACAACATACAGAAGAGAAAAGACGACGATAGGAACAACAGCAGCTATCCCGTACTTCCAATCTAAGACACAAAATAGACATTTTATAATAGCTACAGCAATACAGAACCCACTAAATATAATAACAACAATTACAACAACAATATACTACTACTACTACTACTACATAATAATAATAATAATAATAATAATAATAATAATAATAATAATAATAATAATAATAATAATAATAATAATAATAATAATAATAATAATAATAATAATAGCTGACATAAATGGTTTGTTCACAATACCTTCAATCACAGGCTCAATAGTTATGTTGACGTTCTTCATGAGGAAAGGACCGTCAGATAACTCGGGAGTGAAACTCTCCAACATTTCTAAAGTAAGTCTTTCAGGTTGTCCTGCCATTTGAGGAGTGGAGCAGTTGTCAATGCTCGGAAAGACTAGTAGGACCACGTAGAAGAAGCCAAACACACTCTGCTGCTTGCTGGTGACGGCTGTGCTGTTCGGTAAGGGGAGAAACTGAAACACAACATCTCTAAAGACAAGGTCAGAATGACTCTCTCCAGCAACCTACCTCAATATCTATGGCCGCCTGTGATAGCATGGTTTGGTAAATGCCACGATGGTCAGGATTGTCCAGAAGTTCTGTCACCGGACACTAGCACACACAAACATACACTTCATAAAGATGTCTGCATTTCGTCTGACTCACAAATGACTTCTGTATGGAAGCTATAGCACAGATATTCCTAGTGGCATCCAGAGACGAGAACTTGACACGAACTTTGGAATATTCTTTGGGATGTTCAAATAATAAGTACTACATTAAAACAACAACAACAACAATAACAACAACAACAATAAAAAAACACCAACAACAACAACATTGTTCCTATTAATGTTGCAATAGATATTACTTCCATATTATAGTTTCAGATATAGCTCTATTGTCATAGCAACAAGTTCTTGGGACATTGAGGGCTGAAACATAACTAGAGCAGAATACAATATCAGTATCAGATTATGGGAATAGAGTTGATTCAGAATACAATATCAGACTATGGGAACAGAGTTGATTCAGAATACAATATCAGATTATGGGAACAAAATTGATTTAGAATACAAAATCAGTATCAGATTATGGGAATAGAGTTGATTCAGAATACAATATCAGATTATGGGAACAGAGTTGATTCTGAATACAATATCAGATTATGGGAACAGAGTTGATTCTGAATAAATATCAGATTATGAGAATAGAGTTGATTCAGAATACAATATCAGATTATGAGAATAGAGTTGATTCAGAATACAATATCAGATTATGAGAATAGAGTTGATTCCGAATACAATATCAGATTATGAGAATAGAGTTGATTCTGAATGCCCAGAAAAATGTTATGGACTTGACTACTTAAAAAAGTAAGCAGTCTAAACTGGTAACAGGAGCTATTTATAGTAACAGGAGCTGTTTATAGTGACAGCAGCTATTTATAGTGACAGCAGCCATTTGAAACAAGTGCTATTATAGAGGCTGAGTAGCTACTTATAGAAACAGAAGAACTATTTATAATGACAGATAAAATATTTATAGTGACAAGAGCTATTTATAGCTACATAGAATTACTTACTGCAGGAGCAAATGGTGACACAGAGAGAGACGTCCTGCCATTCAATCTAAAATATAAGAAATGAACTTTCAATTAACATATGAACACAAGTACCCTGTAACCATGGCAACATGATAAATAGCTGAGTCAAGTCTAGTAGCATGTGTGCTACAGAGTCTACTAGCACGTGTGCTACAGAGTCTACTAGCACGTGTGCTACAGAGTCTACTAGCACGTGTGCTACAGAGTCTACTAGCACGTGTGCTACAGAGTCTATTAGCATGTGTGATATACAGTCTACACAATACACACATCCACTCTACAATGTACAGAAGTTGCCTTCACTGAAGAAAATCATAATTCATATGTGTATAGTGCATTCATTCAACAATAGCCCTGAGGCATGCTGGTATTCATCCCTTCTTCTATTGCTAACTACATTCACAACATAATAGACCAACCACTGCATGTCATTCATAATTATAGTATACAAATATACTAGTGATGTGCTTGAGCACAAATGGCGAGCGAGCCTAAAACTACACTATTGTTAAAGGATTGATTTTAACTTCTAACACTCGAGCTATTAAAAAAAGTAGAGTTTTTTAAAAAAATACGTGTATACGGTAAAGGGGATTCAATGCCATAGTAACCACTCTGTTTGAATAAAAACAACAACAACAACAAAAAACAAAACAAATAACGTTATTCAAACGTTTATTCTTTAGCTAAGTAGTAGCTCTAACACACAATACTTTCACACAACTGAACATACCTACACAAGACTTACCTTCGCGGTCAGTCTAAGGCCAAGGAATTTTCAAGTTAATAGTACCGCGCGTAAGTTGCCCATTAAAAAATGTATGGGAAAAATCGCTGTTCAATTGAAATCGCACGGGGAAAGTGAAATAGCGTGTAACTAATTGAAATACCTCGGTAACTAAGTGGAAAGTGAAATACCTCGGTAGTTAAGTGAAATAGTACGGGTAAGTGCGCACACGTAGAGCGTTAACCTTGGAAACGTACAGTTCCAGTAGTTTCTAGTTGGAGACAATGTCCTTCTTTACCACAGAACCTCTACCCGTATTAGACGGAATGTTTTATAACAGATTAGGAGGAGTCGTACGATGAAAAGAAAGTTCCAGTGGAAATCCTGAAATAAGGGCATAGTGAGTGAACGATACAGTGTAGCTACAATTGCAAAATACTTTTTTTAAAGCTGGCCTACTATTAGCGAGTGATAGCACGGGTAACCTGTGCTTTTAGGGGTCAATAGCACTCGTAAAGCAATTGAAATAACACTCGGCTTCGCCTCGTGCTATTTCAATCGCGTTACTCGTGCTATTAATCCCGAATAGCACGGTTACCCGTGCCATCACTCATACAAATAGTGTTGCATAATGACAAATAGCGCATTATCTTTTCATTGCCACTAACTCGAATAGAAATGAAACTCCCGTAAGTTTTAACTGCACCCGCAAAACAATTCAAAACAGTAAACAATTCAATTTCTAGGGTGATACGGGTAATGATCGATACCAGAGGATTCTGTTTAGTGAAGTTTGGGACAGGGTCGAACACAGAGCTAACACAAAAACACCAGGGTCAAAGTACAAAAGTGACATACATACGTCCAAACATATATATAAAACAAACTCATATCCCCAATTTTCAATTGTGTTACCCTGTAAGTGTCTCGCTTGCTACGCTCACTTGCCAACTACCAACTAAACATGTCACACCTCTTCTCAGTCCATGCTTCTCTCTCAGTCCACGCCTCTCTCTCATCTCTCTCTCAGTCCACACCTCTCTCTCACCTCTCTCTCAGTCCACACCTCTCTCTCATCTCTCTCTCAGTCCACGCCTCTCTCTCATCTCTCTCTCAGTCCACACCTCTCTCTCACCTCTCTCTCAGTCCACACCTCTCTCTCATCTCTCTCTCAGTCCACGCCTCTCTCTCATCTCTCTCTCAGTCCACACCTCTCTCTCACCTCTCTCTCAGTCCACACCTCTCTCTCATCTCTCTCTCAGTCCACGCCTCTCTCTCATCTCTCTCTCAGTCCACACCTCTCTCTCACCTCTCTCTCAGTCCACACCTCTCTCTCATCTCTCTCTCAGTCCACGCCTCTCTCTCATCTCTCTCTCAGTCCACACCTCTCTCTCACCTCTCTCTCAGTCCACACCTCTCTCTCATCTCTCTCAGTCAACACCTCTCTCTCATCTCGCTCTCAGTCCACACAGTCTCTCATCTGCTCTCTCCGTCCACACTCACTCTTCATCTCTCTCTCAGTCCACACCTATCTCTTCATCTCTCTCAGTGACACACCTCCTATTCATCTATCTCTCAGTCCACCACCTCTCTCTCATCTATACTTCAGTAAACACTATCTATCATCTCTCTCTCAGTCCACACCTCTCTCTCATCTCTCTCTCAGTCCACGCCTCTCTCTCATCTCTCTCTCAGTCCACACCTCTCTCTCACCTCTCTCTCAGTCCACACCTCTCTCTCATCTCTCTCTCAGTCCACGCCTCTCTCTCATCTCTCTCTCAGTCCACACCTCTCTCTCACCTCTCTCTCAGTCCACACCTCTCTCTCATCTCTCTCTCAGTCCACGCCTCTCTCTCATCTCTCTCTCAGTCCACACCTCTCTCTCACCTCTCTCTCAGTCCACACCTCTCTCTCATCTCTCTCTCAGTCCACGCCTCTCTCTCATCTCTCTCTCAGTCCACACCTCTCTCTCACCTCTCTCTCAGTCCACACCTCTCTCTCATCTCTCTCTCAGTCCACGCCTCTCTCTCATCTCTCTCTCAGTCCACACCTCTCTCTCACCTCTCTCTCAGTCCACACCTCTCTCTCATCTCTCTCTCAGTCCACGCCTCTCTCTCACCTCTCTCTCAGTCCACGCCTCTCTCTCATCTCTCTCAGTCCACGCCTCTCTCTCATCTCTCTCTCAGTCCACACCTCTCTCTCATCTCTCTCTCAGTCCACACCTCTCTCTCATCTCTCTCTCAGTCCACGCCTCTCTCTCATCTCTCTCTCAGTCCACGCCTCTCTCTCACCTCTCTCTCAGTCCACACCTCTCTCTCATCTCTCTCTCAGTCCACACCTCTCTCTCATCTCTCTCTCAGTCCACGCCTCTCTCTCAGTCCACGCCTCTCTCTCATCTCTCTCTCAGTCCACACCTCTCTCTCATCTCTCTCTCAGTCCACGCCTCTCTCTCATCTCTCTCTCAGTCCACGCCTCTCTCTCATCTCTCTCTCAGTCCACGCCTCTCTCTCAGACCATGCCTCTCTCTCAGACCACACCTCTCTCTCAGTCCACTGCCACACCCACACCTTACCTGTGATAGAATTCATCGAAGTAAGTGGATGACAGTTGGACTGTAATGGAAGTTGGACTGGAAGTGGATAATTCTAGTTCTACCATGGCAGTGTTGCCAGGGTGATCTGGGTCTATGTTGAACAGAGGACACAAGGTCCTCTCTACAGAGGAATACGCATACCTAAAAATTATATTATAATTAAATTGAATACTAATAAAAGGAGCATGCATAGCTATTACCCATTCTCCACATGAGGGATGGACCAGGAGGACACGCCTCTGTTCTGTAATGCGGTCACTAACAGAGGGTGTTCCACTTGAGCATCTGCACTGGTCAAGGATAGCCTCAGGGCAGGACTCTAAGGAATCACACCACACCATTGGTATTTAAATATAGGACTCCGCGTGTGCAGTATTATATATATATATATATATATATTATTATATTTTAGCTATCATATATGTAATAATAATTATATATAGGTATTATATGACACGTGCTACTAGTGTCTTGATTAGTGGAGATTATGTTTATAAGTTCCCATAGCGCTCACTTCAGCCCATCCCACCAGACACACGCTCACTTCAGCCCATCCCACCAGACACACGCTCACTTCAGCCCATCCCACCAGACACACGCTCACTTCAGCCCCTCCCACCAGACCCACGCTCACTTCAGTCCATCCCACCAGACCCACGCTCACTTCAGCCCATCCCACCAGACACACGCTCACTTCAGCCCATCCCACCAGACCCACGCTCACTTCAGCCCATCCCACCAGACCCACGCTCACTTCAGCCCATCCCACCAGACCCACGCTCACTTCAGCCCATCCCACCAGACCCACGCTCACTTCAGCCCATCCCACCAGACCCACGCTCACTTCAGCCCATCCCACCAGACACACGCTCACTTCAGCCCATCCCACCAGACCCACGCTCACTTCAGCCCATCCCACCAGCCCCCACGGAGGTCTCTCTCTGTGTCCAAGACTCCTACTGCACTAACAGCTAGTTCCTGACTTCATAATGCATGCCATGCACCCAGCTGGTGTGTTACAGGACAATAATGACCAGGAAGTTGGCTAATAGAGGAAGTCCTCCCAGTACAAGGTGTGAACAAGCTACTGTGTGAAACCAGCAAGCTGCCCAGAACAATTAACAGCAAATCTTAACAATTTGGACTCCTCACTCTCACCTGGTCTTCTGCAGTTCTGTTCAAATAAAATACGACAGTCACCGCCCCGACGCTCTCTTGTACGGAGAAGTTGCGTGTCTCACCGACTAGTAGCTCTACCTCCCTCTGACTGCGAACCAGAGCGAGGCAGAGCGACAACACACACCAGTTATAACTACTTAGCAGCATAGCCCTAGGCAAAGGTAACCATTGCAGTAAAGCTAAGAAGAAATGGTACCGGTTGGCGTTGTAGTCAAATGAATATTTGTGGAAAAACATGAATGGCCGAGCACCGCCCTGTTATTTAAACAGCCCCGCCCATTTCTACTACGACAGCCCCACTCTTTACCTCGTGGAGGGAGTCTACTCGTGAGCGTTCCGTTAGCTCGTCCTACCCTATACTCTACTTCTTCTCTACAGTTATTCTCGTGCGTGCCCAAGGTAGATGGCGGAGGCGGCGCCTCAAGCTCCTGCCTCTCCTACACTGGAGGGGAAACCAACCTGTATCATTTGTTTGGGAATGGCTGGCTCTGGGAAAACTACGTTTGTCCAGGTAGCTAGGTCCTACTGAATTGGTATTGAATTTACATTGTCAATGGACGATGGTTTGTGTGTTAGAGAATCAATGCTCACTTACATGCAAGAAAATCTCCTCCCTACGTGGTGAACCTTGACCCTGCAGTTTATGAGGTTCCCTATCCAACTAACATCGGTACGCACTAGTCTCGCATAGCCAGACCCTTTACCAATTGCAGCACAGGAAAGTGTCAGGTGAACTGACATAGAGCAAGTTGTACAGCTTGGGAGGACGAGGGGCGGTACCAGTGGGTGGAGTGGTCTAGCAGTAACAGTGGGTGGAGTGGTCTAGCAGTAACAGTGGGTGGAGTGGTCTAGCAGTACCAGTGGGTGGAGTGGTCTAGCAGTAACAGTGGGTGGAGTGGTCTAGCAGTACCAGTGGGTGGAGTGGTCTAGCAGTACCAGTGGGTGGAGTGGTCTAGCAGTACCAGTGGGTGGAGTGGTCTAGCAGTAACAGTGGGTGGAGTGGTCTAGCAGTACCAGTGGGTGGAGTGGTCTAGCAGTAACAGTGGGTGGAGTGGTCTAGCAGTAACAGTGGGTGGAGTGGTCTAGCAGTACCAGTGGGTGGAGTGGTCTAGCAGTAACAGTGGGTGGAGTGGTCTA
>WLWD01004181.1_pt1 | contig 14550 bp, 11 predicted proteins | sample 6712731 | NCBI WGS metagenome assembly WLWD01 (sample SAMN12718690, study PRJNA576275) | sponge metagenome | isolation source: marine sponge | host: Mycale hentscheli | place: New Zealand: South Island, Marlborough, Capsize Point | collected 2014-11-01
ACAACCGGCACTCCGTATCCCCCCCATAAAACGGCGAAGTTTTGAAATGAAGTCTGGAAAAGGGTCTTCAATGCCATAGTAACCGGTCGAATCAACTTTTTGTTTCTTGAAAAGCAAGCATTTTCGAAGGAATTTTCTCACAATTTGGAGCTTAAGTATAAAGTAAGGCTTGCTTAATCCTGTAGTTTCAGAATAAACTGGGGTCAAGCCTAAAAAGCCGTGTTTTTTTGGAGAAAAGAGTTCCCCGCGCGCGCGTTTAAAGGGCATACGTACCATCCCACATACATATATACATACGAGGTGTGCTTGAGCACAATGGCGAGCGAGCCTTATAGTACATATACATACTAGTGGTGTGCTTGAGCACAAATGGCGAGCGAGCCTGATAGTTAGGTAACATAAAATGTTACTATGTTTTAGCTTACTTCATGCAAACACTATAATAGCAGTTATGACATTTGATTTCAGCAAACAAATACAAAATCACTCTCTTACCTTATTAAGGGTAACTTTTGTAGTATCAAACATCAACCATTCTGATAATCTCAATCACCAGTAACTCTTGAACAAGCTCTCAGCTACGATAAAAAATAAACCAGTGTTATTATTTGTAATTTTAGCCAACAAATATGGAATTATTACTTACCTAGCTAATTCTTGAGTATTGATAACTTCTATAGTATTAAATTGAAGTTAGTTTGACCATCTGAATTACCTTGAATTCTTGACAAGCTCTCACCTACAAAAACAAAAGACAATCAATTTTAGCACACAAATACAAAATTACTTTCTTATCTCATTTTCTTGAGCAGTGGTAATTTTGTAGTACGAAATTTGAGTCATTCTGACTATTTGAATTTACCAGTCACTGTTGACAACAAGCTCTTAGCTATAAAAAAGAAAGGCCAGAGTTATTTTTGCTTATTTAGCTAACAAATATGGAATTACGTACTTACCTCAGCATCCCCGGAGTAGTAGTAGCTTCCTTAGCTTTAATACTTTATGTGCTTACATACGCTTTTCAGAAGTAGTGATAGCTCTCTCAGTACTGATTACAGGTGGCTCTTGACAACTAACAAGCCGCACTTAGCCGGAAAAAAGGCGAAGTTTTTGAATTTAAATCTGGTAAAGGGTCTTCAATGTCATAGTAACCGGTCGAATCAACTTTTTGTTTCTTGAAAAGCAAGCATTTTCGAAGGAATTTTCTCACACTTTGGAGCTTAAGTATAAAGTAAGGCTTGCTTAATGCTGTAGTTTCAGAATAAACTGGGGTCAAGCCTAAAAAGCCGTGTTTTTTTAAGAAAAAAGTTTCCTGCGCGCGCGTTTAAAGGGCATACGTACAATCCATACATACATACATATATACATATATACATATAACATATACCCGATTTTGCATTATACACCCCTAATTCAGCGAGCGAGCGAAGCTGACTCTCAGTCGTGTTCAATTGAGATTTCAGATATATATATATATATATATATGTAGGTATGTATGCGTACGTCAAAAAATTTCGCCCGCGCTTCTAATTACGTAAGTTGGGTAAAGCGTTCACAGTTCCAGTATTTTTCAATTAATCCTGCAGCTCGTACCTTGAAAACACCCTAGTTCACTGCCAGCCCTCTCATGCCCCGGCAGTGAACCATTATTCCCACATACAAATGCCAATTAATGTTACCACCATTATTATGTACACCTACTTACCTTGTCATCCCTCCCCAGCTGCTCTCCCATGGCCGCAGCTCTAGTAGCCGAGTCTTTTGGCTCAGGTGGAGCCGGAAACCCCGCCCCCCAATCAGCTTGGGCTGACTGGGGTGTAATTAACGGGGCGGGGCAAGCCCCTTTAATTCCGCCAATGGAGGCACGACCACCCGCCCCAGGCCAAGACCAAGACAGAGAAGGGGGGGAGAGAGACCCCAATAGTATAATTACGAAATAATAAACAACAACTACAATAACTGTAACAAGAATGCGATACACAAACAACAGCTACCTAAACATACACCACAGGAACTGCAGTAAGTGTGTATTACCAACAGCAACAGCCACCCGTTCCAGTACACTTGCGAGTTCAACAAATTCTTGCTGTATACGATGCAAGCTGTGCCCTTGGAATCTTTATGTACTCCAAGTACGCGAGACTTTTCCACCGTCCCAAGGTCCTAACTGTGGAGTCCTCCAGGCCCCTAGCTGCCGCCGTAGTGGCTGCACCAATGCGGAAACTGTGTCCAGAGTATTGACCTGGCTCAACGCCTGCTTCTTCCAGTGCAACCTTGACTGCAGTAACCAGGCGCTGCCTGGTTAGAGGCTTGCCATCAATGAATCTGAACAGAGGTCCAGCACTTTTGCCTCGCACCACCAAGTAAGCCAACATGGCAGCCACTGGACAGAGATCGGATGCCACTCTGCCAATAAAAATAGAAATCCCTTGTCGGAAAGGGTCTGTCTTCGAGGCTTTAATGCGAACTTCTATTCTTGAAGGGTGAGCAGGATCATCGACCAACACATCTCCCCATGACAAGTGACCAGAGGCATCGTAGCCATCGTCCGATGGCACTGTCAGTTCCCCGATCCGCATAAAGCCGAAAAATGCCAGGCAGCATGCCGCCCAAAGCATGACCACATCTGCCTCGTGTGCACGAGGGTTCCACACTCCTTTGATCTTGCGAAGCAAGTCAGGTGTAATAGGCATACGCTCACGTTTTGACACCCCTGCCATGCCTTCAGCACGCTTCACACCCCGCAAGACGTAGTGTAACCTATGCAAGCCAGCCGAGAATGGATCCCCGTAGCCCTCCGAGATATGAAGGTGACGCACTCCTGCCATATACGACTTAATTGTCCTGTGGCGGAGACCATCCACTGCCAACGAGGCAGCGAAATGGCACAGTGTGTCTTCATTCGCTGGCACTGGAGCTCGGCCGGCCGTAGCGCATATCCCCATGAATCGTCTCACCCCACAAGCATAAAGTTTATGTGTAGATTCGGCCAAGCCCATCATATAGAACCTCTGAACAGGGTCACCCAGTTTACTTTTGTCCAATCCGGGGTGTCTCTGACCAGGCACTGGAGGAGTCCCACCGGGATGTGGGTGGCCTCTGCCGCTGACTCCGGCACCAGCTACTGGAATAAAAGGAGAGAATCCCTAGATAACGCATCAGCTGTGCCATTGTCGACACCAGGGATGTGCTGACAGACAAATGTCACGTCCCATCGTGCCAAGAAAAACGATAAACACCACATCAGGTGCATTGCCCTGTCCATCTTACTTTTGCCGGAGTAACGATTGCAACTACCGCCATGTTGTCGCATCTGCAGGACACCGTTGCACCCTTCCAGAGGCGCCCCCACACGGCCACTGCCATAACAATCGGCAGTAGCTCCTTCACCCTATTATGAATCTCTGACCAGCTATCAGGAAACTTGAGTTGGAACCAGAGACCTGTGCATGTATAGGCCCCGCAACCCCATGCACCTGACGCATCAGTAGAGAGCACCACTTGTGGCTCGCCCTTAACCACGCTGGACATCGGGTAAGTGCCATTCCACACAGGCAAAAAACAGTTCCACCATTTAAGGTCTGACCGGAAGCCTGCATTCAGCCGCACCCTATGGTGCAGTGCTCTCGCCCTGGCTGAAAGGTCAATCATTCGCCGGAGGAAGAACCGGCCCGGTTTAATAACCAGACACGCGTGCTGTAAGTACCCAATCAGTAACAGCAGCTCCCTCTTGGTGCAAGACTTCTTTGACTCCCAATCCCGAATCATGGTACACACGCGTTCCAGCTTTTCCCGGGGAAGGCTTATCGTCAATGAGGCCGTATCCAACTCTATCCCCAGGAAAGTCAATTTGGTGGCAGGGCCCTCAGTCTTTGCCGGTGCTATCGGCACACCCAACCCCTTGCACCGGGCCAGTGCCCTTTCTAAGGACACCCCACACTAACATGAGTCTGGTGCTCCAAATAGTAAGAAATCATCCAAGTAGTGGATGCATATCACCTGGTCAGTGTTAGCCAAGATCCACAACAGACCATCGGCAATGGCATTATACAGCTTCAGTGCTGATCGGAGGCCAAAGGGGAGCACCTTATCTACGTAGGTGCGGCCCCGCCACTGCATACCCAAGAGGTGCCGGTCATCCGGATGGACCGGCACTGTCCTGAATGCCTGATACGTCAAACTTCGCTAGATTCGCCCCCTGCCCAACTCCAGGACCTTGTGACAGGCAAAATCCACTGATGTATACTGCAGACTGCATAACCCTGGGTCAATTCCATCATTGACACTATTCCCAGCGGGAAATGAAAGGTCCACGATTAACCTCCTCCACTTCCCCGATGCATGGCCTTTTGGGACCAGCCCAAAACGGTTCACATGGACCAGTTTTGCGGGAGAAGGATCAACAGGTCCAAGTACCCTTACTCTCCATTGCAACCACTCCTACTGGCACATGCCACGTATACTAACAAACTTTTTATTTTTATTTTTTATTTTTATTTTATTTTATTTTTTATTGACTTCGGTAGGCCCAGCGCCACCACAGCATGGTCATCGACAGTGCCCAGGCCTGTATGCACACAGTCCCAATACCACGCCTATGCTCCTCCGAGCCAAAGCGGGGGCCACATACCCCGCCTCTCCCTAGGTGCTGCTAAGTGAGCCACACGCTCACAGCACTATACCTAACTACCATGGGGAACCGCATGTCATGTAAGTCACTGCTATCAAGTGAGCCACATGCACATAACACAGCACTTCAACCACTATATAAGGCCCCACACCCTTCAGGACCCTGCCGTTAAGTGAGCCACATGCAATACTTCATATACCATGTGGGGCCACACACCCTTCCAGTCGCTGCTTTAAGTGGGCCACATGCCCATAACACAGAACTTCATAATATGTAGGGTAACACCTCCATGAGTCAGTACTGTTAAGTGAGCCACAAGCTCGTAAAACAATACATCATATACTCATCTACTATGTAGGGCCACACGCCCTTTAAGTCACTACTGTTAAGTGAGCTACATACTCACAACACAATACTTCATATACTATGTAGGGCCACACGCCCTTTAAGTCACTACTGTTAAGTGAGCCACATGCTCACAACACAATACTTCATATACTATGTAAGGCCACACACCCTTCCATCAAGTGAGCCACATGCTCACATCACAATACACATGCTGACAATGTTTCGTAGGCCCCTCTTATTTTATTTATTTATTTTTTATTTTATTATTTTTTTTTTTTCTTCCTATTTCAGTACACCACCTACCTACTACCACTAGTGAAAATATTGGCAGACAGTAAGTATATATAAAAGATAAAAGAGTAAAACTACCATCATCTCAATCCGTGGCTCCACCATGGCCAGCCAGGCAATACAACAATAAATAGAGCAAAATAAAAACACCAAATAGGCTATTTTAACAAACATACCCCCCACTGCGCCACTGCTAGAGCTGCTGCTGCCCAGACCACTGCTGGGAGCCACCAACGCCTGACTTCCCACCAGTGCCACTATCGCAGCTGCTTCTGGCCACAGAGTGTGCCCTGAGCGCCTCCTCCACCAGCGCTTTGACCCTGCTCTCAAAGTCACAAGCATCAATTACCCCCGAGGTACCGGCAACTGAGGAAGTACCAGAAGTGGAAGCACCAGTACCAGCAGCAGAGGGCTCACACACTCTCCTTTTCTTGAAAATGGGCTCTTTCTCCATGATCACAATCTTAAAATCTTTCGTTCCGCAACTTTTCTCTTCCCCGCTAGTATATTCTAACTAGTGGTGTGCTTGAGCACAAATGGCGAGCGAGCCTTAAACTACACTATTGTTAAATTTGATTTTAACAACTAACACTCAAGCTATTAAAATAAAGTCGAGTTTTTAAATTACGTATGAGGTAAAGGGATTTCAATACCATAGTAACCGCTCCCGCAACAGTTTGAATTGAAAAAGAAGCAACAAAATTAAATCACGTTATTTAAAATTTTCTGTGATATTCTTAATAGTAGTTGTAACGCACAATACTTTCACACAACTGAACATACATACGCAAGACTTACCTTCGTGGTTCGTCTAGTGGACAATGCATTTTTAAGTAAATACTGTTGGGTAGGGCTTATAACTGTGACAAATAGCACATTAACTTTACCACCGCCACTAACTTGAATAGAAATGGAGCTCCCATAAGATTTTGAGTTTTAACTGCACCCGCAAAACAATTCAAGCCGTAAACAATTCAATTTATAAGGTGATACGGGTAATGGTCGCTAAACCGGAGGATTCTGTTTAGTGAAGTTTGGGACGGGGTCGAACGCGGAGCGAACACAAAAATACGGAAGGTCAAAGTACAAAATGACATACGTACGTCCATATATATAAATAAACTAGTGATGTGCTTGAGCACAAATGGCGAGCGAGCCTAAAGACTATACTATTTTTATATGAATGATTTTGACTTCTAACACTGAAGCTACTGAAAATAAGGTCCAGTTTTTTATTTTGCATACACGGTAAAGGGATTTCAGTGCCATAGTAACAACTCTCTGCAACTGCTTGAATTGAAGGAAAAAAACAACAACAAAACAATACACGTTATTTAAAAGTTTTCTTTGTGATATTCTTTAGCTAAGTAGTGGTTGTAACACACAATGCTTTGACACAATTGGACATGTACCTACACAGACTTACCTTCGCAGTAGTCTAGTGGACAATGTATTTTCAGGTAAATAATGTTGCGCACGGCTTATAACCATGACAAAAAGCGCATTGACTTACCACCGCGACTAACTCGAATAGAAATGGAAGTCCCTTAAGTTTTCAAGTTTTAACTGCACCCGCAAAAGAATTCAAAACGGTAAACAATTCAATTTCTAGGGTGATACGGGTACTGATCGATAAGCCAGAGGATTCTGTTTAGTGCAATTTGGGATGGGGTCGACCACGTAACTAACACAAAAACGCGAGGGTCAAAGTACAAAATGACATACGTACGTCCAAACATATATACAAATAAACAAACATCCCCGATTTTCGATTGTGTTACCCCTGTAATTGTCTCGCTCGCTACGCTCGCTCGACAATAAACAAACATCCCCGATTTTTTCATTTTTACCCCTGTAAGTGTCTCGCTCGCTACGCTCGCTCGCCAATTATTCACCTCCCACACGTGGGGAGCCCTGTGCGCATGACCTCGCCAGACACTCCCCTCCTACCTAACCACCAACCGTTGCTGGTACTCCGCCTGGTATTAACCCCGCCTAGTCTGCTACTAAGCTGTCATTAACGAGCACGGAGAATCCTGCTGCACTGCCTTACGCAACTTTGTTTCAACCAAAAAGTTTATAGCTACTCTCTTTTTGAAACAATTGTTAAGTCTTTGTCAAGCTGCGCTTTTTTGCCACTGCTTTCGAAGTTTATTCAGGTAATTCTGTTATTGTTAACTCTTCATGCCTAATCATTGCTATTATTTAGCGATTTCCTTCACAAATCATCTTTACCTATACTCATATATTTACTCGCTCGCCATGCATTTGCGCTATTAGAGTGCACCACTAGTATATATAACATAATATACCCGATTTTGCATTATCCACCCCTAATACTGTCTCGCTCGCTTGGCTCGCTCGCCAATAAACAAACATCCCGGATTTTCGATTGTGTTACCCCTGTAAGTGTCTCGCTCGCTACGCTCGCCGAATATATATATATATATATATATATATCGCGAACTCATTAGAGAGTCAGCTCCGCTCGCTTCGCTGAATAATTGATGTTTTATAGTTACCATTTTTGAAGGCCGAACAGTGGCTAGTTTTCAGGAGTACTTTCCTGGCTTTCTAAATTAAAGAGAAAATAAAGTTGTAAAAGTTCTCAGCTATAGATCTCTGGGAAGCTGAAGTAAGTCATTGTGGCACTGAAATATATAGACTAGCTATCACATTCTATATTTTTTTCTGTAGATTGAAGGTGAAAAAGGTTATTTGGAATCAGGAGCTGTTAAAATATATTCTACACTATGTCAGCCAGTTGAAGTAGTGAGTTATGAGAAATATTTTTAATGACTTTGATCAATATTAAAATATTGATTATTATTTATTAGAATGATATAAAGGACATCTAGACAAACATGCCAAACATCTCACTGAAATAAACAGCAATGAATCTGATTCTATTGCTGCTAATAATGAAAGTGCAAACTCTTGGTACATTAAAGGACTTTCTTCAATAACCTCTACATTGTTGCAAGGACTGAAGATAATGGAACTATACGTAGGTCTCTTTGATCACATATACATTTTATGGGAGACATGTGAAGACTTTGTATGTGTAAGTTTATGTTTTATATGTAATATAATTTGTTCATATTTACATATAATATATATAGAGCAATGGAATTCCAGTGGTTGTGTGTGTTCTAATTCTAAGTGGGATTACCTGACTCTAAGGAAACAGATTATACAGAAAAAATGTGAGTAGATAAAGTTATTACAAACACTGCAGGTCAAAATGCAGAACTTATTGACAGAAGTGGTAAAGCTGTCTTTCACACTTACCTGTATGAAAACAAGATTGAAGAATTGGGCAATTTGATTACAAACCTAGAAGATGAAGTACAGCTATTGACTAAACAAAAGGTAGATGCTGAACAGTGTGCCTCGAGTTTTAAGGTATGCTTATATCTCAGTAACAGTAGTGGAGTGAAATGTATAATACTTTACTTCAGGATTCTGAAAATACCTACCTTCTAGAATTGAGTAATCTGCAAGCTAAATTACAACAACTCCAAAGACAGGTTGCACAAATTGAAGAGGAAAATTCTGATCTGGAGGGCTTGGAGGCCACTAAAGAGCAGTTAACAGAGGAGCGCTATCAACTGGAGATGTTACTAAGTCAGAAGGATGCTCAGTATTTGCAGGTATAGTCTCAAAATACATGTTGGAGATATTTATGTATATTATACTAATGATGCTAAAAGATAACAAAGGCATGGAATCTTTGATGCAAAGGCTACAGTCAGAACTTGCTACTGAAAATACCCATGCTGCAGAGAAGAATGGTACAAGGACAGATCTCAGTACAGAGTTTGACATACTTTGCTGCAGCATGAAAGAATTCTTTGGAAAGGCAAACTTGACTGAAAACTTTGATGCTAAGATAATTGGAAAGGATCATTAAAAGAGAACAGGGGACATTTCCATCAAATTGAAGATATGCTAAAAACATCTAAGGTATTCTATTTTATCAATAGTAATGGTATCAAACTAAAATGAATTGGTACAGAAACAAATTGAGGAAGCTGAACAACAGAGAGATGGATACGAGTTAGAACTACAGAATACACATGTCCAACTAGAATCTGCCAAATGTAAGTCATTATCAACCCAATGAATGTCACATGATTCATTTTATACAATATAGCCAAAAACAAGAGCCTCATCACCATGATGCAGGGCATGAAGCAGGAATTAGCAGACTGTAAGAATTCTTTAGCAGAGGAGAAGGCTCGCTCAGATATGTGATCATTGAATTCTATCATGATGTTATGCATTCAGAGGAATGTGGAGCTCACAAAAGCGGCTATACACAAAATAATGCTTCCATCCATACAACATGCTCTATTCAGCCAAGAACAGCATCTCTAGAGTTAGTTGAATAATTAGATATAAGAAAGACTGGAATTGTGCAGTAGAAATCTAGACACTATGAATACAGACAAGGGAATGCTATTACACTCAACCATATTGAGTCTCAGACTGAACCAAACCTATCAACCACTTTGTTAAACTCGCATGCTAGCAGTTTATATCGTTACAATATTATCATTACATTTTTTTAACTGATTTATCATGTAGAGTTTTAGACATTTACTATTTAGCTAAATTATTACTTATAGGTATTTAACCAGTGATATGAATTAGTTTTTAACTCTTGTCATTATATTTAAACAAAATGTTTGAAATGCAGGAGTGCCATTGTTGTCACGGCCAGTGATTGAGGCTGAGGATGAAAAGATTCATTAAATAAGTATCATATCAAATCCTATCATTATACATATTCTTTAACTGTATTCATATTTCATCAAATCTATTGTATGTGACATGCTATGTTTGTATGATTCCTACACAATACAGAGGAATATTACAGACCACTACTAGATAGCGCATGTACCATTACAAAATCAGACCCTAATCACTTTGTATAGTCCTTTTTCTGCACTGAAGTTTGTAAAGTGATGCCTATAAAGTTGACAAATCTGTTTAAAAAACTTATGAATTGATTCTGCTGATTCTGTTGTTCAATAGATTAGCATCTACATTTATAAATTTGGTTTGATCCTTTTGGCTTATATATGGTGCCCAGAAAGTTGACAGCTAGCATAAAAAGAAGCTCGTCATATTAAAAAAAACAAAAAAACAAAAACAAAAAAAAACAGCTTGAGGTGTACAAGTGATCTGCAATGTCTTTTTTTATTATGTAATATGTTAAGACAAATAGTATCTTAACAGCCAACAAGAGGTTGAAGAGTGAATTTTAAGATACTGTAAGGAGGACTGTGAAACTGCATGAACTGAAGGTGTCTTTATAATAACGTATGAACTACAAGGGGCTGCATAGAACACAAGGGATGGAATGACATATAAGGAAAACTACTGGTCATTGAAACGTGGTCCAGCAAAATATTGCTTGCGGTAATACAGAGACTGTAAATATTGTAACAGATTGCTAGATAATGTACAATTAAAAGTAAGCTGTTATTCAACTTTACAAAGACTCCATTAGTGTCTCTAATACATATTACTATATGAGATTGTAAGAGATAATTTGAGACACTGAAACAGTAGTCTTGTACTTGATTACAGTATTTTGCTTAATTAATACTGGAACTACAAAAGCCTGTAGATCAACTGTGCATGAAGTTGTGAAAGACTAAGACACTACAAGAAGTAAAAGTATGTAAAACAATAAGACACTGGTATTAGAGTGTACTAGAGACTGTAGAAAGTGTGTCAGCAGGAGAAGAGCAAATTTGCTGAACTGCAGTCTCTGGAATACTTAGGCTAGGCTACAACAGGCATGGGACCATAAGATGTACTCCTTGACTAGGCTTCCAGGACTACTTTGTAAAAGTGAGGGGGTTGGAGCTTATTTTAAATATTGATGAGTTTACACTTTTGTACTCAAAGTAAGTCTGTACTGCTGACGATGACCACTAGATAGTTAATTAAAGTCATAGTGTTAAGGAATCTTTGTATAAAGTTGCCAGAACCTTAATTAAATTCATAATGTTAAGTAATCTTTTTATTCTACCATATAAGGTTGCCAGAATATGTTTATCTGATTCATCATGGTTCAAGGAAGCCGTATCACTACAGGGAGTTTCCCGGGGAAAGTTTTTCTGCATCACACATTAGACTATAAATCTAAAATCCTTTTGCACCTATACGAGTATTATTAAAAAGATGGCATCATATGGTGAAGAAGACTGGAACTATGATGAACCCGGCCAAGAGCAAGATGAAGAGCCTCACTCCAAGATGATGGACTACCATCCGTATTCTAAAGGACGAAACCCCATGCACACTCCTGGTAGTGACTCTCAAACTATCTCTTATTTAAAACAAGGCTTTGTTCGCATGAGTGAAAGACCCGGGTTCTGTGCTAAGGTTCATCAGTGGTTAGAGGAGGAACTAAAGAAGTTAGGTGAAGGCATTGTCCTTGCACTTGTTCCTGGCCACAAGGAAGAGCCGGAACCCAATGGACTGGCGCATGAAATTGTCCAAAAGCTTGAAGAAAAGTGTAAAGCTGAAAGAAAGGCCCTTCCATTTCAACAGAAAATGATCCTGGTCAGGACCAAAACTGTACGTAAGTCGGCGACTTCCGAAGGCCCAAGGTCTAAACTCACTCACCGAGGGACAATAGAAGTCAGCCCAAACTCTCCAGACTGCTCAGGGAAAGTTGTGGTCATCTTGGATGACGTTTGGACATCAGGTAGCACGCTGCAAGTCTGTGAAGAAGTTGTTCGACAAAAATTTCCCCAAGTAGAGGATGTCAAACTTATCGCTATTGGAAGGACTGTTTCAATGTAGCTAGTACACATACATGTAGCTTTAATATCTGTTTGCGTGTGTGTAATCAATTCGGGGTCTGTGGTCAGTGTAAACTGGGCATGCTCCTGTTGAATATAAGTCACCACACTTTATTTTTTGTAGTCAGTCTGTACTTCGTGTGTATTGTTTGTGTGTCCCGTCATTCCTCAGCTTCTCCTTCACTTTATTAAAACACTGTTATGAGGATTCCGTCAATCCTGGGGCGCTCAATCACCTACAGAGTGAGACTCTGGTGGCAGCAACAACTACCTTGAAGGCGTCACTGGAATTTCCTAATCCTTCTATTGCTGCGGCGGTTCCCTAGTTGTTAGCCCCACAAGCAAAAAATTCATAAAGAACAACAACCCCTGACTGTACTGAATATTAGAAATTGAAAGGGGAAATTAAAAAATAAAATGGATTGAAAATGATTGCGGTTTAAATGTCTTTAAAAATTACAGTTCCATTTTGTCAGATGTATGTTTGTTTGTAAGACGATCAGTGTTTCTTTCATCTTTCAAGTATTGAGTGTACACCTGATAAGGATCGAGAGGAGAATGGCGATGGAAAGAGACGCTTTCTTGCATTCGAAGAACTTCAGTATAAAAGCTAGGAGGCTGCGACTAGAATGAATATAGAACGAACTAGAGGTTAGAAATTAAAGAATAAGATTTGACAAACTTATCTCATCAACCAAGAAATGAATTTAGTGATTCTATATTTTCCACTGGTCTATTAATTATGGGGGGAAAAATTTAATCTTAGCAATGCTTCAGCACTTACTGTTTTTGTAATTACATCTTTAAGATAGAATTATAAAATCATTACTTTACCTACCCATTTGTACTGCATTCTAACTATCTACATTGACCCTTTACCTGATGGAATAATGATGAGTGTACGACATCCCACTCCAGAACCTTGGCAACGGTGCCGAGGTACATGTCATCTGGATGGTCAGGAGCTGGACAGTCCATGGCAGACTTCATGAAGCTAGCCACAGCTCCAACACTCAGCACAATCCTGAAATATATGTGGCAATAATAAAGTGATGAATTCTAAAATCATAACAGGAAGCCTTCTTCTTCAATAATTTTAATGCACCATTTAAGTGATTCAGAAAAGGACAAGGAGGCTCCATGGTTTGGATTGAACATTCTCTCTTCTCTCTCCCACTTTCTCTCTCATGATAAAATAATATTTTTAGCATTATAACTGCAGTTATTAGCTAATCAAGGTGCTCCATAAAGCATTAGACTGTACCATATTGAAATGCCAGTATCAAGTATTGTTGCAAGGACACAAATCACTCACTCACAAGTGACCTAAATTATAACAAAAGAATGAAGTAAAACTGGAAATGAAATGATAATCAACTCAGGGTCCCCCCCCCCCCTCTCCCCAGAATTTCATGAAAATAAATTAGTCATAGTTAGAGCATACGCGCTTAGGTACTGGTGGATTTAGTGCACTGAAGCCCAAGGGCCGTAGGCCGAGGGCTTTGTGCACTAAATCCACCAGTACCTGAGCGCATGCTCTAACTATTTTAGAACCCGTGTTTACCCAAAGTGGCCCAGTTTCCACTAGCAACTTGGTTTATCAGCATTTTCGGTGTCAAGCGAATTCTTCCGTGTTTCCGGCCCAAAATTAAAATTCAATTAAAATTCAATTGAAGCACGCCAGAAAGTTTACTTTAGCAAGTTTACTTTAGCATTGTAGCTGCCAGCTGTTAAGGGTTGTTAGTATGCACAGTTCATATACCTAAAGGCAAAAAATAGTGCACACTTACCAAGTTAGTACACCTAGTAACAATATAGCAACGGGTTCTAATAATATTTAGTCACTAATTCTAGACATGAGACGATTTTTAACCAAATGGGTGTGGTTTCAGCAAAAGTGGGCATGGTCAAACAAACGTGTGTGCTCCCCCCCCTCCCCTCCCCAGAAAAAAATCCTGTATGAAACCCTGCACTTGTTGTTGTGAACAGAGTTGATTTAAGTCACAAGTCCTTACAATTAGTGAATGTCTTTCCTCACCCTCCTCCTCCTGTGATGAAGGAATAGCCTTCCTTTGTGTGAGCCTTGAATCCATACACTTCACCAAGTAGGATGGGTCGAGTGTGATCATAGCAACGAAGGAGACGCAACAGCCTTGGAATACTATAGGAACAAAAACAATAACAACAAAAACAACGACAAAAACTCACAAAAGATACACAAACTAACAGTATTTATACACATGTGGTGATATCACCCTATACCTCAGTAACGTGTCGTCATCGGCAACCATCAGCTACTTGAGAGGCGTGGTCTCAGAGAGAGCATGAAATTTGCGAACTATAGCAATTGTCTTACTACAATGACCTGAAGACACACGCACACACATACATATTTTTTAATGAAAAATAGCTTTACCACACGTACTTATTCAGCTTGATTTCACAATGCTGAAAGCA
>WLWD01004989.1_pt1 | contig 14543 bp, 4 predicted proteins | sample 6712731 | NCBI WGS metagenome assembly WLWD01 (sample SAMN12718690, study PRJNA576275) | sponge metagenome | isolation source: marine sponge | host: Mycale hentscheli | place: New Zealand: South Island, Marlborough, Capsize Point | collected 2014-11-01
GGTAGACGTGAGGACTTGAAATTTAGTTTACTTTGTCGATCAACAACACATAGTCGACTATAAGACTTATCGTAAGACTGCACTATCATATCAGCGTCATTACAAAACAAGAGATAGATCACTATAATTTCTACCACTTAACAAAGTGAAGCAGATTGTAAGAGCTCCTGATAAAATACTATTATTAAATGACAAGTACACTTTGATCTCAGAGTGCTGCTAAATTTCAACTTTAGCGTGAGTGCGAAACACTACACTTGGGCTCAAGAATCTAATGTTAGGAACAAAAAATTATGCTATTTAGCCTATTGATCTATGGACAAAAATTAAATTTTTGAGAATGCTTTTTTTTTTTGTAGCTTGTGTTCAAAGTAGCTAAAGCAGTGAGGATGATGAGTCACACACACACAAAGTCCTTCAACCAATATGCTGCATGAAAAAAGTGTCAAATGTTCTAGTAAGGTTAATGACTTTACAAGTCAGAGGGTAAGGGGAATCAAGATTCAGCTAAGGGGGGGGCGAGATTCAGCTAAGGGGGGGCCAATGTCCCCCCCCCCCCCTTAAATGAAGCCCTGCTTGCGGCGTGCATTCGTGTGAGTCTGTATGTGTGTGTGTTAAGTTTCCCATACACACCTCAAAATTTGTATTGTTTAATTGCTAATTCAAATGCTCTCTGTTAAATATATTGTGTTGTGTTGAAGACAAAAAACAAAGCTGAACATTCCACTAGTTATCATATCACCATCACTCCACATTAGCTGGCACGCACAATTCTTCCTTCATTTTACATGCAAATTCACATATCACCTTCTGTTGCTCATTGCACCATTTCTAACTTCTCATTGTTACACATACGTCAGTATCTATACTCATCAAACCACAGCTAAAATAGCATAACTAGTCCCTAGCTACATAGTTAGAGGGAGTCCAATGCAGGGAACCAATTCCAATAAACAATCGCTGTCTAATCACTATGAGTGAAAGTCTCAGATAACAACCAAGAGGCCAGCCTTTACGACCTGACTCATCAGACGTTGGGATGCAATGCTAGTTATGCAAGTAGTGTGATCTGTGCAGGTCACATATGTATACATTCTACGATCTCTTCCTTACAATCATGATTGCTGTATTATGACTGATCTCCTGTGGACAGTCATATAATACTGACATGATCACAACAACACTTGTCAGTTTACTCTATACTTCCAGTATAGAGTAAACTGGCTCAGCGCTATCTTCAGACCTAAACACTGATGAAATATGTGAAAAATTATACAGAGACATCCAACTGAAGATAGCAAGCTTCATATTTAATTTTTCTAACATAAAATACTGTTGCAACTTCATTATTACAAAACAGGTGTGGTTATTAAGTGACTGTACTCGTTGTGTGGCTACTATGGGTGAAGTGTTCCAACTGGAGGAGCAATGCAAGGAGAGCACTGACCAAAACAATCTCTGATGTAGCTGAATTACTGCATGAAGTTCTTGTCTATAACATTCCCATTACCCAACTAAGCCTACCATTATAAAAATATTTGATGCATAAACTTTCAAAAAGCAATTGGATTTTAATTTCCCCTCTGAAAAAAAAATTAAAAAGTGTAGCTACCATCAAATACATTCATGAATAGAGAACTGCTAAATCAACAAAAGTTCAGGGTGCATCAACTGATGGCTCTAAATCAACAAGGGTTCATGGTGCATCAACTGATGGCTCCACTCCATATTCATTGAGCTGTTCCACAAGTTTGTTGTTCCACTTCTGTAAGTTGAACAACACCATGTATATGCCTAACATCAGGAAAACCATCATCAGAAATATCCCCAATACCTTCAAATAAAAATACATACATATAGGGAGTTATCAACTGGTGCCTTTCAATGTTCAGTGTCAAGTTTTTCTACTTACAGCAGCTGCTGAAAATGATCGAGTTGGCACACTTTCAAACTGTGCAAGGTTATAGGCATCCACAGTATACAGAGCAATGCTGCTTGATATGAGCAGTGCTAAGAATATAGCACCGCTGATCACAGAGTCCTGTAATGAAGAAGATATCTCTACTCGACCATCATAGTTACTCTAATCTTAGTCATATTATTTCACTTACCACTGCAAATGCCACTGTAGAATAGTTGTTGATGATTTTGACATTCATGAATCTTACCAGCAAGATGGTAATCTCAATGAGCATGCTCATTAGGGATAAGAAGATCAGGAATTGAATGGATCTTACTCCATTGGCATCAGTTAAATGTAGAATAGGTAAAAATTGGGCATAATAATTAGTAGCAATGCTTGCAGAAATAAGAACAAATAGTGAAAGCACCTGGAGAAGATCAATAATATCAAAATAGGCACCGCAGGCCCTTTAAATTGTACCTAACTTACTACTGAAAATACTCTGAGCCCAACTTCTATGATACCTTGTCCAAACTTGACTAAGGCCAGACTCGGCCTAATGTTCAGTTGTTGTGGCAGCATTCCATTGACCATGGTGACTACGTCAGTGCCAATTTTGATGATAAGCACATTATTTAGAAATTTCAATATGCTGCAATGTGAAAATGTAATACGGAACTAATTAATTACAGGATAGCAAATATTTTTTATACAGTTGGTTGCAGGGGCGGGGTGCGAGAGGCGTCCTTGGGCGCTCAAGCGCACTACATAGGGGGATAAGCGTGCAATTCAATTCAATTTACCCACGTAGCGCATAATAATAACAATGGTAACAACACAACAATTACACTATCAGTAATAAAACAATATAACTAGTGATGTGCTTCAGTACAAATGGCGAGCGAGCTGTGACAAACAGCGCATTAACAGAGGTAACTTACCACCACCACTAATAGAATGTAAATGAACTCTGCTAAGTTTGTAAGACCTAACTGTGAAGGACTGTCCTCTTCGGTCTTTGTAGCTCTTTCCCTTCATTTTTCCTGGCATTATTTCAAAGCTTTTTCTCCTAAATTTCTTGCATCCCCGCTACTATTTACATTTTAAAGTAGCCACTGGGGGTGGACACGCATTAACCTCTTTTAACTTTGCCATATAATATACTAAAATCTCAATTGAGACTCGTTAGTGAGAGTCTTGCTTGCTTGCCCAATGACTTCCATAACTATATTGTTATTATTATTGTGGTTATTATTAATATTATTATTATTATTATTATTATAACTAGCTAATATTATTATAATTTTATTATCTTCATTATTATCTTATTATTATTATAATAATAATTATTATTATTACAACTATTATTATTATTATGAATTCCAGCTAATTAAAGAATATGCATCCCTCCTTTATTTTCATGTGTAGATACATGTGTTAGTGAATTCTAGCTAATTAAAGACTACGCAACAGTTCCACTCCCTTATTTTGAAGCATGGACACATGTGTTAGCGAATTCTAGCTAATTAAAGAGTACGCAACAGTTTCCCTCCTTTATTTTCATGTGTAGATACATGTGTTAGTGAATTCTAGCTAATTAAAGACTACGCAACAGTTCCACTCCCTTATTTTAAAGCATAGACACATGTGTTAGCGAATTCTAGCTAATTAAAGAGTACGCAACAGTTTTCCTCGTATATTTTGAAGCGTAGACACATGTGTTAGCGAATTCTAGCTAATTAAAGAGTACACAACAGTTTCCACTCCCTTATTTTGAAGTGTAGACACATGTGCTAGTGAATTCTAGCTAATTAAAGAGTACACAACAGTTTCCACACCCTTATTTTGAAGCGTACTCATGTGTTAGTGAATTCTAGCTAATTAAAGAGTACACAACAGTTTCCACTCCTTATTTTGAAGCGTACTCATGTGTTAGTGAATTCTAGCTAATTAAAGAGTACACAACAGTTTCCACTCCCTTATTTTGAAGTGTAGACTCATGTGTTAGTGAATTCTAGCTAATTAAAGAGTACGCAACAGTTTTTTCTCCTGTATTTTGAAGTATCTCTTAGTGAGTTTTAGCTAAAGAAAGAGTTTTCCATACTATATTTGGAAATGTGTCCTAGATATTGTGTACGAAAGGCCATAAGCTGGGTACTGATTTCACGATGAGTGGAAAATTGTGGGTGGCCAGTTGTTGTCAACTTCCTAGATATCAATTTAGAACAAATTACAGCAGCTTAGTACTCAAAAGACAACAACTGGAAACAGCCTAACATAGGTATCAATAAGTTGTGAGCACCTTAATATAAGGAAAACATAAGAACAATGCGAGGAAAACTGTTGGCCATTGACGCAGCTAAATTCAACTACACAGGATTGAAAGTACATGTATACTGTCGAGTACTACTAGATACTATCCTGATGGGTCACCTTCAATCAAGAAGTAATTTGGTACACACACACACACACGACATTAATAGAAGCTAGAGTTTATTACTCTACTTAATCACAAGCAAAAATGACTGTATACACACCTGTTTGTGTGTTGACATTCATTTTAAACATATAAAATTATATAGAGGGATACTTGAAGTGGACTCCTTTAATGTGAATATAGAGGCCTGCATGTCCCATATTATTATATGGTAAATACATTATTAGTGAATGTTGAAAGTCCCCCCCCCCCTCCCCCTCATCCCCTCCCCATACTAAACAAGTGCATTTAACAGTACAAATTATTATGAACTAAATTGTGGTTAATGTGAACATTTCAAAATTTCTATGAGGTTACCAGCTAACAATTGGCACGTGCGGTTATAGCAACACCATTTTAATTACTTATTTTAATTGATACTTAATTCTCCATTTTATATTAATCTGCATGGGCCAGTATTCTGAGTCCTTTTCTAGTCATTTTTATGAAGAAAGAAGAAAATGCATCAAGTTTGACATTCAAGGAATACGTAAAGGGGTTTATGGGCTCAACTCCCTCCCTCCCCACACCCCCACACTCCTACACCCCCACATTCTTATTAAAACTCATGAATATGATTACTTCAGTGATCTTTCTATTCAGTATTTTCAGTGCACCATCAAAAGCCTTTTTTTTTAATAAATGCAAAACTATTAAACAAAGTATGCATTAAAGTTATAAAAGTTCTACTCTTCAAAATGCAACGATGCAATTAGATATCAAATTTATAGCAGATCCAATATTGAATTGACAGAAGATCATCCTGCAGGGAACAATAGATTAAATGCAAGAACTAAGGGTATAGGAGCAAATACAATGTTACCCGTTTAAAAAAAAGGGATTCCTATTCTTTGATGCCTGGCACACTAAAAATAATAATTTTTTCTTACAAAGAGTGACCCTGGCAGCCACAGCAGTAATGGAGTAATTCCAGCAGCCATAGCTGTTGAGTTGGAGTATAAATCACCCTTTTGCATCTGGAAGAACTTGTGATCATGAACATTTAGCTATGTATGTGACCAGTACAGAAAGTATATAGCAACACTCTCTAATACTGGTGGAAAAAAAAACAGACTTTGGAGGCATGTTTATAAACATTTTCATTGCAAACAATGATCACATAAGAAAGATTATTTGTTATATTGTTACTTGCAGTGTAATTCATCGTCATTGGATTAAAGCACATGTCCAGTTAAAAGTGGCACATTTTGTTACATATCTCTGTGTACTGGCCACACCCATGACCACACTTCTTCTTGGTATGGCCACTAAAATGGGGCTTTCTCCAGCCCTGTATGCCTTGAGCTCATACAGGAACTGAGCCTTCAATTTCTAGTCCTGCAAATCAAGACTTAACGACTCAGTCCTTGTTTGCTAGACCAATACTCACTGGTTGTACAATCAATATTGGCTTCCCTACAGCAACACAGACACAAAGTTCCATAATGTCCACAGCATCTAAACACACACAATAACAATAGTGATGATTCACTAATAGATAAAGTATAACACATATAGATATGTCAAAACGATGTGTATTTATTTACCATGAAAATGTATTACGAAGACAAAAAATTGGAATTAACCCCAAGAGGATGCAATAATACTTTAGAATGCAAAAGGGGACGTAATATATGGTAAAATATTGGGGTGGTTTGATTTGTATTAATCTTTATGGGAGTACCTGAGTTCAGTACATGATAATAATAATTATTGTTACTATTGTGGGGCTGCCCACAAGAGTAAAGAGATGTTATCATATCACACACTGCATGATCACACCTGTAACTTACCTAACTATTCTAGAACATTCTCTTAGCTAGTGTGCTCTCACCTAATGAGCACAGTCAGTGCCTAGTTTCTTTTTATGTTATACATGTGGGTGGATGGCTATACTATCACATCATATCTTCAATAAGTCTTTGGTTGTAGTTACCTTCACACCTATTATGCTATTAATTAATTGCTCCTTTATACACACCTGAGCCTTGGAGGAGTATTTGATTAAGTTACTGCTGAGGGTGCAGTATCAGCTGTAATATAGATCAAGTCTGGTGGCAGTTCTACCTGTTATGCATTTCTGAGGGCAGTCCAAGTAGCTACCATATAAGGCCTACATCCTCAAAGATTCCCACAATTATTATTATTATTATTATTGTTATTACTCATTATCGCTATTATTTTTATTTTTATTATTTTTATTTTTGTTGTTATTATTAATAGTAGTAGTAATATTATTATGGCAATGGTAACAACAAGAACAATTATAATTATATGACAATATGCAATACAATAATGGAATGCTAATAAATAACGGCAATGTTTACAAAAATGTTATGTTGATGCTGACAACAATACATGAGTGCTGTCTGGGCTATGCTTTACCTTTGCTAAGTAACAAATCTTTCTCTTCAACTCATTGCCACTGAACGAGAAACAAGAAAGTACATACTATAGTTCTAGACAAATTTTACATGGAGTCCGGGTATGTGCGCTCGCGGTGCGCGAGTTTTTCACGTATTTAGTCCGGTCCATGGGTCTCGCGTTTTCTATCTATGGTCTGGACTAAAAACAAACAACCCAGGCTCAATGTGCACAATTTGTAAGCATTCCTGTATTACAATAATGGAATTATGAATGGACTAAGGGAGGGGGGAGCAGCTCATTGCAGAATTTAACAACTATTGCATTAATAAATAATGGAGAACACTAGTCAAGATAATTTTGTTTTAAGTGGAGTGGTAGCTAGAATGACAGTGACTTTAAGTTTTTAACTAAACTTAAAACCCCTTATTTTATAAGTATTGGTATTTTTGGTAACAAAATAACAGCAACTAAAGGTTAAGTGGTAGAGAACATCAAAATAGCTACATTTTAGTAAGAGTTTTTGAGTAGCTAAAAGTTAACGTGAGGACCTACCATACAGAACTAGAGATACACAATAGACTAAGAAGAGCAATGGCATAGGAAGGGGGGTGGAGGGTGGGGCTGAGCCCCCCTCCCCCCATAATGTTGGGGTGCAATCTAACAAGGTGATTTCTCACATAAACTGCAAAACACATGCCCTTGAAGCCCCCCCCCCCCCTATTTTCCTACACCATGAAGATTACAATATCCAAGAGTAAAAAATGGCTAGCTGGACTCTCCATTTTAAGCTATTTAAGCCTGAATTTATAATATAAAAAAACCCTCATACTTGGCTAAATATTTTTTTTTCTGAAGTCTAAAGCTATTAGCTATAGCTAGTGTTGTTTTGGTATAGAGATTCCACACACTCTTAGTTTTTATTTAGTTCTTTATAGCTACTAAGTTAAAAAAAATTGACGGCTTAGTTTTTAGTGTGTTTTTTTTCTTCAAATTTTACCTTAAAATGTAGTCAGTTTTATTTTTTTTCCATGTAAAATAATTAGTTAGTTTGACTGTCAATTAAATTAGCTAGCTAGTAGCTATCTTGTATGGTTTCTCAATTTCTTCAATATCTAATGTGTCTGTAACTTGTGTACTTTTCAGTAATTAATCTTCTTGAATATACTATAAAGAAAGTATCTACTTTAATGTTTTACAGCTAAATAGCTAGTATTTCTCCACTCTTAAACTATAACTGCAAATAGGTAAAGGGTTTCACAGTCAAAAAACTTTTTTTAGACCATGGTAAATTCCTGATCATTTCAATTATTTTCGTACCGAATCTATTTTTTCCACTCGCTAAAAACTGAGTCAATTATTTACAACATGGTCACTCCCCTAGCTAACCTTCCTTCGACGCAGTCGCTTGCCACAACGAGTCGATTTTTATTACAGCCAGGTCGATAATTTTAACAATTTACACACCGGTGGATATTATTTCACACCGGTTCGTAACCTAGTCGGAGTTTTTTTCTCTCGAGTCGATACTTTTTGGTACTTGTATCACCAATTCAGAAGATTCAAAACGGCCTCCCATATGTGTACCCATCCCAAATAACTTCAGACCCGATTCTGCACCCGGGTTCGAATATGTTATAGTTATAAACCAAAATTGAGGTTTGTATGCGATTTATAAACTCCGAGACACGAGGGCGCAGCCCGAGTGGCGAGGATTTATAAATTGAAATACAAACCTAATGATTTTGGTTTATAACTATTTTATAGCCAGAACATAAACAACGAGCAAAGTATAGCGTTAGCTATCTTAGTAATTGTATTAAAGTACCCAAACTCTTCATTATTCCATTTTGCTTTGATCTGCCTTCTACCATAATAATGGTTGCTAAGAACTGTATCAGACTTTTCCCCGCTAATACATTTTCTTACGGGCATACCAGACTGTATCAGATTTATAGTTCTTAACGACAAGCGCGGTCGCTCGGGTAACGGGCTATAATTTGCGATAGAACGTATCGAAGATTCCTGGAAGCCTTGGATGGGAAATATCGGGTAAAACTAGAATCTTTCCTGGCCCATGCGCGTAGACGGGTCGTCACCTCCCCCCCAAAAGTGCCTAGTCCTTTCCACACACGCAGTGAGCTCCATTTTGCTTTCTGGAAAGCCATCCTTACAGAGCGTGGGCCTTGAGCTGTTGTAGCTGTGATCGAGCTTCCGACGTCGCTGGACTGGTTGGGGAAAGCATTTAGTGTTGTTGAGACTTCCCATTTAAGTACTCAATTCAGAGCTGGGGTGACTGGTGTTTCAGTGAAGCATGGGCATGTCAGCATGTGTTGGAAGAAGCTGCTGATGATACTGGCTTAACTGTGCAACAAGTAGTAGTAAGTTATGAAGATATGACTTAGTACAGAATGGCTATATTATTTATTTGTAGAATTGTGTGAAGGAGAAATAGTAGAAGATAAAGCATTCCAGAAATACTGAATCAGAGAAGACTTTTCAAGATACCTTTGACGTCCTGGCAGAATTTTCAACAGGAATAGGCAAAATCAAATGGTTAGATGAATTGACATGTAATAGTACAATCTAAGGTTTTCTTTAATGATTCAGCCATTCTCGGCTGAAATAATGATAATAGCAAATTTTTCTCGCTCAATAGAAAATAAAAACTTGACCCGATGTTTTGACTTCTGGCCTAAGTCCTCTTCAGGGGTCAACAGAGGTCGAACTCTCCATAGTGATATAATAGCACGATGTAAACAGCAATATTTCTGGAGGGCACGCTTACTGTTTATTATACCTTGGAGGGTGATTTGCACGCAGCATGGACAGCCAGCATCCTGGAAGCTTTAAACATAATATGTCTCTGTTTTATTTATTCATTTATTTTGTCTTTGCGCAAGAAGGGGCAGGGTGGTATGATCTAGGGCTCCACTAGAGTTTTATATTAAGCTAGATAGCCGCCCTCTCCCTAGGGCTTCCTCCTCACGATCGAGTTGGTTATCTGTGATAATTCCTCAAACGCATGATTTAGCTTGTATGTAATTGGCGAGTGAGCCAGACACTTACAGGGGTTACACAATCAAGATTCTGTGGTGTATTAATGATGATTCAGTCATTCTCGGCTGAAACAATTATAATAAAGGAAATGTTCTCGTTCTAACAGCCAATATTATGTTAATTAAAACTTAATATTGGCTGTTAGAACGATTATAACTTAAGTTTTAATTAACTTAAGGCTGAAACAATTATAATAAAGGAAATGTTCTCTTTCTAACAGCCAATATTATGTTAATTAAAACTTAATATTGGCTGTTAGAACGATTATAACTTAAGTTTTAATTAACTTAACTCTTGTTTATTTATTTATTTATTTATTACTTATTAATATGGAACATGCGACCCCTATTTTTGCCCACGTCACCAGTTACATAAGTTGGTAAATCGTCTTGATAAAATAAAGAATTGGATCTGCCAAACAGTGAGTGGTGGGTCCAAGCTAATTGGAGCAGACCTAAACACATGAACTTTTTTTTTATTGCCGATTTTTGTGTTAACTCAGCATTCGACCTCATCCCAAACTTCACTAAACAGATTCCTCTGGTTTATCGGCCATTACCCGTATCATCCTAGAAATTGAATTGTTTACCACTTTGAATTATTTTGCTGGTACAGTTAGAACTCAAAACTTTTCAGGAGTTCCATTTCTATTCGAGTTAGTGGCGGTGGTAAGTTAATAGCTATTTGTCATAATTATAAGCCCTACGCAACAGTATTGACTTGAAAATTTATTGTCCAACTAGACTAACCACAAAGGTAAGCCTTGCACGTATGTTCAGTTAAGTGTGAAAGTATTGTCCTACTACTTAGCTAATGAATATCACAAAGAAAACACTTAAAGTACGTGACTTGTTTTTGTTGCTTTTTTTATTTTTTTATTTTTTTTTTTATTTTTATTTTTTATTTTTTTTATTTTTATTTTTTTCCTTCTTCAATTCAAACAGATGCAGGGTGTGGATACTATGGCTTTGAATCCCCTTTACCTTATATACGTAATTCAAAACTCGATTTTTTTTTAATAGCATGAGTGTAAATCAATCGTCTAACGATAGTGTAGCTTTAGGCTCGCTCGCCATTTGTGCTCAGGCACATCACTAGTTTATAAAAGCATAGCAGACCCAGCAGCACTATATTTTTTTCTTCGTCTTTGAATTATGCCAAGGCCTGTAGCTCATACTAGTTTGTGTGTACACGTACATATGTCATGTTGTACTTTGACCCTCACTTTTTGTGTTAGCTGTTTGTCGACCTAGATAGCAGGTTTTGACAAGAAAAATGGTCCAACATTACAAATTGTAGCAGTGAGGGTCCCTCTGTAATACTGACTATAAGAAGTGTACCATGTACTGGAAAGTTTAGAGTAACTGACAAGTGTTGTTGTGATCATGTCAGTATTATATGACTGTCCACAGGAGATCAGCATAATACAGCAATCATGATTATAAGGAAGAGATTGTAGAATGTATACATATGTGACATGCACAGATCACACTACTTGCATAACTAGCATTGCATCCCAACATGAAGAGGGTAATACTTGTGCACGGTCAACGTCTGATGAGTCAGGTCGTAAAGGCTGGCCTCTCGGTTGTTGTCTGAGACTTCCACTAATAGAAATATAGACAGAGATTGTTCGTTGGAATTGGTTCCCTGCATTGGGCTCCCACTAAGTAGCATCGTGTGAGCGAAGCAAGACTCTCATTTACAAGTCTCAATTGAGATTTTGGTATATATATATATATGGCAGCGTTCCACACATGTCCATGGTCAATGCATTCCACCCACGGAAGCTACTTAAAAACATGAACATTGGCACAGGCACAGGCACAAGAAATTCGGGAGAAAAGACTTAGTTAATAATCAGGAAAAATTAATGGCAAAGAGCACGGTGACAGGAGAGGAGAGAAGTTCGCAGCGAGGTCTTAAGCTTAACAGAGTTCATTTCTATTCTATTGGCGGTGGTGGTGGTAAGTTATCTTGGCTATATGCCTTACGTAACGGATTGGCTCTTACTTGAAAATCCATTGTCCAATAGTCGAGAATCTAAAATGCTTTATCAACTAGAGCTCTGGTAGAGCATTTTCAAGGTTTTGGAAACACGGCTTAGCTTATACATAATTCATTGGTCTACCAATCCTTACTGTGTTATCCTAGGAAATTTATTTGATTACCCCTTGAAAAATTTTTTGTCCAATAGTCAAATCATGAATAGAATACGATATAAATCTTGTGTTGGTATATCCAGTGAACTTGTGTGTGTGTGTGTGTGTGTGTGTGTGTAGTATATTAGATTGTTTGATACATACGATACTGACGTATGTGTAAATGAGGAGTTTGAAATGATGCAATGAGTAATAAAATGCGTTAGTGATAGTTATATAATGTGCTTGTACAAATACGGAAGTATTGTGCATGCTAGCTAAATGTGGAATGATGGTGAAATGATAACTAGCTAAATATAGACAAGTGGAATGTTCAGCTTTGGCTTTGGTCTTCAACACAACACAATATGTTTACAGGGACCATTGGCTATGCTGTTGCAATTGAAAGATACTAATTTGAGGTGTGTCTGGAATACTTCACACACACATACAGACACACAGAGCCATTACATACACAGACTCACATACAATAACAACAGGTTAAAGTATATTGGAGCATGATGACAATTATTTGTATTATTTATTTATTTATTTACTTAATTATTTATGTTTTACTTTTATAGGAGTTCCTCAAATTTACAGTAAGGGCTTGGGAGGGATGGAACTTAATCAGAAGAAGTGGACTGTGAGCTGAAAGGTATAAGTCAACCATTTATATATCATATAGTAGATATGTATTGTTTGTATAATAGTGTTACAGTAGCTTCCATGAACTTTCTTTTAAATGTGGAAGAACTGTAAATGGTTGTAGTCAGTCATTTATTCACTGTATGCGCTAGAGGGTCCTAGTGAGTCGTCCTGTCTGTTTGTGTGTCTGTATATCTGTAATACTATAACTTTAGAGATGACTGACAATTAATGGTTGATTAGGTAACTTACTCAGAACAAAGATTTAAGATCTTTTATTGTGCTACTTTTAAATTTGGGCTGATTTTTTAGAAAACACGAACCATGTGTACTAGCTTTAGTGAGTAACGCCCCCTTTTGTCACGTTGTAATCACATGAGCTAATTAATTTCTTGCATATGCAGTAGATTTGCTTTATGTGCTGAAAATTAACCGAGTGCTTGAATTCTTGTTTAAAGGGACTGCTGGAGTGCTGGCTATATATGCTACATGCAAGTCACCAAGAATGTTACCAGTTATATTATATATAGTCGCCACCAAAGTTTCTAGATCCTTGTGGCGGCATGAAGTTGAAACATTATGAGAATTCAGATTCATTGTGGTTTCAATAGTTAATACACAGCACACTGTTTCATTGAATGTCTTTTAGTTACTAAGTCAACTTATCTGACTGGAGTACGTACCAAATTCGTCTTTTTTCTTCTTCTTTTTTTTTTAATGTAATGACTGAAGCTATAGTATGCTAATACAAATTCATAATGTGGTTCTGTCGTGTGTGAGTGTGTTTGGTTAGGACTAGCTATGTAGGATGCGTTTTAGGATTGATATTCCAAATAATGCACATCTTATAGTACAGCTTAAGATCAGGCCACACTCCACATGATATAGTGAGCATAGAGAGAAGTAGTTCTGAATCAGTACTATAAACTTCGTAGTGGTCAATAAACAGACGCAGTATACATTTTGTTAAAATCATAGGTATCAATCGTAATTACTGCATTATCGTACAGGACGCCATTGAAACCACACACATGCACACACACACACACATCCTACACATCACACACACACTACACGCGCACATCATACACACACTACACGCGCACATCATACACACACATCACACACATCGTGCACACATCACACACACACATACTATATTCTTCCTTCCTGCGACAAAATTTCCATCAAAGAAGCCCTGGAGTTTGAACCTTCATTTAAGTGGCGCAACTCTTCGCAAAAGTAGATAAATCCCGGAGATATGTGGACTCTCTCGAAGTCTGTCGATGACCATTACCTGTTATGATTTTACTTTCAAATTACATTGCTTTATTATCGACCACTAACCAAGTTTTGTTTAGGAATTGGTATCGATTCAGAACTAATCATAACCATTTTGTGGTATTATCACATTATTATAATTTATAATATGAAAAAAAATCATTGTAATCATGTGGACTAATATGCTCTTGACCTTGATCATCCAAGAAACTTCCTGGCAGTGTTTAGTACCCACAAGTCACAAGCACAGTGTAGCCACTCCTTTCTAGCAAAAACAAAAAACAAAAAAATAATAGCAAGTATTACATAACTCAGTATTACTATTTGGGTGTTTTTGTGAATGTCTGTACGCTATGCCAGTTGACAAATTAAATTTTCCATGATGTCCGAAGACTGTGCCGGTTGATAATAGAACCGGAATGTAAGAGTTACAGGCGACTTGCTCTATATAACAATTTTTTGTTTGTTTGTTTGTCTTTGTTTGTTGCTGTTACTGTTTATTTGTTGTGTGTGTAATGCACTTTGTCATCACTTCAAGTTTATATTGTTGCATGTGTGCTATTCTTCATAAAAAAGTTTTTTTAATGTTTGTTTGTTTTTCTTTTTTTCTTTTCTTTTTTTCTTTTTCTTTTTTCTTTTCTTTTTTTTCTTTCTTTTTTTCTTTTTTTTT
>WLWD01004510.1_pt1 | contig 14532 bp, 9 predicted proteins | sample 6712731 | NCBI WGS metagenome assembly WLWD01 (sample SAMN12718690, study PRJNA576275) | sponge metagenome | isolation source: marine sponge | host: Mycale hentscheli | place: New Zealand: South Island, Marlborough, Capsize Point | collected 2014-11-01
ACCAGTAACTCAGTATTGCCAGTAGAGATAGCCTGGCCATTCAGACTGCCTCTATTACCAGTAACTCAGTATTGCCAGTAGAGATAGCCTGGCCATTCAGACTGCCTCTATTACCAGTAACTCAGTATTGCCAGTAGAGATAGCCTGGCCATTCAGACTGCCTCTATTACCAGTAACTCAGTATTGCCAGTAGAGATAGCCTGGCCATTCAGACTGCCTCTATTACCAGTAACTCAGTATTGCCAGTAGAGATAGCTCAGACTGCCTCTATTACCAGTAACTCAGTATTGCCAGTAGAGACAGCCTGGCCATTCAGACTGTCTCTATCACCAGTAACTCAGTATTGCCAGTAGAGACAGCCTGGCCATTCAGACTGTCTCTATCACCAGTAACTCAGTATTGCCAGTAGAGACAGCCTGGCCATTCAGACTGTCTCTATCACCAGTAACTCAGTATTGCCAGTAGAGACAGCCTGGCCAGTCAGACTGTCTCTATTACCAGTAACTCAGTATTGCCAGTAGAGATAGCCTGGCCAGTCAGACTGTCTCTATTACCAGTAACTCAGTATTGCCAGTAGAGACAGCCTGGCCATTCAGACTGCCTCTATTACCAGTAACTCAGTATTGCCAGTAGAGATAGCTCAGACTGCCTCTATTACCAGTAACTCAGTATTGCCAGTAGAGACAGCCTGGCCAGTCAGACTGTCTCTATTACCAGTAACTCAGTATTGCCAGTAGAGATAGCCTGGCCAGTCAGACTGTCTCTATTACCAGTAACTCAGTATTGCCAGTAGAGACAGCCTGGCCATTCAGACTGCCTCTATTACCAGTAACCAGTATTGGTGCCAGTAGAGACGCCTGGCCATGTTCCAAACAAAGCTGTCTCTATTACCATAAACTCAGTATTGCCATTAGAGATAGCCTGGCCAGTCAGACCTGTCTCTATGTCCAGTAACTCAGTATTGCCAGTAGAGACAAAGCCGGTCATTCAACTGCCTCTATTACTCAGTAACTCAGTATTGCATTAGAGAACAGCCTGGCCATTTCAGACTGGCCTCCTATTACCAGTACTCAGTATTGCCAGTAGAGATAGCTCCACTGCCTCTATTCCCAGTAACATCAGTAATTCCAGTAGAGACAGCCTGGCCTTCACTGTCCTCTATCCAGTAACCTCAGTTGGCCAGTAGGACAGCCGGCCATTCAGACTGTCTCTATCACCAGTAAACTCAGTATTGGCCAGACAAGTGAGATACAATCCTGGCCATTTCAGACTGTCTCTATCACCAGTAACTCAGTATTGCCAGTAGAGACAGCCTGGCCAGTCAGACTGTCTCTATTACCAGTAACTCAGTATTGCCAGTAGAGATAGCCTGGCCAGTCAGACTGTCTCTATTACCAGTAACTCAGTATTGCCAGTAGAGACAGCCTGGCCATTCAGACTGCCTCCTTTTAAATTACCAGACCTCAGTATTGCCGTAAGACAAGCTGGCCATTCCGACTTGCCTCTAGTACCAGTAACTCATAATTGCAGTGAGATAGCTCAGACTCCCTCTATTACCAGTACTCAGTAATTGCCAGTAGAGACAAAGCCTGCCATTCAGACTGTCTCTATTACCAAGTAACTCAGTATTGCCAGTATAGACAGCCTGGCCATTAAGACTGTCTCTATTCCCAGTACTCAGTAAATTTCCAGTAGATGACAAAAAGCCTGGCCATTCATACTGTCTCTATCACCATACTCGTATTGCCATAAGACAAGCCTTGCCATTCAGACTGTCTCTATCACCAGTAACTCAGTATGCCAGTAAGACACCTGGTCATTCATACTGTCTCTATTACCATTAACTCGGCATATTGCCAGTAGAGACAAGCCTGCCAGTCAGACTGTCTCTATCACACAAGTACTCAGTATTGCCATAAGACAAGCCTGGCCATCAGACTGTCTCTATTACCAGTAACTCAGTATTTGCCAGTAGAGACAGCCTGGCCATTCAGACGTCCTCTATCACCAGTAACTCAGTATTGCCAGTAGAGACAACAGCCTGGCCATTCAGACTGGCCTCTATCATTCACCAGTAACTCAGTATTGACAGTAGAGACAGCTGGCCAGTCAACTTTCCTCTATCACCAGTAACTCATATTGGCCAGTAGACAGCCTGGCCGGTCAGAGGTCTCTATTTACCAGTAACTCAGTAATTGCCAGTAAGATAGCCTGGCCAGTCGACTGTCTCCTATTACAGTACTCAGTATGCCAGAAGAGACAGCCTGGCCATTCAACTGGCCTCTATTACCAGTAACTCAAGTATTGCCAGTAGAGACAGCCTGGCCATTCAGACTGCCTCTATTACCAGTAACTCAGTATTGCCAGTAGAGATAGCTCAGACTGCCTCTATTACCAGTAACTCAGTATTGCCAGTAGAGACAGCCTGGCCAGTCAGACTGTCTCTATTACCAGTAACTCAGTATTGCCAGTAGAGATAGCCTGGCCAGTCAGACTGTCTCTATTACCAGTAACTCAGTATTGCCAGTAGAGACAGCCTGGCCATTCAGACTGCCTCTATTACCAGTAACTCAGTATTGCCAGTAGAGACAGCCTGGCCATTCAGACTGCCTCTATTACCAGTAACTCAGTATTGCCAGTAGAGATAGCTCAGACTGCCTCTATTACCAGTAACTCAGTATTGCCAGTAGAGACAGCCTGGCCATTCAGACTGTCTCTATTACCAGTAACTCAGTATTGCCAGTAGAGACAGCCTGGCCATTCAGACTGTCTCTATTACCAGTACCTCTTGACAACCAACTCTAGGCTACTAAAAAGTTAGTCTGGTTGAGGGTCTTTCATAGTAACCACTTGCTGCAACTTTTGTGACTTAAAAACAAACAAGCATTCATAGAAACTATAACACAGGTTGAAGCCTAACAAGGACTTGTTCACTGCTGTAGCATCAAAAGAAACTTGGGGTAAGCCTAAGATGCCATATTTTTAGGTGAAATATTTACACACATGAGAGTTTAAGGGACAATGCACCACTATACGTCTAAATATAACATTTCCTGATTTTCAAGTGTCCACCATAATGCTGGCTCGTTGCTTTGCTGGCTCGCCAATAATTATTAGGGGCTGCCTCTGAGAGAACTGCTGTTTTAAGGTCCTGATGACCCGAGGCTGTAGTGCTCCTAGTGTAGCTAGGACGCTGCTGAGGGCCTGAGGAACTCGTAACATGGCAGTTCACAATGGCTATGCAGCTCTAACTTATAATTAGCAACATAGCAACCCGTTTCTAACAGCACGATTGATAGTGAAGTGCATGCGATGCGACGAACTTCCAATCTTTATTCTTGGTAGGTGCTTTCTCCTAGTAGTACTTGCTGGCCTGCAGAAATAAAATAATTCAGGGGGAGGGGGTGGTGGTAGTTGCAGAAGCAAGTCTAACACACCCTAGCAACCATGGCCTATTCCATTGGCTTTTCGTACTCAAAGAGTGTGCCGGTAGACACGCTTAATGAACAACTAGTCAGCAGGTGACTAGCTTGATTATTAGAAGATGATGGAACATAACTGAATACAATGTGACAGACCAATAGGACTACGGAGGCCCCAGAGATCTGGGGTTTGTCTGCTTGTGTCCATTCTGATATGGTTCTTGTGCCTTGATAGTCGGATAGTAAAATAGCAGACTCATCATAGGTCTTGATTCTTGATTTATCACTTCCATCAATAGTTACCTTGTATCATCTCCTCTCTGAACTCTCCTGCTTGTGTCTAACTCCTCCTCATCAAAAATGCAAGTTACAGAGGGTGGTTCACGTGGTATGGTGAGTAAATCGAAAAGTAAAATAGAATTCAACAAAAACTCAACGTTATGGCATACATGCAAAGGTAAGAAAATGATATACAAAAAATCAGCTTCTAAACTACGGTGGTAGCTGTGCACGTGTGCAGTACTGCCCTGAAGTCCAAAATGGTGAGGGGGTATTTCTTGAGGTGTGATCGACTTCCAGTTGTGACATAGAAACGCGCAATAAGTAAAACGACCGCTAACTTAGCTTGCGCGGGTAGTTCAAAGCTTCCCGCCCACCAAGTGATAAAACTAACCGTGGCCCCGCCCCCGCTATAAGTTGTAAAGAGCGCAGTGTGTGATGTTGTATTCTTGGCTTACGTTCAGTTTTGTTTTATTCTTGTGCAAAACTTCTTCCTGATATATCACTCATTTTTTTTTTTTACAGTATTGTGATGACCAGTGATAATTTTTATGAATGTATATAATATAATGATACATATTTTATATAAAAAATGTTTTGAAATAGCCAGCTAAAAATAGCTAGATGAATATTTTGTGATCTAGCTAGCTAAGCAAGGATGAATAAACAAATGAAGTGAATAGCTAAGTACAGAAAACTGTACACAAACTGAAACTGTAGAGTTTTCCAGCAGCAAAAATGGTTCACTAATCTATTACAGGTACATACACACACTGAATATGCATCTAGCTAGCTTGATAAAAGGCTTCCCTTACCTGACCATGCCGAGAAAAACACTATTAACAAGACTACAATAATCTCCTCACACCCGTTTCAGTAGGGCTTATCATGCCAGAAAAGGCGCCCCGAAAGTTAGGGAGCACCTGACTCCGCTTCCCGCGGAAGGTCAATGAATTGTTGTGGGTGTGGTTTGAAATGCATCAAGTCCTCTGCAAAAGATCGTGGGAACGAATTTTTAGTCCCTGGGGAGTCTATTTTTTGTGTTACTTCTCAGAAACTAATGTAGAACTGACTCAGATTTCGTACACAGGCTGACTATGACCTTAGCTATAAAATGTTCGTTGCAAATTTTTTTTAAGAAAAAAATTCGGGCGCGCTGTCGCGAGAATCAAATGAGCACCACAAGAATCAAATGAGCACCACAATCAACTAGACAAAACAAAGCAGAATTGAGAAAAAGTACAACGAAGGTTTTAAAGACATTCAACAAATGTAGCAGTAGACGAAGAATTGGCTCGTCAGCGACGGCACCCGCGGCGGAGTTGTGGATTATATACTTGAGACTGAGGAGCTCCGTAACTTGAACGAAACAATCTCCAGCCCGTTCTTTTTATTTAAGTTAGTCCATTAGCCGTACTTGTTTAGGATCCACCCTTATTGGAGCTTAAAAAAATCATGTGATCACTGTATTAGGAGGAGCTCCATCAGTAGATCATGTGATCACTGTATTAGGAGGAGCTCCATCAGTAGATCATGTGATCACTGTATTAGGAGGAGCTCCATCAGTAGATCATGTGATCACTGTATTAGGGGAGGAGCACGAGTCCACCTGTCTGCTATGATTTGTGGTTAGTCACACATCCAGACTCGTGAATATACTCTCTTCATCAGTTAGTTATTGTTGACCTTTTAGTGAACGTATACACAGGAGTCAACGTGGCTGAAGAAGATCTGGTGGAGATGGAGGAGGAGATGACATGTGGTGTGTGCCACCAGCACTGCACAAAGCCTAAGGTCCTCTCCTGTCTCCATTCCTACTGCAAGAAGTGCATCTTCCAACTAGCTCTTCAAACAGTCTCTGACCAACCTTTCTCTTGTCCAGAGTGTGTGCAGGAGGTGAAGTGTGAGGAGTGCACGGACTCTGGAGACAGAGCTGAGGCATTCTGTCATCAATGTGACATGTTCATCTGCAGGGAATGTGTCAAGTCTCACAAGAGAATGAAGAAATCCTACGCCTCTCACAAAGTTGTATCGTTCGCAGTGCCAGAATCCACTCCTTCCATATGCATCGATCACAAGGAGCGTCTTGTTCTCTACTGTTTTGAGTGTGGCCAGCTCATCTGCCATCTCTGTGCTCTCATCCCTCACAAAGAACACAAATTTGAGTTCTGCAAGATAGCAGCTCCTGGTGTGAAGTAAGATTTACATAAGAGAGTGGATCATCTGAGAGCAATATTTACTGCCTTGTCACGTTCAGCTGAAGTTATTCAAATCACCAAGAAGGAGATAGAGGTCCAGGGCAGCTCTGTGGCCAGCACCATCCGCCATTCCTTCAATCAACTACAACTCATCTTAGACAAACGCAAGGAGGAGCTTCTTCAAGAAACTGCAAAGAAAGTTGAAGAGAAGATTTGCAAACTTTCAGTTCAGGAGGAGAACTTATCTCTGGCTATTACCGAGGTCCAAGGTATCGTAGACTACACAGAGAGATTCATAAGTCAGAGTTCAGACAACAAGGTTATGTACTTGCACACTCAGATTGGCGAGAGAATAGAGCGAGGAATGGATGAACACGGCAAGTCAGAGAGGAACTCTGAACTAGTAGAGGAGGCAAACATAGGGTTAGAGTTCAGATGTGAAGAAGCTCTGCAACAAATCTGCCGGACAAAAGCTAATATAGTAGAACTAGTCATAGACCCAGCCCAGTGCACAGTGAGAGGTGAGGGAGCACATATAGCTCAAGTCAACAGAAGAGAAGAGTTAGTCTTGTCTACTAAACTAACCAACAGTGAACTAACAAGATGCAGAGCTATGGTGGTTGGGGAGTTAAAGTCTTTATATGATGGATCAGTAGTCAAGTGTGAGGTGGACCAATCAGGACCTGGGAAGTATTGTATCAGGTACACGCCCACTGTGCGTGGGCGTCATGAACTCGCGATATCTATAGACGATCAGCAAATAGCAAATAGTCCCTTCTCTGTGTCTGTGTCCATCTCTCCTACTCTACTAGGAGAACCTGTCAAGTTGTGGACTGAGATATCCAGTCCAGCTGGAATCACTGTCAATTCAGTCAATGAAATTTTAGTGTGCACTAATTCAGGTATTCTTATGAAGCTAGAGGAGAAAGGGAAATTGAAGAAGTTATTAGATAATCCATTGTATCAATGGCAGGACTTGGCAACTGATGCTGAAGACAACATCTACTGTGTCTCTCTTTCTGCTAATATTCTGAGATATGACAAACAAACAAACACTCATCAAATTAAAGAAATTAAGCAAGCGATGAGCGGCCCAGGTCACTACGGGGTGGCGGTGGCCGGAGAAGAAGTGATGGTTAGTGAGTTCAGCAACAAAGGCACTGTTGTCGTGTATGACAGAAATCTAGAGTTCATGCGCCGGATACAGCTAGAGGACATCAAACTCTACGTGGGGATAGCCTTGGACCAACAGAACTACTTATATATTGCCGACTACATTGAATCTGCTATTCGAGTCTTCAGTCACAATGGGGAATTACTGCGGTCATTTGATGGCGGGAAGAGACTGAATAATCTCAACGGATTATGTGTTTGTGGGTCATATGTGTATGTTACCAACTATGGCAACGATGATGTAGTAATCTTCACTACCAGTGGGGATTATGTCACCTCATTTGGTCAGTCTGGGGACAGAGAGGGAGATTTCCAGGGCCCCATCAGTATCTGTGTCAGTAAAGACTACTTTGTATTTGTCAGTGATCATAGAAATAATAGAATTCAGTGTTTCTGAATCTTTTAATTATTTCCTCAATCTAGAATGACTGAGTGATGTCTTGTCGTGTATGTGATGTGAGGACATATTTATTTATATTTATTGTTCTAATGGAAAATTTAATGCTAACATAATCAGAATTGAAGTTGAGAAGTCTTGCTTGTGCCAAACCATCTGCTCAGTTTTATTTTAGATCAATCCACTTCAACTATACACAATATGGTTAAAGTGCTACTATTTTATCTGTAGTTGTTGGAGAACCTATAGCCTTATAGATTACATATAGTAGACTATCACATCGTTTGTAGCACATATAGTGGTAGCACATATAGTGGTAGCACATATAGTGGTATCCCTTTACCAGAGTATGCTAAAATTCATTGAGGTCTGCACTAAACTTCCTGATACGATCATTTTTCTTCACTTCCTTTCTGCATCTTCTTCATGTTCCTCACTGGGAGACGACCATATGGATTCAAGGGAAGTGTTTCTGCATCTTCTTCATGTTCCTCACTGGGAGACGACCATATGGATTCAAGGGAAGTGTTTCTGCATCTTCTTCATGTTCCTCACTGGGAGACGACCATATGGATTCAAGGAAAGTGTTTTTGTTTTGGAGGTTGTGTTAAGAAGAGGAATGTATTGTTTGGAAGATATGGCTGAGAGACCAGGAAGACTACAAATTTACATGGAACGGAGTGAGGCTGATGAGGTGAACAGAAGTTCTAATGAGTAGGCAAGCTGGGGCAGTGGGTGTAGGGATGTTGTCTAGCAAGCTGGGGCAGTGGGTGTAGGGATGTTGTCTAGCAAGCTGGGGCAGTGGGTGTAGGGATGTTGTCATAGGGATGTTGTCTAGCAAGCTGGGGCAGTGGGTATAGGGATGTTGTCTAGCAAGCTGAGGCAGTGGGTGTAGGGATGTTGTCTAGCAAGCTGAGGCAGTGGGTGTAGGGATGTTGTCTAGCAAGCTGAGGCAGTGGGTATAGGGATGTTGTCTAGCAAGCTGAGGCAGTGGGTATAGGGATGTCGTCTAGCAAGCTGAGGCAGTGGGTGTAGGGATGTTGTCTAGCAAGCTGGGGCAGTGGGTATAGGGATGTTGTCTAGCAAGCTGAGGCAGTGGGTATAGGGATGTTGTCTAGCAAGCTGAGGCAGTGGGTGTAGGGATGTTGTGTAGCAAGCTGGGGCAGTGGGTATAGGGATGTTGTCTAGCAAGCTGAGGCAGTGGGTGTAGGGATGTTGTCTAGCAAGCTGAGGCAGTGGGTGTAGGGATGTTGTCTAGCAAGCTGGGGCAGTGGGTATAGGGATGTTGTCTAGCAAGCTGGGGCAGTGGGTGTAGGGATGTTGTCTAGCAAGCTGAGGCAGTGGGTATAGGGATGTTGTCTAGCAAGCTGAGGCAGTGGGTGTAGGGATGTTGTCTAGCAAGCTGGGGCAGTGGGTATAGGGATGTTGTCTAGCAAGCTGAGGCAGTGGGTATAGGGATGTTGTCTAGCAAGCTGAGGCAGTGGGTATAGGGATGTTGTCTAGCAAGCTGAGGCAGTGGGTGTAGGGATGTTGTCTAGCAAGCTGGGGCAGTGGGTATAGGGCTGTTGTCTAGCAAGCTGGGGCAGTGGGTATAGGGATGTCGTCTAGCAAGCTGAGGCAGTGGGTAAAGGGATATCATCTGGGTGTATAGGTATATGTTACTGTCCAACAACCTGCTTCATGTCATATATACTGTAACTGTATACTGCATTCATGTTATAGATCATATATACTGTAACAACACTACTGCTATGCCAACCAGTTGTGTTAGCTTTTCCCTCAGGGACCTCGAAGAGCATGACTTAATTAAACACACACACACACACACACACACACACACACACACACACACACACACACACAGTGCCTAGGAATGTGTCTCTGTTCCCAGTTGGGTTACAATTACTTGCCGTAGTGATTGTGAATACGACTACTCAGCTGAGCCACGTTGGTAGGTAGTCACTATATCTTCTTCACAGTACAAGTAGTAATTTAACATGGCTGAAGAAGATCTGGTGGAGATGGAGGAGGAGATGACATGTGGTGTGTGCCACCAGCACTGCACAAAGCCTAAGGTCCTCTCCTGTCTCCACTCCTACTGCAAGAAGTGCATCTTCCAACTAGCTCTTCAAACAGTCTCTGACCAACCTTTCTCTTGTCCAGAGTGTGTGCAGGAGGTGAAGTGTGAGGAGTGCACGGACTCTGGAGACAGAGCTGAGGCATTCTGTCATCAATGTGACATGTTCATCTGCAGGGAATGTGTCAAGTCTCACAAGAGAATGAAGAAATCCTATGCCTCTCACAAAGTTGTATCATTTGCAGTGCCAGAATCCACTCCTTCCATATGCATCGATCACAAGGAGCGTCTTGTTCTCTACTGTTACGGGTGTGGCCAGCTCATCTGCCATCTCTGTGCTCTCATCCCTCACAAAGAACACAAATTTGAGTTCTGCAAGATAGCAGCTCCTGGTGTGAAGGAAGATTTACATAAGAGAGTGGATCATCTGAGAGCAATATTTACTGCCTTGTCACGTTCAGCTGAAGTTATTCAAATCACCAAGAAGGAGATAGAGGTCCAGGGCAGCTCTGTGGCCAGCACCATCCACCATTCCTTCAATCAACTACAACTTATCTTAGACAAACGCAAGGAGGAGCTTCTTCAAGAAACTGCAAAGAAAGTTGAAGAGAAGATTGGCAAACTTTCAGTTCAGGAGGAGAACTTATCTCTGGCTATTACCGAGGTCCAAGGTATCGTAGACTACACAGAGAGATTCATAAGTCAGAGTTCAGACAACAAGGTCATGTACTTGCATACTCAGATTGGCGAGAGAATAGAGCGAGGAATGGATGAACACGGCAAGTCAGAGAGGAACTCTGAACCAGTAGAGGAAGCAGATGTTGGGTTTGAGATGGTGCGTGTTGAAACTCTGCAGAAACTCTGCCAGGACAATGCCAAGATCACTCGACTGGCCATAGACCCAGCTCAATGCACAGTGGTGGGGGAGGGGCACACACTGCAGAAGTCAACCAAATAGCCAAGTTAACTCTTACGGCTGAGACCCTAACAAACAGCAAGACCACTAGACGCAGAGCTATGGTGGTTGGGGAGTTAAAGTCTTTATATGATGGATCAGTCGTCAAGTGTGAGGTGGACCAATCAGGACCTGGGAAGTATCATATCAGGTACACGCCCACTGTGCGTGGGCGTCATGAACTCGCGATATCTATAGACGATCAGCAAATAGCAAATAGTCCCTTCTCTGTGTCTGTGTCCATCTCTCCTACTCTACTAGGCAAGCCAGTTAGAGTGTGGACAGGAGTTCAAAGGCCAACTGGAATTACTGCTAATTCAATGGGTGAGATATTGGTGTGCACTTATGGCGGAGTTCTTATGAAGCTAGAGGACAATGGAGAGCATACAGTGTTAGTGAGAGATTCATCTTATCAATGGCGGGACTTAGCAACAGATGCAGAAGACAACATAATCTGTGTCTCTTACTCAGCTGACATCTTGCTGTATGAAAAGCTAACTAACACCTATCGCATTAGGCAGGTTGACCCAGTGGTGAGTGGACCAGGACGTTATGGAGTAGCAGTAGCTGGAGGAGATGTCTTAGTTACTGAGTTTGGTAATCAAGGCACGTTTATAGTATACAACAGAAACCTGGAATACGTGCGCCAAGTTAAACATGATGGTGCGGGCGTGTTTGTAGGACTAACTTTGGATCAGCGTAATATATTGTATATATCTGATTTTAAGTCAATTCAAGCAGACTCCAAATCTACTATTCGAGTTTTCAGTCTTGAGGGCGACTTTTTGAGGTGTTTGGATGGAGGGAAGGAGCTGGGCAACCCTAATGGCGTGTGTGTTTCTGGTTCTTATCTCTACTTCACTGACTATGGCCATGACCATGTGATGGTGTTCACTACCTGTGGCAGTTATGTCACTTCACTCAGTCAGACGGGGACTAATGAGGGAGAGTTTCAGAAGCCAATAGCTATTTGTATCAACAAGGATAACTTTGTGTTTGTGTGTGAGTTTAGCGGAGACAGGATCCAGTGTTTTTAACTTTTCTGTAATCTCATTTGTAGTCATGGAATCAGATTCTTGCTGTAGTGTTATTTTATAGTTTATATGAACTCCTCATGGATGGACTTTCAACTTCTCATGTCATCTAGCGATGTTTAGCTCTAGCGATGGAACTTTCAGAATCTAATGTTTGGGATTATGAGTTATAGAAAACATTTCCAATTGAAATCAGGGAGCGAGCTAAGGAGCTAGGCTAAAAGAAAAGCTATAGCTATAGAATATTGTGAGTTAGTTAATGTAGTTATGATATAACTAGCTGCTACATATCTTACCTGCTCACAGTAGAAGCTTTTTTAGTCTTTCTCTCAGAGCCCAGTCTTTTTCATTTTATTTTATTTTCTCTTTTTCTTCTGCTGTGGGCTACTCCGTACGCCAGTTTTCTAGCATTTTAACCTCCCTAGCTCCTGGCTCCCTAGCTCCCTGGCTCCCTAGCTCCCTGGCTCCCTAGCTCCCTGGCTCCCTGGCTCCCTGGCTCCCTGGCTCCCTAGCTCCCTGGCTCCCTCGCTCCCTGGCTCCCTGGCTCCCTGGCTCCCTAGCTCCCTGGCTCCCTAGCTCCCTGGCTGTTTCTTTTCTACTGATCATTTCTGAAATACCCCACAATGAAATGTAACTAAGTATTGCATGGAACTTCATGACACACGTGGCACATTAGTAGAAAAGGGTCCACGTACATACACCTGTGGTATGTACACCCACGCCATTGAAATGAAGACGTATATCCCGAGGACAAAAAAAATCTACTGATACTAAGTTTTGTTTAATAGAAGCTAAAGCTAAATTTGTGTTGAGTTTCAACACGTGCAGTGTAGCACGGTCACTGGTTCAGTTCATTGCTGGCAGAATCAGAGCATACTCAGCGCGTGCAGTGTAGCATGGTCACTGGTTCAGTTCATTGCTGGCAGAATCAGAGCATACTCAGCGCGTGCAGTGTAGCATGGTCACTGGTTTAGTTCATTGCTGGCAGTTATTAGCACACCCCAGACCCTATGCTGGAGTTGTTAGCACACCCCAGACCCTATGCTGGAGCTATTAGCACACCCCAGACCCTATGCTGGAGTTATTAGCACACCCCAGACCCTATGCTGGAGTTATTAGCACACCCCAGACCCTATGCTGGAGTTATTACTACACCCCAGACCCTATGCTGGAGTTATTAGCACACCCCAGACCCTATGCTGGAGTTATTAGCACACCCCAGACCCTATGCTGGAGTTATTAGCACACCCCAGACCCTATGCTGGAGTTATTAGCACACCCCAGACCCTATGCTGGAGCTATTAGCACACCCCAGACCCTATGCTGGAGCTATTAGCACACCCCAGACCCTATGCTGGAGTTGTAGCACACCCCAGACACTATGCTGGAGATTAGCACCAAGCATATGATGGAGATTAGCACACGCCCAGACCATATGCTGGGAGTATTAGCACACCCCAGACCCTATGCTGGAGCTATTAGCACATCCCAGACCCTATGCTGGAGCTATTAGCACACCCCAGACCCTATGCTGGAGCTATTAGCACACCCCAGACCCTATGCTGGAGTTATTAGCACACCCCAGACCCTATGCTGGAGCTATTAGCACACCCCAGACCCTATGCTGGAGCTATTAGCACACCCCAGACCCTATGCTGGAGTTATTAGCACACCCCAGACCCTATGCTGGAGTTATTAGCACACCCCAGACCCTATGCTGGAGTTATTAGCACACCCCAGACCCTATGCTGGAGTTATTAGCACACCCCAGACCCTATGCTGGAGTTATTACTACACCCCAGACCCTATGCTGGAGTTATTAGCACACCCCAGACCCTATGCTGGAGTTATTAGCACACCCCAGACCCTATGCTGGAGTTATTAGCACACCCCAGACCCTATGCTGGAGTTATTAGCACACCCCAGACCCTATGCTGGAGCTATTAGCACACCCCAGACCCTATGCTGGAGCTATTAGCACACCCCAGACCCTATGCTGGAGCTATTTAAGACACCCCAGACCCTATGATGGCGCTATTAGCACCACCCAGACCATGATGGAGGTATGAATACACCCCAGACCCTAGGCTGGAGGTTATTACTACACACCCAGACCCTATTGCTGGAGTTATTAGCACACCCCAGACCCTATGCTGGAGTTATTACTACACCCCAGACCCTATGCTGGAGTTATTAGCACACCCCAGACCCTATGCTGGAGTTATTACTACACCCAGACCCTATGCTGGAGTTATTAGCACACCCCAGACCCTATGCTGGAGTTATTACTACACCCCAGACCCTATGCTGGAGCTATTAGCACACCCCAGACCCTATGCTGGAGTTATTACTACACCCCAGACCCTATGCTGGAGTTATTACTACACCCCAGACCCTATGCTGGAGTTATTAGCACACCCCAGACCCTATGCTGGAGTTATTACTACACCCCAGACCCTATGCTGGAGCTATTAGCACACCCCAGACCTTATGCTGGAGTTGTTACTACACCCCAGACCCTATGCTGGAGTTATTAGCACACCCCAGACCCTATGCTGGAGTTATTAGCACACCCCAGACCCTATGCTGGAGTTATTAGCACACCCCAGACCCTATGCTGGAGTTATTACTACACCCCAGACCCTATGCTGGAGTTATTAGCACACCCCAGACCCTATGCTGGAGTTATTAGCACACCCCAGACCCTATGCTGGAGTTATTAGCACACCCCAGACCCTATGCTGGAGTTATTAGCACACCCCAGACCCTATGCTGGAGCTATTAGCACACCCCAGACCCTATGCTGGAGCTATTAGCACACCCCAGACCCTATGCTGGAGCTATTAGCACACCCCAGACCCTATGCTGGAGCTATTAGCACACCCCAGACCCTATGCTGGAGTTATTAGCACACCCCAGACCCTATGCTGGAGTTATTAGCACACCCCAGACCCTATGCTGGAGTTATTAGCACACCCCAGACCCTATGCTGGAGTT
>WLWD01000857.1_pt1 | contig 14529 bp, 12 predicted proteins | sample 6712731 | NCBI WGS metagenome assembly WLWD01 (sample SAMN12718690, study PRJNA576275) | sponge metagenome | isolation source: marine sponge | host: Mycale hentscheli | place: New Zealand: South Island, Marlborough, Capsize Point | collected 2014-11-01
ACTACATGAAAAAAAATCACCATCTGTAATACAGCAAGTCTATATACCTGATGACTGATTCCTGTTGAGGACAAATCCAGATGTTGGAGAGAAGGGAGTTCTCCCAGGGCTATCTGGAGGCGTGGCATGGCATCATCCTTCAGCTTATTTCCCGACAGGTTGATGGAGGTGAGGCTGAGTTGAGACTGAATGACTTGTAGTAAAGGGGCGGAGTCTTGAGGTTTTTATTAGTCAAGTCTAGGCTTAGAGGATCTGGATCTTTCTCCAGTAAATCTAGAACACTGGGCAGAGGTCTATAAACATAAACCAAACATATAATACTATGTTATCCGTGAATAAGTCATATAAACAAATTATAACTACAAATAATCAATAGCAGCGTGAATAAAAATAACTATCTTATTCATAATACAAAACAGGGCCAGAAAAAATAGGATTGAGGGGATGGAATGAGATTGTTCTAGCGATTAAATCATTCGACTATGTTAACTATATGGTTTAGAAGGCTTAAAACCTATCCACATATTTTCCTTACCTGCTCCATTTGTTCTACAAGCTACCAGGTATCTCTCCAGCATGGGAGGAGTGAACCACTGCTGGACAACGCCCACTACTTCTTCATCCTGGCTCAACACATGGCCCACTGGGTCAGCCTGGCACAGTGAATCTCCATCCCACAGTCGTCAGACTAGAACAGGACGCCTCCCGTGCTGTGAAAAGTATCGCTCAGCTGCCTGGTTGGCCAGCCAGGCCACGCTGGTGACTACGCCTCATTCCTGGAGGTGTGGACAAGGTATTCGATATGAGGAGGTAAGGATGCGAACTCTGACTCTCATGGGAGGGGGCAGTGGTAGTGAAGAGGGTGGGGCTGACAGCAAGTCGGCTGGTTGACGGAAGTGGTACCAGAAAAGGGGGTGGAGACATTGTTGGAACATGAGGATATCAAGGTTGAATGAGTGTTGTTGTGAGACTGCGTAGATTGGGCTTCTTTGTGGGCTTTCCAACGTTGAAACTCTGCTTCATTGTCACTGCTTTCTTCTTGTCTGTCTGGCGATTCAGATGAGCTCTCAACTATGATTACATTCTTGGCAGGTTTGGTTGAGTTTCTTTGCCTGGCATCCTCAGAAGAAATTAGTGATTTTGATTTTTGTGACAAGGAAGATAAAGTTGTTGAAGATGCAGAGTTTATCCTAGAAAAGCAGCATTCCTTTCTCTTTCTTTTGAGTTAGTCATGCCCAGTAAAGCTAGTGACTCCCTCTCCACAGACACATCTCTATCCTGTTTCATTTTCTTCCTCTTTGTTTTCTCACCTTCAAGATCATCCACAAGCCAGTTGTCAATGACACGATAGCCAGGTCCTTTCCTCTCGTCACCTCCTCCATCTCTTCCTTCCTCTGACTCGTCTGCTTCCTCCTCTACTAATTGTTCTGCGATTAAAGAAGGCCCTGGTGCTTCCAACTGTCCCAGGCAGTTGTACATCACTCTGGGCAGTGATTCTGTACCTTCTGTCTGTACATCATTACTATCATGAATCCTGTCTTTCCTACTACCACGTCCCACTTCACCTACCAATACTTCTGATTCCAAGTCTAAAACCAGGTTACCTTCAATTTTTCTCCTCTTGTTGTTGATGGCCCGTCTGCTATAGCAATCATCATCATCATCATCATCATATAATATTCGTTCATTCCAACGTTTTTTGCTGCCTAGACCAAAAATTTTTTTATCACCCCCAACCGCACCTCCCACGCTACCCCCACTCTCACGCCCACTCAATCCTGCCCCAGTCCTTCTCAAAACATCTAGTCCTTGTCCACCATAACTCCTCTTTGACTTTAATTTGCTAGCATTGCTGCAAGCTTCCTTTGTCTGCTTCACACTAGTCGTGGCGTATCCACGCCTCTTCATCTCTGAGACGAGGAATGTGCGTATGGTGCGATAGCTTTCTCTCCTTTCACTGTCTTCTTCTGCCTTTACCACTCCCATCTCTACTACATAATAACATTGGCACTTGCCTGGTATATTCTGTACAGACTAGTCCTTACATTCACATCCTGTTCTATCATTTTCTTTTTCATGTTTAGCAATAGCACTATAATATCTTGCCGTACCTCATTCTATAACACCAACTATGCTCAACCACCACTCGTCAGCTATTTCTTCAAAACACACATTTTATATTTCTTTCACTCATACTCTTGTTCTCTTAAGCCACATTACCACAGTAGAATATAGAGGAAAGAGTTGCCACTCTTCTCCTCCCTCTGTATTAAAATTTTTGAAGAATAAACAAATAACCACTAGCAAATAAACTGCACTTATTGACCCAATCGATCACCTTAGAGTTGGTGATTCTCGTATCAGCTCCATCCTTCACCAGCAAGCTGAGCACACTCACATGGCCATTGGTTGCTGCGTCAATGAGGGGTGTGACCCCTTCACACCCGGCATCTCCCGGGTCATCCACTTGAGCTCCACTCTCGATCAGAATGCGACCTATCTCCAGAAAACCGTAGTTGCATGCCTCATGAAGCGGTGTCCACCCACAGTTGTCCCTAGTGTTCACTAATGCACCCTGGTAAATAATGAAAGTTGGGCTTTGTAAAAACAACAACAAAGGTTGCTAATTAGACACTACAAAGAAATTTCCTAGGAAATGTTTGCTTTGAAAAATACTTGAAAGAAAGAATGGACACAAAACACTTAAAAACTTTTAAAATTCCATTAATGTTTCTTTTCCTATTCTCTGTACTTAGCCAGGGGGAGGGGGGGGGGGTGTTTTCCTTACTTCCCCTTCTTTTAAATGAATCTCCCAAGGGCGGCTTTCCGAGTGTTGCTATTGTTCACTTATTTTGTACCATAGATACCATTGTAAAAGACTAACCAATGGTAGGACATCGTTGTAGTTTGGGGGGAGGTTCTTGTGCTAGAAATAGTACTGTTTCTTCGTATTCCTCTGTAATGATACAAGGAGAGAAGAAAGTCTTGAATGTCTGCTCTGAAAATATAGATGGGAAGTCATACAAGAATGGAGGAGAGAATGTTGTGGCAGATCTAACACCATTAGACTCTGGAGGGAAGACCTCTACACTTACAGCTGAAGACAACAATGATGGAACATACTCTGTTACTGTCACTCCTCTGAATACTGGAGAACACAGTCTCGATATAAAGATAGGAAACGAGAGCTTTCAGTCGAGTCCATTTATAGTTTATGTTAGAACATAAAGGAACTATAACAACTTGAGCCTCATTAATCAAATCAATACAACCTACTATCCCTATGATGTCACTGTGAGTGGAAATAAACTGTGTATAGTGTCCAAGGCCCCCCACATCATATTGGCTGTATTAGACCCTACTATTTGTCCATTTGAAGTGGGGCAATGGTCAATCAAATGGTATAGCAGCTCAAGAATATTTTGATATTGAGACTTCTTTCGCCCTACAATGTGATGAACTGGAAAGATTCGTGGTGATCCTGTATGACAGGACAAGTGATCAAAAGAGTGTTAATGAGGCCAGGAAGAACTTACTTACAAAGAAATCTTGCAGCTTAGAAGACTTGCCACTAACCCAAGCTTCACTGGTACAACATATCAAGCATGCCAATTATCAAGCCAACTACTGGAACAAAGTTTTATGCTTGAACCCAAATATGCCTAAGTCCAATGGGCTGGGGATGGCAGAAGGATGGCAGAAGGATGACGCAGGTTGGCACCCTTTGTGGAAAAACTTTCCAGAACCATCTGAGTCTTGTCATGAACTCATTCACTGCAGTTGTAAGAAAGGATGCCGGGAAAGTTGCAAGTGCCTGAAGGCAGGACTGAAGTGTACTCTCCTTTGTGCATGCTCAGGTATGTAGATGTTAGCGGAGCTCACTATCTCGATATAATATAACTTTGAAACTGATTAACATATTATGAATATCGCACTAATACTAACCTTTTGCTCACACTGAATATGATTGGATGACTCAAATTATATTTTCAATCAGTCCTTATTGAAACAACTTGAATGTCACTGCATTCACAATGAATAAAATTGAGGATTACTGTATAGCAATAGCATTTGTAGAAGTAGCTATAATTAGAAAGAATTATTTTAGGTACACATCACTTTATTTTTATAAACTTGTTTGTATTCGATTGACTCCATATTTTAATCACGATTAGAGCCAGGTACACAAGGTGCAATGGGGGCTTGCAATTTTCTATTTTGTTTTTACGAGGATAGTTATTTATTAGTTTTGGCTTCATGTGTCTGAGTTAGCTATCATCTGGCTATAGAAGTGATAGCTGGATAGTGTGCCAGTAGAGTTTCATGTAATTTTAAAAAGAATTTAAGTTTTAATTATAATTATTTTACAATACTTTATGCTAGAATTTTTTTCTAAATTTTAAATGAGCTACAGTGTATAGTTGTAACTAAAATTTAGTAATTTTCAAACATTTTCCCTGATATTATAATTATTTTAGTTAGAACTATTTTATCCAAGTCATAGCTGAGAAGCTATTGCTGATATAGAATTAAAAACACTAATCGCTAAATTCATTCAAAAGTTACAATGCAGCTATTTCATTAATTTTTATCAGACCATTTACACTATTTAGTTTTAGTAGAAAGATATTTAGTCATAGTTAACTATTAGTTTCATCCCATCAGTATAGCTAATTGCACTTCCTATTGGATTTACTAACCTATAGAACTACTCCTTTGTTTTATAAAAATCATTTTACCATAATACACAATCATATATTGCCATATCAAGTGGTGGGTCATATTCGCCAGACCAAAGTAAACTTACTTCCGCTACCCCAGTGAAAATATAGTTTTCGTAGCTGTCATGTTCTGAAAAAAAAATCTCGCTGGGCGAAACCCTTTACCAATCAGGTACCACGGTTCAGGGCACCCGGTTCAGGAACTTTTTGAGCAGCCCACTGCTAAAATTTACGGAACTTTCGTGTCGGTTTCGGCTCAAAAAGTTCCAATTTTTGTGGGTGTGTCACACGTAAAGTGGGTGTGGCCATGGCCACGGCTTACCTAATGACAACTACATCCGTTTTCTTTCTAGAAGCCATATGTATGTGTAGTGGAATAATACGTCATGGATGAGGAATGCCGCAATGAATCCTGTTTAACTGTACCACCTACTGAGAAAGGAAGGAATCCTATTAGACACAGCGCAGAACAGATTAACAGGCTGAAATACTACTATGAAATGGGAATGAAAGGGTGCTCAAGAAAAGACTTAATACTGTTAGAGAAAGCTGCACTTGAAACTGGCCTTTCAGTAGAACAAGTCAAAGTAAGATGATCTTAAAATATTCAGACAAATTTTATCAAAATTGATGCATTATTTTAGCGGTGGGTGAAGAAAAAAAATTATGTCCGAAGCCATGCACTGTCAGAGGAGCCGGTACTACCACCACTGAAGAAACCAAAGCTTTCTGCATGGCAGATATTTCAGAAAGAATTTGGGCATTCTGAAGGTATATTTTTATGTTGGGATGTGATTAAGCTTTAGCAGCAAACTGGGGCATTCACGTAGCTATCTAATAATGGTCATGAAAGCTACTAATAGCATGCAAGATTTAAAAAAAAAACTTTACTGGGATTTCCTGGTAATGTTTGCTATAATGTATTTAGTTCTGAGTAAGCCACCACTACAGCTAAATCCAAAATGAATACGCAGCTTATTTATATTCTTTTCTTTGTACTTAAAGTCCGTAAAAAAATTCAACAATACGGAGTAATTTTAATTTGAAGCTAACCCAGAGCATTTGTGCAATGAGAGGGATTGTTGCTTTATGTCAAATTAAAAAAGTATTTGCCTCCTCCTAGAAATCTTTTAGTACGACTATGCTGACTATAGTCTGGCGTAGCCAACCCTTTTCCTTTTGTTATTGGGGGCGTGGGGAAGGAAAGGGTCTGGCAACATGGCCATACCAAATTTGTTCTGCTGCATACATTGCGGCGGTCAATTACCATTAGCAAATTACTGGGAATGGCCCTCCTCAACCACATATAAAAGTTCCTATACTGTCGACCACCTTTTCAGAGCTAGGTTTAGCAAGTATGGCTATTTTCTGTCTAACTTCCTGTACGTGTCGGCCACTCTTTCGCAGCTAGGTTTAGCAAGCATGGTGGAAAAGGAGACACTCAAAGCAGATTGTAGTCTGTTGGAACGTGTCACTAGAGGTGTGATCACCTCCACCAGCAACGCTGTGATAGCATAGTAATCTGTCAGCAAAAGCTACAGAAACTTAAAAAAAAAAAAAAAGAGTCGGAAAGTCGATCTGCATCTATTGCGGTAGAAATTCAGATGTCAAAGTGGGGAGGGGGGCAGGGCACTTACCACTTCCACATTCCTCTAGAACAAATTTAGTACGGCCATGTCCCCAGACACTTTCCTTCCCCACGTCCCCAATAATAGAAGTATAGGGTCGGCTATGCCAGGCTATGTTGACTATGCATCATGAAGTCATGATACCAACTATGAGGGTCTTTGAATGTGTTATATTTTACTTTCATTGCCCCTCCTAAATCTAGGAAAGTTGTTTTGTCCCTTTTCTGTGTACAGCCCAGCTATGGCATTTCCCTAAGGCAGAGTAGGTAACATTAAAAGGTACGTACCTTTCTGGGGTGAATTTTTTCAGGCAGATTATATGTGACCGTCTATGGGAAAACCGGGCACAACGCGGCGTGCGTAATGTCGAGAAAAGATCGATCGATTTCTTAAAAATGTATTGTATATCCATTTCCAATAGACTAGTTTTTGATAAAAAGAGAAACACTGGATTAGGATTATGCCCTCACCCCCTTCACAAATATAGCTGAATTTAAGCATACTAATAAGCAGAAAGAAGAAAAACAGCAACCATAATTTCTTTAGTAATGGTGAACAAAGAGGACAGCTTCCCCCCCTCCCCCCCCATCCCCCCAGCTCATACACATGTTTTGATGTGAATTAAGTTAATCCATGTGTAAATTGCATCATGTGTGCATATCTACACATATATAGCCAGTCCCTCTGCCCTCCTCCTCAAGCCATATACCAGTTCAAACCAAAATTCCTGAAGCCTGCCTACAATCTGTTTGTTCTTATTTCGTGCTTGATTAATTGTTCAGCTGCAAGGGTTACTGTACATTGGCCATCTGTCATTGCATTGTAATATATCAGATATACAGTCATCCCTAGTATTGTTTGTCTGTCACAAGATGTCCCTTTTTGGGATACTTTATATACCAATTCATGGTGTACAATAATCCTTGTTTGAGGCTGTGAAGGCCTTAACATTGCATCACATGATCAACGTGTGCGGGGCGCTTGTATTTCTGTATGACTCTCCTCCACTTGGCATATTCACAAAGTAATCAGAGGCAGCATCACTAGTCCCACCAGTCCGACTTGAGCCAGACCATGTTTGTGTAGTTTTAATTGGTGAAGTACGCCCTGGGCTTGAACAGCTAATTAAAGTGGGCATGCCTAACAGAAACTTGCGGAGATCACTCGTGTCTCTCGTGGTCATCTCGTAGTAGAATTTCGGTTCATGCAATTTTGTCCACTTCCAGCCACTACAATATCAGACGAGCTCTGGCCTTTGCTTGTTATTATGAACTACCGACTGTGTTCTCTGAAATTTATGATTAAGTGCTTTGAAGTTCAAGCATTTGATTTCAATTGGGCTCTTTGAAGTGACCTTGCTTCCATGGTCCCTGCAGAAATTAACAAAATTATTGATATCTTATATTGTGCTAGTTCTTAGTATGTAGTATTTATTATTCAATACACCCTGCTTTACACTTGATCATTGACACACCTACATCCTGTGTTAGGTCACATCTACTTCCTGGCCTAACAAAAAAAATTTAAATCCAAGTCGGCCCTAGTAATAGCTAATTATATTGTAACGATTGTTTTATACAGCTAGTAGCCCAGAGCATTTTTTTTTTTTATTTGTGATCTAATTTGCTTGTTCTTGGCTGTGTCTGTTGGCTATTGTTCTTTATTTAGAATCAGTATGATGACTGTAATGCAGTAGCGACTAGTCATTATTTGCTTGCCATTGTAATGCTTCTTTTACTAGTACACTCAGTATCCAGTAGCTATAACATGCTCATAGTAAATACAGAGTTTGGTTATGAAGTACATGTGTACCTCTGCATGCCTAGCAGTCAAACATCTTATCTAGTTGCTATTGTTGATTTCTTCTGTATAGTCAAATCATATGTTTACCTATACAGAAGGCAAAAATGCCAGAAAGAATGGAGCTGCAGCACTAACTATGGCAGCTAGTGTGAGATATGAGGCTCTTGATGTGGAAGAAAAGACCGGACTAAATGCTGTTGCATCAGAACTGGTGGAGGAACAAAGCATGACAGTAGCTCAAAGAATAAAAGAAGGCACGAAAATTTTTAGAATGATACAGAAGAAGGTATTCAATACTTTTCTGTGTATTTAAATGCAATTGTAAATTTAATAACTGGCGGGAAATAGGTTGACCATTTCTATTTGTATCTACTTCTGATAGTAAGCACTGGCGGTACAAACTATTCACACTAATTGTGTTATCACCAGCAATTACCAAACCTACTTGCTTATGTGACCAAACTAGTTGTTAATGAGTGGTGCTTTTTCTTTTGCGTGTATGTAGATGGAACAGCTGCAGAATATTGGATACAGAGCATTTGCCTATGGTTTCCTTGCGGATGACATACAGACAGCATATACCACTACATGTACAAAATGTACAGAACCTCAAGTGGTTGATGTCATGCGATCATTGGTACTTGTAGGTAAGTTACATGTAGGTAGTATGTGTGGTCTTTCAGAGTCTGCTATATTTTTTGGCAGTTGACAAATAAACAAAAGTTCAGGTGTTTTAGGTCTTCCCAGGGCCTTGCCTGATTTTTAACCCTTTCGACGCCAACTTTCTTCAGCACTTCGGGCGTCTTTTAGAATTCAATTTGATTTTTAAACCGCAAAGCAACCGCAAAAGTCCACAAACAAACAGCCAGGCATATAAAGTAGGTAGCTATAGCCTTATAACAAGCAAAATATACTTCTAAAAGCCTGAAAATGAACTTGAACCAGCCCGTCTTACAGCAGGTTTCGAGGATCGAGTCTTCGAGGAAGGAGCTTAATCGATTGCTCTCGATGTCCGATAGGAAAAAATGTATCCATAATTCTTCAAAAATGCTGAGGGACTCTCTATAGGCTTCATACTTTCTATTTTGAGTGTTTGATGTCCTTAGGCAACAAAAAAACGGAGTGCTAGGCGTTCTGAAAATTCTCGGTCAAAAAATTTCTCAATCTCCGTTTTCAGACATTAAAAAAATACTTAACCTACCCGTACGGGTTCAATATTGTTTTTAAGGAAAGTACAACGTCCACTTTATGTATAAAAAAAATGATGGCTTAATCTAAAATAGATTTTTATTTTTTTATTTGGAGAACGCGGACCTGTTCTCGCCAGCATATATGCGGTTACGGCATCGAAAGGGTTAAAGCTGGAAGGTCATTACAGAATGGTCTACAGGTTTATTACTATACTCCATTTGTTTGTTTAAACGAAAACCTTACCAACTAGTCACATGGGTGAAAAAAGAAATGGGTTGCACATATATAAACCCTGGATTGTTTCTGATTGTGCAATGATTCATTCGCTATGTACAAAAGATATTCATCAGAATTGAATGTTCAGCCCAGGTTCTCAACAGCAGTCAATCAATCAATCATCCAGATACAGCAGATGTGATGAGCACAAACAGCAAGCCATATTCGTTTCACAGTGGTGAAGAAATAGAAATACGCACTCCCTCCTCCCCTCCCCCACCCACTTTAGTCAGTTCTAAATTATGAATGGAGCGTGCATGTGTGCATGTGTAACAACTAAGCACACACGTAATTTTCACAACGGCAAGGAGTAAATTAGTGAGTGTGCTGTATGTATTAGTTGTTACTGAATGTACATACATGTATGTAAGGGAAAGAAATGTAGGCAACTGAACGATCAGCAGAGCGAGTTATGGCATAGTATTCTTGAGTGATGATTCAGAGGTTCTATGTGCATGTAATAAATGGGTGTAGTCTACGATATGAGGCCCTGCCCAAGCAACATATTCTTAATGAAATCCAATGATATTACAATCATAATAATACCTGACAGGATGCTTTGTGTCCATAGGAATGAAAAATTGGAAGGCACAGGTGGATATTATTTAGAATATCACTTCTACCAAGACACTACACACACACATGCACGCGCGCACACATGCACATACATTAATAAGCTTACTGCCAAAATTAGAACTTATTTCTTACTTGGAGATGGCGAGACAGCATGCATGCAATGTCATACATTACAAAAACTTGTAAATTTTGTTTTGATTGAGTCTTTTCAAGGATTCTTTGCAATATCCAGACACCATATGCCAATCTAAGTATATTACATGTATATATATAAAATAAATACATAAATAAAATAAATAAATAAAATAGGTACTGTAAGACTAATGCACCATACCTTTCACCATGCTTTAAATTAATAAATTCCCCTGGAAATTCATGGCGGCAACAGTAGCCAAAAACAGCAGTCTCATCGAGTGCCCTGTATCTATTTGAACTTCGCAAAGGATTTCCAGCAAGAAAGTTGTTACAACCCTGTAAAACACACAATAATGAACCCAATTTATTTATACGTACTATATGATTCTAACATCGTATGTAGTCTTCTTTGAAGCACTGTCGCAAACAAAACTATCAACTTTTGTTTGATCCTGGAAAAACAAGTTCTCATGTAGTGGTTGTCGATGGCTGATTCCGGCTGACTTTTTCCGAGGCAAACCCAACAAGCCATCCATGCTGAACACAATTGTACCTTCAGACTATTAGCCATTTAAAATTACTAAATAAACAGCAAAATTACAATAGGTACCTTTGGACAGGCTGGACAATCATTCCCTGAATCGAGGCCTTCACAAATGAAGTCCAAATGCCTCAATTTATGTTTGAGAAATCTGGGGAGGGGGAGGGGGAGGGGGAGGGGGAGGAGGGGGGAAGCAGCATCAATAATTTATTACTAGTCATGTGATTCAGTAAAAATGGCGAGTGAGCCACTGAGTATAAGTAATTCAAACAAGGCAGAATCTGATAGAAGATGATTTTTGCCTTCAAAAAATCTGTATACAACAATAAGGCTACATTCATTTGGGTTGTTTCAGTGGCGTAGGATGGGGGGCATAATCTACAAATGTGATTTCTCACATGAACATCCGTAAATCACAAAGAAGGAATCGTTCAGTCTATTTAATGACATACACACCCACACATATATGTGACAGGCTGTAGGAAAACAGACCACTTCACGCACAAAATCATTTCAAGATACAGACCCATAAAGCGGTTCAAGTCAAGTTTTGTGTTTTTCTTTTTTTTCAGTATCAGTATTTATAGATCTTAACTTACGCTTGTACCAAGTTTCAGCTCCCAATACAGTTATCTTCAAAGCCTGCGCACCGCTGAAGTTCACAAACCTTTTTAGTATCTCTCAGTTTACGGCGTAACTTTTCAATTGTTACCGGGAAAGTTAACGCGTACGCGCGGGTATTTCCCTTACCTGTGAGGGTAATTCCCAGTTACTTGGCAATTAATGAAGCAGCTAAGATACCACGCCCTTGGGCACCACGTGGCAGTTCGCGCGAAACTACTAAGTGATGCGGAGATAACTTTAGAATACGGAAACATACCTCAAAAATTTAAAGTGCCGTTTTCTCCAATAACGCTTACTTGGGCTATCCTCTTCTGGCGTTCATAACTCGCCCTAGGAAGCGATTTAGAATATGATTTAAGGACCATTCAAATGGAAATTTTTTGTACTTTTCAAAAATAATAATAACTCATTTTTCAATTTTTGAGTGAAGTGGTCTGTTTTCCTATAGCCTGTCACATATAAATAAACAAACAAATATCACTGATTCTCAACTTGTAACTGCCCTATAATGTCTAGCTTGCTTTGCTTGCCACCAATAACAATACATACAATTATACATACTATACCGTACCTGTATTCTTCAAATGCATTAATGAGAGTAGAGTAGATATTCCTTCCCTTGAAAAGTAAACAAACACACTTGATGAACTCAATTATTACCATATTCAGTCATTGTACCTTCATGCTGTGAAATGGACGTCTAAACTTCAAAGTTTTACAAAAATCTTGAAGGGATACTTGAGCTTCTAACAACAATGCCTCGGCCCAATCAAGAAGAGCAAAAGTGAAACCAAACCTTGGAGTAGTTGGGCTAGCTGGCCAAATATCAGCTCTGATCATTGTCACAGCTACAGGTTCACAGTTGCAAATGTTGAACAGCAAACTATGCTCCAAACCTGCACAGTAAATAAAGTAATAATATTTATGCCTTATGTATAATAAAACTTACCATAATCATCTATGACTTTGATTGAAATGGCGTGCTTCGTACTGCATTCATGCGGTGGGAGAACATCTATAAATACCTCTTCTTCTCTTTGAAATGATTCAAAGTGATCGGTCTGAATGTTAGAAGACAACATTTATAAGTCTTATGTAGAAGTTTGATGAAGGGCACACTAGTCACATTTAGGGGCATATTTTATTAATTAGATGTAAATAGTAATGTAATAGCTAGAACAGTGCAGTTTGACCAAAATGACTTTGAAAATTCAGAAAAAAGTATTTTTATTCGTAATAATTATTTCAGCCGAGAATGACTGAATCATTTTAATTCATTATAATACTAGTGATGTGCTTGAGCACAAATGGCGAGCGAGCCTAAAGACTATACTATTTTTATATGAATGATTTTGACTTCTAACACTGAAGCTACTGATAAGGTCCAGTTTTTTTATTTCGCATACACGGTAAAGGGATTTCAGTGCCATAGTAACAACTCTCTGCAACTGCTTGAATTGAAGGAAAAAAACAACAGCAACAAAACAATACACGTTATTTAAAAGTTTTCTTTGTGATATTCTTTAGCTAAGTAGTGGTTGTAACACACAATGCTTTGACACAACTGGAAATGCACTTACACAGACTTACCTTCGCAGTAGTCTAGTGGACAATGTATTTTCAAGTAAATACTGTTGCGCACGGCTTATAACCATGACAAAGAGCGCATTGACTTACCACCCCCACTAACTCGAATAGAAATGGAAGTCCCTTAAGTTTTCAAGTTTTAACTGCACCCGCAAAAGAATTCAAAACGGTAAACAATTCAATGTTTAGGGTGATACGGGTACTGATCGATAAACCAGAGGATTCTGTTTAGTGCAATTTGGGACGGGGTCGACCACATAACTAACACAAAAACGCGAGGGTCAAAGTACAAAATGACATACGTACGTCCAAACATATATACAAATAAACATCCCCGATTTTCAATTGTGTTACCCCTGTAAGTGTCTCACTCGCTACGCTCGCTCGCCAATAATATAGAAGTTAGAAAAAGTTCATTTACTGAAACTTCATTCCACAAAACAATCTTTAACTTATAAACACCAAGTACAACAATACTAATATTTGGTGAGGATTATTTAGAATTCCTAGTGTACCCCTATGTATACCTGGCATAAAGGCATGAGTGTAAGGAGAGCAAAAGAATAAAATGAATGGACCATTTTCATGCTAGACCAAGAAGATAAATCTTAGTAAAACTCTGATGTGTCTAATTACCATAATTACAAGCTGGTTATTAATTTATTAATATACATGATCTATTTCCTCCAAAACATGAAGAATAGAAGGGGAAAGAGACAGGAACAAGGCAATTTCCTATACTGAATAATTTAACACACAAGTTATCTTAAGTATGAAAAAATTTACATGCAAACTAGACTGTTGATTTTCAAACTTTCACCAAAAAATGAATATGGGTGGGCTGTTGTTAATTCATTGTGCTTCCTGCAAAGAAATGGCTGAAGGTAAATCCCGTTTCCACCTGACAGTCCAAGGAATCAAACTAATGAACTTGGCACACTATCACACAAGTCTTCTATTGTAATTACTGAGTCACTGAGTTATATAAAAGTTTGGAAAATAAATTAATGAAAATATATTCTGAGATGTTGACTTGAAGCGGGTGATGATGAGAAACTAATATCAAAGTTTGCGTGGCCTTATAGTACACAACTGCTGAATTTGAAATATATCTTTAAGTTTTTTTTAATTGTTTACTTGAATTATACTTATGTAGATATTCAAATTTGCCAGTTTTCATTTTCATTCTAAATACAATTCCTTTCCCACCCTTCTCAACTTTTCTGTGTGAAACCCTCAGTTGCATGTAAATTAGTACATTCATACCTTCCAAATTTCTGCTACATGAAAAATGTTCACTTTCCTGTGTAAATTAAAAAAACACTCCTCACAGAAATAACTCTTGGGTCCACATCGTTTGCACCAAATGGAAGCAGGATCTGGGCAATTGAGACAAGTTTGTAGCTGTGGAAGGACTGCTCTTTCAACTATTGCTTTTTCAATTGAC
>WLWD01004295.1_pt1 | contig 14516 bp, 14 predicted proteins | sample 6712731 | NCBI WGS metagenome assembly WLWD01 (sample SAMN12718690, study PRJNA576275) | sponge metagenome | isolation source: marine sponge | host: Mycale hentscheli | place: New Zealand: South Island, Marlborough, Capsize Point | collected 2014-11-01
TAGTATCTTATCAATAATATTCGTGTATTTTTTGGCAAGAGTTCAGCAATTCCCGGTGAACTATAACATCTTTATATGAAGCAAATTACAGCTATCTCACCCTCTAAAATTAGGTTCTGACTCCGAGGTTGAAGTCGCTATCAGCCTCAGTTCCAGAATGCCGACAATAGATTTTGACAATTTATAGATGGTATAAAATTTGTAACTGACTTCTAATAAAAGAGTTCCGTTTCACCGGGAATTGCTGGCAAGAGTTTAATAATTCAGAGCTGGAATCAATATGGTTTCTTTAAGTTTTTGAGCGGTTATAACCAGTTCTTTTCCCAACTTTGTCAAGTAGTATTTGTATGTTTTACCTGCCCTTTTTATAAGACCAAACACATTAAGTCTTTTAATAAGCCTTGATATTTTGCTGGTACTAAACGCGGGTAGTCTGGCCCTTATATCTTTGTTTTTAAATCCTGTGATGTTGTATTCCCCCGCAGAACAGTAAGTAATAAGGACAGGTCTTCATGATAAAATAAATTGAACCCTTTGTAATTCCTGTTGCTCTGTTTTTTAGCTTGTGTGATTTTGTCGAGTCTTTTACGTCCGACTGTTTTGTTGTCAAAGGCAGAAATAAATTCCAAATATCGTTTATTGGAAGCCCTGAACAATAAACCTAACACTGAAAGGCTGTAAATGTTTTTTTTCAAAGGGGCATAGCACATGGATTTGCTGCCGTCACGGTGTTCAACCTCACGGTAGTGTTTTAAAAAACTGATATCACTAGTTGTGGTTTCAAGACGGAGCAATTTGGAGAATTTGTCATACATTTTAATTGAGCTTTTACCCATTGTATGTTTAATACGGCTCCCTTCGATACGGATATTATAATTGTTGCCTATTTCGCCCTGGCATCTGGGATCTATTTTGTGTCCGAGAAAAGTGGCAATGTTATCCGGTTTTACCGTATGTATAGCAGTCGCAGTCAGTTCTGAATATATCGATTGTCGGTCTTCCTGGTTTTTAAAAACAATATCTGTAGCATATTCAGTCTGCATTATGCTCCAATGGCATACCTGATTGAATGATGCATGTACCGGACAATATGTTTTGGCTAGTTCATCAAGTCTTTTGTGTATTTTTTGAATGTCCATATTCTCGCAGACAGTTTGCGCCTTGTCAAAATCTTCGATGTAATCAAATGCGTTGTCTATCATAGAATACTTTATGCCTTGTTTGTCCAGTTCGTTAGCTAATATATTGTGCCCGTTAATATATATCTGTAATTTAAACGGGCGCCAGGCAGGAACTCTGACATAGCCGTAACCAAGATAAGGGTCAATGAAATAGAAGTAATAGTGCAAACATTTACCCTTGCGTACCTTTGAGGAATGTTTTGCCCGACTCTTTGTCATGCCATGGTTTATAACTGCTACAGGCTTCCATGGCTGAAATAATATGGACCAAGCCTGTATGAATCCCTTTTTTATCCAAAACTTTTAACTAAATCTTCTTTGCGGATATGTGATTTCGCCACAAATTCCATTTCAATATTATTGTCTTTTGCTATCTGTTGAGCATTGGCTCGCAATTGATTCTTAAACGGTTCCGCAAATTTGGGATAGTCAAAAATACGTTCTCCTTGACCGCAAAGGTAGGATGTCATCCCTTGGGCATGACATATTTGAGGAAGTGTCCCCGTTATTATCAATCTATCGAAACAGCTAAGAACACCACTAATTCTTTCTTTGTACGTTGATGTGAGTAATTCCATTTTATTTACGTTTATTTTGAGATGTTTTACAGGATAGTTTACACTTTTGAGTATGCTGTAATAGATAACGCAAAAAAAAATAATATCAATCACTCCCACGGGACCAACAAGAAATGTCGAATTTTGAAGTTTTTTCCTTCGTTTATTCATAATTCCTTGTTCGACATTCGATATTCAGGAATATTCTGGGAAAAAGCGTAAACTAACTACTTTCTGACGCCTGATGTGAAGCATCCCTTTGTTTCAATGTTAAATCATTCCTGTTTGGTTGTGGCTTGTCCACGTTAGGTTAAAATGGTGCAGTTTTTTCAAGCAACATCCTTAGTAAAATTTTGATTAATTTGGATTGAACAGAATTTTATTATACTGCGAGCAGCGCTTTTTCCGATCCCGCTCGCGAGGGGGACCAAGGCGAATAGAAACTTTACAGAATTCTATCAAAAAACCGAATCGCGTTCGATATATAGACATAATGGGATCGTTAAGAAGCAATATTCCAATCCATTTCATAAAATAAAAAACGAAGAAATGATATCAGTGTTTAATGAATGCATTTTTTCAGCTCTCAATTTTTTAACCGCTTAAAAATCTGAATAATCAATTAAGATAAAGTTGTTTATTCAAATAAAATGTTTATTGTAATGGCTTTTTATTGACCAATGAAAGGCATCAATACGGTATGGACAGAACAATCGAACAACTTCTTGAAATTCAAGATAAAGACATTCGGATTTTTAATTTAAAAAAACAAATTGAATCCGTACCCGATGAGAAAGAAAAAGTAAAGCATCTCATGAGTGAAGTAGAAGATGCGATGACTGCTGCAAAAAATAATTATCTCGAAATTGAGAAAAATATAAAAGAAGAAGAAATCGAGATTGCTTCTTTAAAGGAAAAAATTCTCAATTTACAAAACAAATCGGCGTCTATAAAAAAGAATGATGAATACAAAGCGGTATTAAAAGAGATTAAGCAGTTCAACGAAAAAATAGAACAGCACGAAGATAAACAATTGGCATTTTGGGAAAAGCTGGAAAAAAGCAAAGAAAACAAAGAAAAAGCAGCCAAAACCCTTGATTCGACAAAATCTCGTATTGAAAACTCCGTAAAAGACTTGGATACCCGCAATGAAAATTGCAAAATGCAAATTGACAAAGTTCAGGAAGTTCGCAAAAGCTTAGCCGAAAGCATCCCCGCAACCCTGTTAAATAATTACCAAAGACTGTTAAAACGCCGCTCTTCAGGTAAAGTATTCACAAAGCCCGTTGTTCCACTACAAGGTGAAAATTGTGGGGGGTGTTTCCTGAAAGTAACACCTCAAATTAAATTAAGTTTAAGAAAATCCAGTTTTGACCAATGTGAAAACTGTGGTGTAATCCTCTACTTAGATGTTTAGCTGTCCAAATTATTGTCGAATAGTGCGCTATTTTCCTCAAATTTGAACGAAAACAATCTCAATTTGACGATTTTATCGCAACGATTTCCAAAATCCAACAAACTGTTATTGCCCAATTGGACTGTAGGTTCTTCTAGCCTGATTGTAGAAGCTCTATGAGCTGGTACATACTCAGTGGTCCCCGTTTTTGTGGGCCCTCAAAACTAATTTCTTCTTCCTAATCGTTTTTTGCAAGGAAATATAAAGAAACAAAAAATCAGAATTTTTTCAAGTCAAAGTCGTTTTTCACGATGATTAATTTTTTAATTTTTCCCCTGGTCACATTGAATTTATTTCCTCCTGACTCATATCGCCGTTTTTTTCTATACCCTTCTCAAGGTAATACTGCAAGTAAGTTCGTGGATTGATATTATTCTGTTTACATGTTTGAATGATCGAATACATACAGGCGGACAATTCCCCGCCCCAAAGTGAATGGTTTCCAATATAATTGTTTCTTCCCAGAGCACAGGGTCTTATTCCGTTTTCCATTTTATTATTATCCATCGGGATTTCGGGATTACCAACAAATATAATCAGTCCCTCCCAGTGATTTTTCATTGATATCATTGCTTTAAGTCTGGCTTCATGAACTTCATCTTCATCAGCCTTAATCTCAACGTTGATTTCTTTCCCCATGTCATGAATGGCTTCACGTAATCTCGAATCGTGTTCTAAAAACATATCACTTCCGGGAGGATGTTTTACTCTCTGATTATTAATTTTGTACAGTTCGGCGATTTTCAACAACCATTCCTCTGCCCATCTGAGCAGTCCGTGCTCTTCGGGATATTTTTTTTAATGTCAGTGAAATCTCTTCTCACATGAGCCCAGCAATAGGCCAGAAGAACCAAACCCAAACCGGCCAACATTTTGTAGGCAGAATACCTGTCTACATTCAATATTTTCAATTTCTCCTCAGGAATTTCAACTGGTTCTTTTAGTTGTACTATATCGGTAATCCCCAGAAGAGTTTTCGCAGGAACAGAAGCGCTTCTTGTGCCGTCAAGAACGAAAATAGCAACATCTTCAGATTTGAATCCCCACATATACCATAATTTTTTCATGGCGTCACAAAGCATGTACCAGCGAGTTTCATCAGCGTGCCATCTTATTCCATTTTGCAATTCAATAATAAGTTCTTTATAAAGAGGCTCCAAATAGGTTCCAAATATTGTTTTCACCACCGAAAACAGTTCCTGGAATCATATTGACTTCGTGTTGCTGCATGTCGAAAATTTGACGCTGAATCGGTATATGCTGTTGATATTTATCGATAAGAATATCAATCCATACTTCCAACCCATATTTCCCCTGCTGAATGAGTTTAGCCGGCATGGGAGCTGTTATTATTTTGGGAACGCCAGGGGCGTAATTCGCAGGAGGAGTATATTTACGCCTGATAGTACGTTCCACGTACCATTCGACTTTTTTTCTGATCGTGTATGATACTTCATCCATGCCGTTCTGTTCCGTCCAATTCTCCGCCGGAATTCCATGAATGACTTCTCCCTCAGGCAGCCTAATAATTCTATCCACAATCTGCAGCCCTTTAGGAATTTTCCTTCCATTTCCTTTGGGGCCATCCTGACCTCCGGATTTTCTCTTTTCCGTGTCATTGTCCTTCTCCGCTTCAGTCTTTTTTTCTTTCTCCCCAGCCGATTCGTCTTCCCCGGCATTAGTGATTTCTGATTCGCTGATTTCTTCAACTACAATAGAATTCCTATCCTCAACTTTGATATCTGACAATTTCAGTTTCTCACTCTTCCAACCAAAAAGCATAGATGCGAATTTATTCGCTTTACCACGTTCATTACTCAATTCTCGTTCCAGTTGCCGAATTCTTTTCTCCAGATCTTTATTCGCCTCTTTTTCACAATTCAATTCCCCTTTCTGCTGTTCAATCCGTCGCTTGAGTTTATTGAATTCATCCACGGCAGCATCAAAAATCTGACGGAATTGTTCGTTTTCCTTCTTCAGCTGCTCATTTTCTACTCTCAGTCGCGAAAGTTTGCATGTTCCCGGACATTTTCCGTAAGAATGATTATGTCTGATTGACCTTTGCGCTTTCGGCAACTGTTATTTCCCTTTGGTAAGATTTCTTTTTTTCAGACTCTCATAATTACACTGGCTGATTTCCTGCAGCAGGGCTTTAACTTTCCTATATCTCTCATTCATTTCTTTTGCCTCGCCGATTGATCCGGGCGGCAGATAAAGATTTTTAGTTCTACCTTCTTTTTTCGAACTGAGATAATAGCAGATATGTTTCTCCCCATTGTTACAGGTGCAGTTCTTTCCACATTTTGAGCGATACATGACAACTGAACCAATAATATCAAGGTTGCTCATCAGTTCCTTTTTTAATCTCTCTCTTTTTTTCATATCTGATATAATTCCTTAATTTAATTAAATTGCACGTATTAATACACACAATAACGCCAACGAAAATTAAATCAATGAAAAATTCGTCTTTTTTATTATTTTTTCAGGGATGGCTAAGGTGGAAAGCTAGGAGAGAATTCTAAAGAATACTTTAGCCGATATGTACTCTTGATTTAAGAAAGAATGAAGGTAGTATAAATGGCAACGTGGATCACTGAATACGTACACAATCAATTTAATTTAACAACAGCTCGGGTGGCGGAATTGGCAGACGCGCTAGGTTGAGGGCCTAGTGGGGTAAAACCCGTGCGGGTTCGAGTCCCGCCTCGAGCACCATACTTTGAAATTCACCATGTTGTTATCGTTTGCCAGCAGTCCGACAGGCCGTTAGACAACCTTCCCCAGCATGACGTCATCATTAGTTTTTTCCAATTGAACGGAGATCAGCTTATTGGATAAATCGAAGTGTGATTCGACCCTCACTCTGACATAGTGATCTGTTAGCCCTTGCCAATACCCATCTTTTTTCTGCTCAAATAAAACTGTTTCAACATTGCCTATAAGCTTGCTATAGAATTCGTTTTTTTTATGACGGCTTAATTTTCTCAAAATTAAACTTCGTTTTCGAATCGTTTCGATTGATATTTGATTTGGTAATTTTTTACTTTTGCCAAATCCCTTCTTTTTTTTTTTTTTTACTGAGTAAACTGAATACATTGGAAAATACGAAAATGGCAGTGAATTGAGAAAATCAAACGTGTCGTCAAATAAAGAATCGTTTTCGCCCGGATAGCCAACAATCACGTCGGTCCCAAGACATACGTCTTTAACATTATTATAGGCCTGCAGAAAAAACTCCCGATAGTCATCGACGGTATATTTCCTGTTCATTCTAAATAGTATGGCATCGCACCCCACTTTGCAATGGGATATGAAAATGTCTGCACAATATGGATTCGGCATCCATTTTATCTATAAGTTCTTCGGGAATTGTCGTCGGCTCAATTGAAGAAATTCGCAAACGCGATAATCCGTCTATTTTTTCCATTTCGTTGACGATATCTAGAAATGAGTTTCCGTGATTCGCATAACAGCCTATATTAACCCCGGTCAAAACGATCTCTTTGAAATCAGCAGCGACTAAATTTTTTGCTTCCCGTATTAAATCATCAAATTGTCGGCTTCTTGCATTACCTCTAACGTAAGGAATGACGCAAAATAAGCAATAAAAATCACAACCGTCCTGAATTTTTAAATTGGCTCTTGTATGATTATGATCAAAGCTGCTTGTTGCAATGGCAAAATCATTTTTACGGATCGGATCAACATTGACTACCGGGGATAAATCTTGATGGAAGATTAAATTCCAGTAAATCCATTTTATGCGCATTCCCGATCACCCAATTGACGTTGGGCAGCGCCAACAAAGCCTTTCCCTGAGCCTGGGCTTTTCATCCTAACAGGGCAATTTTTGAATCGGGATGCTGACGAGCGATTTTTTTTACCATTTTTTTGGTATCGGCATCGCCATTTTGTGTCACAGTACAAGTATTTACAACACAAATATCTGCAGGAGAATTGATATCAACAACATGATATCCACTCTCTCTAAAGCTATTTTCAATCGTCGATGTCTCTGCTTGATTTAAGCGACAGCCAAATGTAAAAAATGATACTCGTTTTCTCATATGATCAAATTTTTTGTAGTATAACAATAGTTTTATGATATTGTCCGACGTACTATAATAAAATGATTAATTTTTTATGTAACATTGGAGAATCAAATGAATTGGATCAAACCCGGCATTATTTATTCGTTAATATTTTCGATCTCTTTTTTATCAACGGGATGCAATATCATAGAATTTTTTAAAAGCGATAAAAAAGAAGTTAAACGTACTATAGATAAAATAAAGGTTGCAATTAACAAAAATGACTGGACCACAATAAAGGCAAAATCAAGCAATGATTTTAAATGGACTACGAGTGATGGAAAAACATATAGCAATAAATCTTTAAAAGATAAAATAAAACCCCTCGGAATGGACCGATTCCGAGCTTCATTTGACGACTTGCCTGATGCCCGCATTTCCTTTATGATGGAGATAGATGAGGTGAAAAAAATAGCAAATGGGAAATATGTTACTAAAATCTCATCCCGAATGAAAATTAGAAAAGGCGCCGGCAATACCGATAATATCAAATGGCAATCGCTATACACATGGATCAAAAAAGGGACGGAATGGTACTTTAACGAAGTTAAAGATCTTAATGTTAAGCAAGGCAATGGAAAATTCTCGTATAACACCAATCCGGTCATAAAACCAAAGTCAAAGAAAAAATCTCGTAGAAAATGAGTTAAAAGACGATTTGATTTATGGTCCCTTATATGTTAGTTTTTCGCTCCCTAAACCCTTAAAAAATGATATCAGATAATATATATTGAAAGGACTGCATTATGCCCACATTACCAGATTTACCCTATACCTATGACGCATTGGAACCTCATATTGACAGACGAACTATGGAAATTCACCATGGTAAGCATCATGCCGGATATACAACAAAGTTAAACGCTGCGTTAGATGGAACAGAATTTGAAAATGCATCAGTCCCCTTTGTTCTCTCTATGCTTGACAGCATCCCTGAAAGCAAACGTAATGCCGTTCGGAATAATGGCGGCGGTTATATAAATCATTGTCTGTTCTGGGAAATTCTGGGCCCGAATTGCGGCGGCTCCCCAAGTGGAATTATCGGTGACGAGATCGATAGCGGCTTTGGCAATTTTGATAACTTCAAAGAAAAATTTTCCGATGCGGCAGCAACGCGATTTGGTAGTGGCTGGGCATGGCTGGTATTAAAAAGTGATCTATCGCTGGAGGTATATAGCACCCCAAATCAAGATAGTCCTTATATGGACTGCGATACGCCTATTCTGGGGCTTGATGTATGGGAACATGCTTATTATTTGAATTATCAAAATCGCAGACCCGATTATATTGGTGCGTTTTGGAACCTCGTAAATTGGGAAAAGGTAGAATTCTTATTAACGGCCGCCAAGAAAGACATGGACAAAACGACAAGTTAGACAGTGGGTTGCGGCAGAAAACAAGTATCGCATCACCGAGTCAGGAATACTAGGTATCTCCTTTGAAACTTAAAGGTTTTTGTTAGGTTTCGGGTGTCAGTGTTCAGGCGTCAGCCTTCGACGAACTCAGTCGAGTCGTGTTCAGGCGTCAGATTTTTTCCTGAAACCAGACACCTGAAACCACGTTTCGCCCCGCATGCGGGATTAATCAAGACCGAGAATCGGAGGCCTTGATAGTTGCTTCTTTGAAACTTAAGATTTCTTGAACTGAATATCGATCAATTGAATGGTGATTAATGAAGGAAAATACTTCGACATTGGACATTCGATATTCATTATTCCGGAGTTCTTTCAGGTTTCGGGTTTCAGTGTTCAGCTGTCAGTTTTTTTCCTGAAACCAGAAACCAGACACCTGAAACCATGTTTCCTATTCTATTAACCGAGTCCGTAAAAGGGGCTCGATAGTCGCTCCTATGAAACTTAAGTTTTTTGGGGCGATGTTGATTGCAGGTACATACTCAGTGGTCCCCGTTTTGCCCTCAAACCTAATTTCTTCTTACTGAATCGTTTTTTGCAGGAAATATAAAGAAAACAAAAAATCAGAATTTTTTCAAGGTCAAATCGTTTTTCACGATGATATTATTTTTTAATTTCCTTGGTAACATTGAATTTATTTCCTCCTGACTCATATCGCCGTTTTTTTCTATACACTTCTCAAGGTAATACTGCAAGTAAGTTCGTGGATTGATATTATTCTGTTTACATGTTTGAATGATCGAATACATACAGGAGGACAATTCCCCGCCCCAAAGTGAATGGTTTCCAATATAATTGTTTCTTCCCAGAGCACATGGTCTTATTCCGTTTTCCATTTTATTATTATCCATCGGGATTTCGGGATTACCAACAAATATAATCAGTCCCTCTGAACGATTGCGACGAGCCTCAAGATAGGCTGGACTATCCCAATCTGACTCGGGCGTAATCCGTTTCCCTTTTGAGCCGCTTATACTCACAGTGGCTACCCCTCTTTCTTTTGCGTCCTCTAAATTTGACTTTGATGAATAACCGTCATCAACGCTCACTAAAGAAGGCGCCGCCTTGGTGTTCTCAATGGCTAAATCAAGTACAGGGATAAATTCTTTCGAGTCGGCGGCATTCCCTTTGGGAACCTTACAAACAGGGATAAAACCATTGCCGCTTCGACCGAGTTGTGGTTTATATCCTATTTTCGCGGGCCGAGGATCTTTCTTTATATAAGCTGCATCTTCATCTGAAATGCTCAAAACCTTCTCCGCAGACAGCAATTCCCGGTGAAACGGAACTCTTTTAATAGAAGTCAGTTACAAATTTTATGCCATCTATAAATTGTCAAAATCTATTGTCGGCATTCTGGAATTGAGGCTGATAGCGACTTCAACCTCGGAGTCAGAACCTAATTTTAGAGGATGAGATAGCTGTAATTTGCTTCATATAAAGATGTTATAGTTCACCGGGAATTGCTGGCTTCATATCGAGTTTTGCGCTCCGTTCTTTCATCTCTCCAAGTTCCCTTTTCAGATAACTCAGCGCTTTGTAGGCTGTCTTTAAAAATTTCCGATAGAACTTCTTTATCCTCTTTTTACTATTCGCTTTTCCGGCAATGGAATTGATCTTGAACAGCAGCGTTTGCAAAGACGAAATCCAGCTTGCCATCCACCATACCCGGGGTGACGGACCGCCATACTTCGAAAGTTTACCACCCAGACTAAACAGACGCTCAATAAGCTTGAGCAGAATACCCGCATCGGTCGGCCACTCTACGTTTCCTTCCACGGACGTACTGTCGAATGTCAGCTCCTTGAAATCGTCCAGGCCCTCACTGAGAATTAGCCCTTACTGAGCACGGTGAATTTGTTCTCGTGTTTCATTAGACGCCGCATTTACATTCTCAACAATCGTTGTGATCCCGGGAAGAAGCAGATCACGTTTTTGCAAGTAGTCTAAAATTGTGACCGAATCTCGTAAGCGTTCAATTGATGATAAACTGCTTAAGGTATGGAAGTCGCCTCGCAGGACAAGAAAAATCAACACCAGTTCGGCTTCCATTCGCGGACGAACCACTTGTAAATAAAGGGATGGAGCTTCCGTTTGTTCCACTTCACTCAAAATTTCTGGAAGGGCCTCGAATTTTGATTCAAAATAGGCTTTATCTTTTTGCCGTAACTCTTTTTTCTTTATCGCTACTGCATCTTGATCCTTTCGAATGCTATCGAGAATTTCCGGATGCCTACGGCTCATTTCCAGAACCTCAGACAAGAGCTCTTTCAAGTTCGTATCCGGAACCGGCAAGAATAGGTTGCTGCTGCACACCGAGTCATTTGGAATTTGCTTGATCATTGTTGCCTCCATGGCAAATTAAATTAGATTTTAAATTATTGCAAGATAACACGTTACGCAATTTATTCAAGCCCAATTCCATGAAGAATATAGAAATTTTATACTCAAAATACCCTTTTCGAATGGGCTCTAGTTACCGTTAATCAAGTGAATAAAACTAAAAATAAAGTTGCTGATGCACAGAAATTGTCTAATCGACTGATAGAATTGCGATCGCCAACAGCCATTGCTGGAATTGAAGTTATTAATGGAATAAATCATTCATTAGCCAGCTTGCGTGGATGGATGATACTGGGCAAAGAGAAATTTAAAGAGGGACGTACTAGTGCGTGGAATACTGAGATTAAACCATCCATAGCTAAAATGAGCGAATTTTCTCAAAATTGGACAAACCCGGAAAATGTGGAACGACTCAAAAATATTAAGACGATTCTCATCGAATTTGAAAATGCACAAGATGAAATAGAAAAAATCTCAGGTACTATTGAAAACCAACCTGCAACCAAAATTCTTATTTTTGATGCCCCCCCCAGAGCAAAAGGCATGGTGCAGGAAATAACCAATATGATCGACCTTGAAGCTGCTCTGGAGGCGACTCCTGAGAGAAAAGCGCTATTAGGTATGATGGCTGACGTCAGAGGGTCTTTAGGAATCACTCTGGCAAATATTCGAGCGTTTTTGCTTACCGGCGATTCGAAATTTGAAAAAAATGTAACCCAAACTTTATGGCCAAAAAATACACAGCGATTTAATGATCTTAAAAATTCCATGGACTTGTTGACCGTAGATCAAAAAAAATCGTTTTTGGAGTTTTCCAGATTGAGAGCTGAATTTTCTCCCTTGCCCGGCAGAATGTTTACGATCCGAAATGGTAACCAATGGAATATTGCGAATTCATGGTTGGGAACGAAAGCGGCGCCGCGTGCGGAAAAACTTATCACGATGCTTCAAAAAATGAAAGAAGACCAACTGCAGCTGTTGAGAAAGGATTCGGAAGCATCTAAGCAACAAATCGCTGACTCAAATAAAATGATTGACGATTTGGCTGATCTGCAACATTTACTCATGATACTGGGAATTGCCTTGGCAGTGGTTATTTCATATTTTGTTACCCGTTCCATAAAGATTTCTGCAGCGTACGAAAGCTGTTGCTGATAAATTTGCTAAAGGTGATATGTCAATAAGAGTTAAACATATCAGCTCTGATGAAATAGGTCGGGTAGCAAAGGCCTTAAATAATGCGATTACGGCAACGGGTCAAGCGAGACGGGAGGCCGAATCGGCGAACAAAAAGGCACAGGATATTGCAGCAAAAGCCAATTCTGCCGTGGACGGTTCTGCTTCGGCGATGCTCCAGACAGATCTCAATCTCACTGTTACGTATGCAAATCCGGCAGCGAAAGAGATGTTGCTGCGATTTGGCGATGCATTCAGGACCGTATATTCGCAATTTGATCATGAAAATATTGAAGGTATTGATGTTGTGCAATTATTGGTAAATCCGGAGCATCAACGGAAAAAGCTAAGCCAATTCGAGGAATTGCCCTATCAGGCGGACATTGAAGTTGACGCCTATACCTTTGAAATAAATGCATCGCCAATGATCGACGCGAATGAGGCTTATATTGGCATTTCCCTTGAATTAAAAGATGTAACTCAGGCTCGCGAAGGGGCAAGGAAAGCTGCCATGCTAACGTCACTAGTTGAATCGGAGGAAACCAATGTGATGACGGTTGATCTCAATCGTAACATTACCTATCTCAATCCAGCTGTCCGTGAACTATTAACCAAGTATCAGGATGAAATTCGGTCTATATTGGCCAATTTTAACCCAGAGGACTTAATTGGAATTCGGACTAAATGCAATGGCATTACGTGATGATGAAGGAAATCATATCGGCAATGCCGTTGAGTGGATCGATAATAATGCCCAAGCTCGTTATCGAGATGAAGTCAATGAATTAATTAATGCCTGTAAAGGCGGTGATTTACAGAAAAAAGGCGATGCCAATAAAATGGACGAATTTTTTCAACCCATGCTACAGGGCGTCAATGAAGTAATTGATGCAATTGTTGCTCCCATAGGTGAGATTCGGGAAAAGCTCGAAACGATCTCAAAAGGCGATTTAACAGCTTATATCACAGGGGATTACGACGGCGATCATAATATTTTAAAAACATCGCTTAATGAAACTCTGGACAATCTGAATGAAATATTGATCGAAGTCAGCAGCGCTGCGAATCAGATGTCGGTGGCAGCATCGCAGGTCAATGAATCCAGCCAATCGATCAGTCAGGGATCGGTGGAGCAGGCGTCTTCTCTCGAGGAAATCACTGCGTCCATGACTCAAATTTCAAGTCAGGTAAAACAAAATGCGGACAATGCGAACCAAGCCAATACGTTGTCAATTTCAGCAAGAGAGGTCGCTGAAAATGGCAATGGCTTGATGCAGAACATGATCAATGCTATGGCAGAAATAGATGAATCTGCTAAGAGCATTCAAAAAATCATTAGAGCAATTGATGAAATTGCATTTCAAACGAATCTACTGCCGCTCAACGCTGCAGTTGAGGCTGCCCGCGCAGGTGTTCACGGAAAAGGATTTGCCGTTGTTGCTGAAGAGGTTCGCAATTTAGCGGCTCGCAGCGCAAATGCAGCAAAAGAAACAACCGCATTAATCGAAGGTTCTGCATTGAAAGTACAAGCTGGATTAAACCTTGCAGACGAAACGGCCCAAGCCTTAAACGACATTGTCGTCGGAGTTGGCAAGGTGACCGATCTGAATGGCGAAATTGCTTCAGCGAGTAAGGAACAATCCATGGGAATTAATCAGGTAAATGAAGGGCTTATTGAACTTGACAAAACAACACAGGCCAATACGGCAGGTTCAGAAGAATGTGCAGCGGCAGCCACTGAATTATCGGGGCAGGCCGGTCAACTGCTGGAAATGTTAAAACGATTTACTTTGATGGATTGCAAAGATCAGGAAACACCAGGTTCGTCGTCAGGTCCAATCGGAAATGTTAGTAGAATTGATAGCTTTTTTAGCTAAGTTCCGGAAATATAAATGTAATTGATTCACATACTGCTAATCAGAATACCGGGGCAACTCATAATGGCGGGGACAATAATAAGCTGCTTGCTGGTAGTATAGCGCTTGTAGAAAATGCTAACGATATTATTCCACTTGACGACGCGGACATGGGGCGGTATTAGCCTGCATTTATCCCTAATTTTGCAACGAGAGGACTTCATTAGCCTGCATTTGCATTATTCATAAAGCTTTGTTATGAGAATTAGCATCCCGCAAAGCGCGGGACGCCGAAACGGCGGAGTGATCGGTGAGTTATGAATTTCATTCCCGTGCAGAAACCGTGTTGGAAATCCGCCATGGCGGAAACTGTTTTGAACCCGAATAACTTCACAACTCATTGATATTATGTGATATGATGACTCGTCATAGAAAATTTGT
>WLWD01004597.1_pt1 | contig 14513 bp, 8 predicted proteins | sample 6712731 | NCBI WGS metagenome assembly WLWD01 (sample SAMN12718690, study PRJNA576275) | sponge metagenome | isolation source: marine sponge | host: Mycale hentscheli | place: New Zealand: South Island, Marlborough, Capsize Point | collected 2014-11-01
TCAAAGCATTGTGTTTTACAACCACTACTTAGCTAAAGAATATCACAAAGAAAACTTTTAAATAACGTGTATTGTTTTGTTGTTGTTTTTTCCTTCAATTCAAGCAGTTGCAGAGAGTTGTTACTATGGCACTGAAATCCCTTTACCCTGTATGCTAAATTAAAAAACTGGACCTTATTTTCAGTAGCTTCAGTGTTAGAAGTCAATAAAAATAGTATAGTCTTTAGGCTCGCTCGCCATTTGTGCTCAAGCACACCACTAGTTAAACTTTGTAGCATTTTTTTCGAGCGGTGCGGTAAGTTGGAGCTCCCAATTTGGTGCACTGTCACGAAAAATTTTGTCCCCCGTAAAATCCGGTCCGCCGGACCAATCATAGCCGTCATATACAGTCCGACCCCGTCACTAACGGTCCCCCCACGTGGTTAGCAAAACGGGCGGGAGTTAATTCAATACCACTGCACCTATTTTATATGTTTCAGTACAGGAACGCTTTTTATTATAAGTCTCTTTTTGATTTAGCTGAGCCTTAATGATGTTAGCCTTTGCTTGATCCAGTACTATCTGGATACGAAATGGTTGGGTCCACAGACTTCAAAAAATCGATAGCAATGAAATTATTCCTCGTGTAAATGCAGTTCATATGAAGCCCTACAATGTAAGAATTGCATATTGACAGATGCAAAAAATAACTCAATATGAAAGTGATTATTATTATCTGGACAGTTAGACCAGTTAATTGTTTGGGATCAAGACTAAGACAGGAATACCAAAGCACTGGATGTGTAAAGTTGTTTAGGGATGAGGTTTGTAGTACAAAAGCAGGTAAGTGCTATATTCAATATAGCTTGCCTGTAGTTGAATTGGTTATCTTGTTTATAATTATACCCTAGTTTTTGCAGTGTTTTCAAATCTGAATGTCACAATGATAGTCCAATGGTGCCATAAAATAGCTTGTAGTTTTTTGTTAGTGGACTTTGTCTTTTATAGACTACTTTTTATTGACTTATATACAGGTCATAAAAGACAGAGAAGTCAATCTGAAGATGACACTCAATATAAAAACCCGGTAAAGCTAGTAATGTTACAATTCATGTGGAATAGCAATAGTATAATGATTAATTAAAATATACAGTTCATTGGTAAATAAAGATTTTTTGTGCCGAAAGAATGAACTTGCCCAAAATTTGATGGTTGAGAACAGAAGATACAGCTAAAACAATGCAAGTCAAAATAAGTTTAAATTTGGGTTTAAGATGTATTATTTAGCCATAATGTTGTTCATACTCTCAGGAAGGATATTATTCTTATTGAATCATACAAACCAAAGCAGAAGTATGTGCCCCCAAAGCACTGGATTGCTGGCTTAAAGTTAACAGTCTTAGACAGAGATGTAATTTTAAGTCCTACTGGAATGTTAAATGATTCACTCATTAATGCTGTTAAAAATACAATTTCCTTCTGTTTCTGGTCTCCAAGATGTTGAACTAGGATTGTGTATGAGTTTTAAATATGAAAATGGTGAATTTGTTCAAGTTATTCATACTACTGAGAACCATTGGATCACTCTTTCTACTATTGGCATAGAAAAGAAAAGTTGCATTCAGGAGTATGACAGTGTGTATAATTGTTTACCAACCATGGCAAAGGCACAAATAGCTATTATTATGTGGTCACAAGAAAGTGCAATTGAGGTTTGTTTTATGGATGTACAAATGCAGGTAAATGTGTAAATGGTATTATAATTTGCTCCATGGTATAATATAATCTATTACATTTCTCTGTAGAGTGGTGGTTATGATTGTGGTGTTTTCGCAATAGCATATTTAACCTCACTTGTGTTTGGAGATGATCCAACTTTATGCATCTATGATACTGAGATGATGAGAAGACACCTTTACAAAAGTCTGATGTCTGGAAAATGTACACCTTTCCCACAGAAACTGAGGGCCAGCAAAGGTCAACAGCTCAAGGCTAAAGATGATTTTGAGATTCATTGTTATTGCAGAATGCCAGAGCTGGAAAATATTGGAATGATTGATTGCACCAATTGCAGCCAATGGTTTCACTTGGATTGTGATTCTGTGCCTGCTGAGGCTTTAAATAATCCATCAATGACATGGTTTTGCTGTTTTTATAAAAACTAACTTTATCATTTTGACTTGTAAAAAAATTGTGTTATTTATCACAAATGAGAGAAACTGTTTATTTATTAAAATATTTACAATAAAAGAGTCAAACCAGTTATAGCTTTAGTTAAGTTTCTGGAAGAAAGAGCAAACTAAAATATATTTTAGTTTTAGTTTTAATTCATACTTTGGAAATTTGTAACAACAACAGATTGTATAAATAGTTTTAGTTTTAATTAACTAAAACAGCTAGAAAAATATGTTATCTTGTACACAGAGTTTTACAGTCTATCAGAAACATTCACTCTACTGTAGAGAAACTGCAAATATGAAAGAAAGAGCTACACAGTGACTCTTGAAGTCCAATGTTCAGAATATTGCTAGCAACACTTTGTTTTATCAAGCATTTCTTTAAAGTATTTTAATCAGGCTTGTGATTATTGTAAATAATTCATCTTGTGCAATCTTTAATATAAATATATATATAAAGTTCTGAGAGCGGGCATCTTTAGATTGTGTGACATGAGGCAACATTTAAATTTTCCCTTGCTTAAATATAATACTGTCTCCAGTCATTCATTTCTTTCACATATATCCTAGTCAAAGCTAAGGTTAGGCTACTGAATACTCTGCCTGAGAAGCTAATCTGGCTGAATTAAGGCCAATTTATTATTTATATAGTTAATTTAGTTATTATTTATTTATTCATATGTTTTGTTTCATTAATTTACTGTGCTCCTGTTTTGTTTCATTAATTTACTGTGCTCCTGTTTTAATTTGTTCACTGTTCATTCATTTAATTTGTTTTGCTCCGTATTCATTTTTTAATAGCTATTATTCATTTTTTAATAGCTATTTCATTTCTAGGGCAAAACCAACTCCCAATAATCCTAGTCAAGTCGTCGCTCTTACTAAATTGTAACTTGAATGCAGTCAAGATAGGGGGGACTATCTATGATGGAGGGGGACCGTCTGTGCTAACACACACGGTCCCACTAGGACCACTCACGCCTATACACGCACGGTCCGCAGGACCGTCGGTGTACACACAGATTGTCCGACCGGACCACTTTTGGGGGGGGGGGGGGGGGACCGAATTTTGCATGTAGCCGAGCCGATACTCTACTGCAAGACAACGAGTTCTTATCCATTTCAATATTACTTTATGATTTATTCGCAATTTTTTAGATATTGAAAAATTGTCTTTGTGGTGCAGTTCATTTTTTTTTTGGTTTACCCGTGTGTAAAATTTTTGTGTCGTTCTCATTATTAGATTCCAAGAAAAACTCATACAAAATTTGGAACTTTAATTCCACTCGCAATTCTTAAGAAATAGCCCCACCCCCAGATCTCGTACTACGAGTACGCGAGCAATTTTTTTTTCAATTAGTTTGTATTGGTACTAAAAATAGCCCGCCTATATCAAGAGTAAACAAACATCAATACAACAATAACAAGAGAGTCAGAAGAGAGAGCAGTTTATTGGAGATAGCCAGAGGTGAAGGATTAGATCTGCGCAGCTTGAAAAATCGAGCCTGGTGGATCTATCCGCTTGAGTTCAGGTGCGCAGAGTCCGGAGAACGGCTACTGGAGGAAAGGCAGCCTGGTTCACCTTGCCGCGTGAGCTCAGACGACGTATGGAGAGTTGCTATAAACTAATATGAGACAAAAGAAAGGCCAGAGTTATTTTTGTAATTTGAACTTACAAATAATATGGATTTAAGTACTTACCTCAGTTTCCCTCTAGTAGTGGTGGCTTCCTCAGCATTATTATAATGTATTCTGACAGTGGTACCTTCTGTAGTATCCAATTTCAGCCATTCTAACTACCTCAGTCACCAGTAACCAGTGAACAAGCTCGCAGCTCTAACAAAACATAATAGCCCGAGTTATTTTTGTAGTTTTAGCTAACAAGTATGGAACTAGTACTTACATCAGCTTCTTCCAAGTAATGGTGGCTTCATTATCATTTAGCCATTCTGGCTACCAGTGGCATTTGACGACAACCAACAAGCAGCATTTTTAGTAGCCCCCCCCAAAAAACGACGAAGTTTTGAAATGAAGTCTTGTAAAGTAACCAGCCGCAGTAACTTTTTGGGACTTGAAAAACAAGCGTTATGCAGGAATCATCCCACAATTTGGAGCCCAAGTATCAAGTAAGACTTTGTTAATGCTGTAGTATCAGAAGAAAGTGGAGTCAAGCATAAAAGGCCGTGTTTTTAGGAGAAAAAACGGTCCCAGCACGCGCGTTTAAGGGGCATACGTACAATCCATACATATATATACTAGTGATGTGCTTGAGCACAAATGGCAGCGAGCCTTAAACTACACTATTGTTATTCAAACTACTAAAATAAAGTTGAGTTGTTAAATTACGCATATACGGTAAAGGGGATTCAATGCCATAGTAATCACTCCCCTTTGTTTGAATGAAAAAGAAGTAACAAAATCAAGTCACGTTATTTAAAATTTTCTTACCTACCAAGACTTACCTTCGTGGTTCGTCTAGTGGACAATGAATTGTCAAGTAAATGCTGTTGAGTAGTGCTTATAACTCTGACAAATAGTGTATTAACTTACCACCGCCACTAACTCGAATAGAAATGGAGCTCCCAGCACCCGCAAAACAATTCAAAGCGGTAAACAATTCAATTTCTAAGGTAATACGGGTAATGGTCGCTACACCAGAGGATTCTGTTTAGTGAAGTTTGGGACGGGGTCGAACGCGGAGCGAACACAAAAATACGAAGGGTCAAAGTACAAAATGACATACGTACGTCCATATATATAAATAAACTAGTGATGTGCTTGAGCACAAATGGCGAGCGAGCCTAAAGACTATAATATTATTTTTATATGAATGAATTTGACTTCTAACACTGAAGCTACTGATAAGGTCCAGTTTTTTAATTTCGCATACACGGTAAAGGGATTTCAGTGCCATAGTAACAATAACAACTCTCTGCAACTGCTTGAATTGAAGGGAAAAAACAACAACAAAACAATACACGTTATTAGTTTTCTTTGTGATATTCTTTAGCTAAGTAGTGGTTGTAACACACAATGCTTTGACAAAACTGGAAATGCACCTACACAGACTTACCTTCGCAGTAGTCTAGTGGACAATGTATTTTCAAGTAAATACTGTTGCGCACGGCTTATAGCCATGACAAAGAGCGCATTGACTTACCACTGCCACTAACTCGAATAGAAATGGAAGTCCCTTAAGTTTTCAAGTTTGAACTGCACCCCCAAAAGAATTCAAAACGGCAAACAATTCAATTTCTAGGGTGATACGGGTACTGATCGATAAACCAGAGGATTCTGTTTAGTGCAATTTGGGACGGGGTCGACAACATAACTAACACAAAAACGCGAGGGTCAAAGTACAAAATGACATACGTACGTCCAAACATATATACAAATAAATTTATAAACATCCCCGATTTTCGATTGTGTTACCCCTGTAAGTGTCTCGCTCGCTACGCTCGCTCGCCAACTAGTGATGTGCTTGAGCACAAATGGCGAGCGAGCCTAAAGACTATAATATTTTTATATGAATGATTTTGACTTCTAACACTGAAGCTACTGATAAGGTCCAGTTTTTTAATTTCGCATACACGGTAAAGGGATTTCAGTGCAATAGTAACAACTCTCTGCAACTGCTTGAATTGAAGGGAAAAAAACAACAACAAAACAATACACGTTATTAGTTTTCTTTGTGATATTCTTTAGCTAAGTAGTGGTTGTAACACACAATGCTTTGACACAACTGGACATGCACCTACACAGACTACCTTCGCAGTAGTCTAGTGGACAATGTATTTTCAAGTAAATACTGTTGCGCACGGCTTATAACCATGACAAAGAGCGCATTGACTTACCACTGCCACTAACTCGAATAGAAATGGAAGTCCCTTAAGTTTTCAAGTTTGAACTGCACCCGCAAAATAATTCAAAACGGTAAACAATTCAATTTCTAGGGTGATACGGGTACTGATCGATAAACCAGAGGATTCTGTTTAGTGCAATTTGGGACGGGGTAGACCACATAACTAACACAAAAACGCGAGGGTCAAAGTACAAAATGACATACGTACGTCCAAACATATATACAAATAAATTTATAAACATCCCCGATTTTCGATTGTGTTACCCCTGTAAGTGTCTCGCTCGCTACGCTCGCTCGCCAATAAATAAACAAACATCCCCGATTTTCAATTGTGTTACCCCTGTAAGTGTCTCGCTCGCCAATAATACTAGCGGTGTGCTTGAACACAATTGGCGAGCGAGCCTTAAACTACACTATTGTCAAATGATTGATTTTAACAACTAACACTCAAGCTACTAAAATAAAGTCGAGTTTTTAAATTACTTATATGCTGTAGAGGGGATTCAATGCCATAGTAACCGCTCCCTGCAACTGTTTGAATTGAAAAAGTAGCAACAAAATCAAGTCACGTTATTTAAAATTTTCTTTGTGATATTCTTAATAGTAGTTGTAATGCACAATACTATCACACAACTGAACATACCTATGCAAGACTTACCTTCGTGGTTCGTCTAGTGGACAATGAATTTTCAAGTAAATACTGTTTCGTAGGGCTTATAACTGTGACAAATAGCGTATTAACTTACCACCGTCACTAACTCGAATAGAAATGGAGCTCCCATAAGTTTTTGACTGCACCCACAAAAGAATTCAAAGCGGTAAACCATTCAATTTCTAAGGTGATACAGGTAATGGTCGCTAAACTGGAGGATTCTGTTTAGTGAAGTTTGGGACAGGGTCGAACACGGAGCGAACATAATAATACGCGAGGGTCAAAGCACAAAATGACATACGTACATCCAAACATAAAAACTAGTGATGTGCTTGAGCACAAATGGTGAACGAGCCTGATAGTTAGGTTACATAAAACTAAGTATTGTTACTATGTTTTAGCTTAGTTCATGCAAACACTATAATAGCAGTTATGACCTTTTATTTCAGCAAACAAATACAAAATCACTCTCTTACCTGATTTGTTAGCTTTTGTAGTATTAAACATCTGCCATTCTGATAATCTCGATTATCAGTACCTGTTGAACAAACTCTCAGCTACAATAAACAAAAATCAGTGTTATTATTGGTAATTTAAGCAAACAAATATGGAATTACTACTTACCTCAATTTCCTGAGTATTGATAACTTCTGTACTATCAAATTGAAGTTACTTTGACTATCTGAATTACCGTGAATTCTTGACAAGCTCTCAGCTACAAAAACAAAAGACCATCAATTTTAGCACACAAATACAAAATTACTTTCTTACCTCATTTTCTTGAGCAACCACTTCTCATCAGATAACCCTTTACCAGGTTTTATCTTCCGTGAACAATTACCGAGAGCACCGTCTTAGCTTCAGCATCTTCTGTGCAACATCACATTACCGCTTTTGGACCACTCCATTGTCGAATCCTACTTACCTTCAGTGAAAGAACACTCCAATTTATTCCTCTTCAAGGAACAGCGCCTACTCACTTCTATTACTAACCTACTTCTAAGTTGGTCTGCACTTCTTTCCATATCATGGCCACCGTCACAGTCTCAGGCAAGGATCAGAAGATCTACTGCTCGCACCCGAGCTACTAGGCAGATCCATAACACAGAGAACCTTCTCACACTGGACATTCGAGATATCCCTACGGATGACCTCCGGCGGAAACTGGAAGCATTCAAAGCCATGCAGGGGGAACTTGAAGCTCAGGATCAGTTGCTGAGTATCATGGCAGCAGAGGGATCAAGCGAAGAGAATTTGCAGAAAGAAGTGGACAACAATTTGAAGGTGGAAGACATCTACGATGGGCACATTGAGAAGATGCAAGATGCCATAGACAAGGGAACATATTTTCTCCGCCATCAGGAATTGAGGAGCTCTGCGGATTCTTGGCTGATGCATGGTGTGCCCACCTCTGCTGACTTTGCTACTGCTGGCAACAAGTTGGTGTCTGAAATGCAAGGCCTCATCAGGTAACTGAATCCACATTCAACCCATGCTACCTTGGGTACCATTCTCACCTCACTCAAGAGTCAGCTGGAACAAGTTATGACTGCGTTACACCAGAAGGTTCCTCCTTCAGCTGCTGCTGCTGCTCCAGCAACGACTGCACTTATCCCAGCCAGAAACCTGCTCTAAAAACACCACTAAACTGCTAAATAAAGCAAATTATACTTAGGCTTGCCTATTCTTACAGTTCCTGAAGTACTGTTTGGAAGTTCAGGAGAGGATTCACTACCTCTACGACATAATACAGTGGTAGAGCGGCCCCTAAACCCTAATGAGCCCCATTAATTTAGCTTACTAACCGAAAGTGGGGTCCTCCAGTCCAAGTGTTGGACTCCACTGTAGCCACTGTACATAAAACTATAGTATTGCTACATAATATACTTCTGCTTAGTTCATGCAAAGTAATGTATAATATAGCAATTGATTATTAATATTACCAAACAAAAACAGAATTACTCTCTTACTTCAACTTCCTGAATAATGGTAACTTCTGTGTAGTATCCAATTTTAGCCATTTTGACTACTCAATTACCAGTAACTGGTTAACAAGCCATAGCTCTACAAAAAAAATAGCCAGAGTTATTATTGTAATATTAGCTAAACAATATGGAACCACGTACTTCTACCAAATGGTGGCTTCGGTAGTATTAAGACATAGCAGTTCTGACCACCAGTAGATCTTGACAACCAACATTGGGCATTTAGCATCCCGAAAAAACGACATCGTTTTGAAACTACGTCAGGTAACTGGAATTGAATGCCATAGTAACAAGTCACAGTAACTTTTGGGTACTTGAAAGAGCGGTTGGAATTTTTTAATCCTTGGAAGATGTCATAAAAATGTGGCTAAAAGATTCAAAAAAGAAAGGCCAGAGTTATTTTTGCATATTTTGCTAACAATAATACGTAATTACGTACTTACCTCAGCTTCCCTGGAGTAGTAGTAGCTTCCTTAGCATTAATATTACGGCATTCTGACTTCCAATGGCTCTTGACAACCAACAATCGGGACTCCGTATCCCCCTAAAACGGCGAAGTTTTAAAATTAAGTCTGGAAAAGTGTCTTCAATGCCATAGTAACCGGTCGAATCAACTTTTAGTGTCTTGAAAAGCAAGCGTTTTCGCAGGAATTTTCTTATACTTCGGAGCTTAAGTACTTGCTTAATGCTGTAGTTTCAGAATAAACTGGGGTCAAGCCTAAAAAGCCGTGTTATTTTGTAGAAAAAAAGGGAACCCGCGCGCGTTTAAGGGGCTTACGTACCATCCATACACACATATATGCTAGTGGTGTGCTTGAGCACAAATAGCGAGCGAGAGTGCTAGTTAGGTAACATAAAACTAAGTATTGTTACTATGTTTTAGCTTAGTTCATGCAAACACTATACCTTTTATTTCAGAAATAAATACAAAATCACTCTCTTACCTGATTAATGGTAACTTTGTAGTATAAACATCAACCATTCTGATAATCTCAATCACCAGTAACTCATGAACAAGCTCTCAACTACGATAAAAAATAAACCAGTGTTATTATTTGTAATTTTAGCCAACAAATATGGAATTACTACTTACCTCATTCTTGAGTATTGATAACTTCTGTTGTATCAAATTGAAAGTAACTTTGACCATCTGAATTACCTTGAATTCTTGACAACAAGCTCTCAGCTACAAAAACAAAAGACAATCAATTTTAGCACACAAATACAAAATGACTTTCTTACCTCATTTTCTTGAGCAGTGGTAACTTTTGTAGTACCAAATTTGAGTCATTCTGACTATTTGAATTTACCAGTCACTGTTGACAAAGCTCTTAGCTATAATATAAAAAGGCCAGAGTTATTTTTGAATATTTAGCTAACAAATATGGAATTACGTACTTACCTCAGCATCCCGGCTTCCTTAGCATTAATACTTTATGTGCTTACATACGCTCTTCAGAAGTAGTGATAGCTCTCTTAGTATTGACTACAGGTGGCTCTTGACAACTAACTAGCCGCACTTAGCCGGATAAAAGGCGAATATTTGAATTTAAATCTGGTAAAGGGTCTTCAATGCCATAGTAACCGGTCGAATCAACTTTTTGATTCTTGAAAAGCAAGCATTTTCACAGGAATTTTCTCACACTTTGGAGCTTAAGTATAAAGTTAGGCTTGCTTAATGCTGTAGTTTCAGAATAAACTAGGGTCAAGCATAAAAAGCCGTGTTTTTTGAAGAAAAAATATCCCCATGCGCGTTTAAAGAACATACGTAAAATCCATACATACATACATACACTAGTGGTGTGCTTGAGCACAAATGGCGAGCGAGCCTTAAACTACACTATTGTTAAATTTAACAACCAACACTCAAGCTATTAAAATAAAGTCGAGTTTTTAAATTACGTATGAGGTAAAGGGGTTTCAATGCCATAGTAACCGCTCCCCTCATCAGTTTGAATTGAAAAAGAAGCAACAAAATCTAATCACGTTATTTAAAATTTTCTTTGTGATATAGTAGTTGTAACGCACAATTCTTTCACACAACTGAACACTTCGTGGTTCGTCTAGTGGACAATACATTTTTAAGTAAATACTGTTGAGTAGGGCTTATAACTGTGACAAATAGCGCATTAACTTACCACCGCCACTAACTCGAATAGAAATGGAGCTCCCATAAGATTTTGAGTTTTAACTGCACCCGCAAAACAATTCAAAGCCGTAAACAATTCAACTTCTAAGGTGATACGGGTAATGGTCGCTAAACCGGAGGATTCTGTTTAGTGAAGTTTGGGACGGGGTCGAACGTGGAGCGAACACAAAAATACGGAAAGTCAAAGTACAAAATGACATACATACGTCCATACATATATATATAAATAAACAAACATCCCCGATTTTTTCATTTTTACCCCTGTAAGTGTCTCGCTCACTACGCTCGCTCGCCGATTATGTACATATATAAATATAACATATACCCGATTTTGCATTATCCACCCCTTACTATCTAGCATGCTCTGCTCACTCGCCAACTAGTGGTGTGCTTGAGCACAAATGGCGAGCGAGCCTGACAGTTAGGTAACATAAAACTAAGTATTGTTACTATGTTTTAGCTTAGTTCATGAAAACACTATACCTTTTATTTCAGAAAACAAATACAAAATCACTCTCTTACCTGATTAATGGTAACTTTTCTATCAAACATCTGCCATTCTGATAATCTCAATTACCAGTAACTTTTGAACTAACTCTCAGCTACAATAAACAAAAAATCAGTGTTATTATTTGTAATTTAAGACAACAAATATGGAATTACTACTTACCTCAATTTCCTGAGTATTTTGACTATCTGACTTACCGTGAATTCTTGACAACAAGCTCTCAGTTTACAAAAACAAAAGACAATCACTTTTAGCACACAAATACAAAATTACTCTTACCTCATTTCTTGAGCAATGGTAACTTCCGTAGTATCAAATTGAAGCCATTCTGACTATTTGAATTACCAGTCACTGTCGACAACAAGCTCTTAGCTACATAAAAGAAAGGCCAGAGTTATTATTGTATATTTAGCTAACAAAATATGGAATTACTTACTTACCTCAGCTTCCTTAGAGTAATAGTAGCCTCCTTAGCTTTAATATTAAGGCATTCTGACTACCAATGGCTCTTGACAACCAACAATAGGCACTTCGTATCCCCCTAAAATGGCAAAGTTTAGAAATTAAGTCTGGAAAAGGGTCTTAAATGCCATAGTAATTTGTCGAAGCAAGTTTTTGTGTCCTGAAAAAAAAGCGTTTTCGCCTGAATTTTCTCACACTTCGGAGCTTAAGTTTATAGTAAGGCTTGCTTAATGCTGTAGTTTTAGAATAAACTGGGGTCAAGCCTAAAAGGCCGTGTTTTTAGGAGAAAAAAGTTCCCCGCGAGCGCGTTTAAAGGGCATACGTACCATCCATACATACATACATATGTACATATAACATATACCCAATTTTGCATTATCCACCCTTAATACTGTTTCGCTCGCTCCGCTCGCTCGCCAACTAGTGATGTGCTTGAGCACAAATGGCGAGCGAGCCTGATAGTTAGGTAACATAAAACTTAGTACTGTTACTATGTTTTAGCTTAGTTCATGAAAACACTATACCTTTTATTTCAGAAAACAAATACAAAATCACTCTCTTACCTGATTAATGGTAACTTTTCTATCAAACATCTGCCATTCTGATAATCTCAATTACCAGTAACTCTTGAACAAGCTCTCAGCTAGATAAAATAATAAACCAGTGTTATTACTTGTAATTTTAGCCAACAAATATGGAATTACTACTTACCTCAATTTCCTGCGTATTGATAAATTCTGTAGTATCAAATTTAAATTACTATTACTATCTGAATTACCTCGAATTCTTGACAACAAGCTCTCACCTACAAATACAAGACAATCAATTTTAGCACACCAATACAAAATTACTTTCTTACCTAAATTTTCTTGAGCAGTAGTAACTTCCGTAGTAAGCCATTCTGACTATTTGAATTTACCAGTCACCTTTGACAACAAGCTCTTAGCTTCAAAAAATAAAGGCCAGAGTTATTTTTGCATATTTAGCTAACAAATATGGAATTAAGTACTTACCTCAGCTTACTTCCAGTAGTAGTAGCTTCCTTAGCATTAATACTATGGCATTCTGACTACCAATGACTCTTGACAACCAACAATCGGCACTCCGTATCCCCCTTAAAATGGAGAAGTTTTGAAATTAGGTCTGGAAAAGGGTCTTCAATGCCATAATAACCGGTTGAATCAACTTTTTGTTTCTTGAAAAGCAAGCATTTTCGCAGGAATTTTCTCACACTTCTGCGCTTAAGTATAAAGTAAGGCTTGCGCTTAATGCTGTATTTTCAGAATAAACTGGGGTCAAGCCTAAAAAGCCGTGTTTTTTGGAGAAAAAGTTTCCCGCACTCGTTTAAGGGGCATACGTACCATGAGTCCATCTGAATGCTTTCTGACTTAGAGCAAAGTTTAGTGAAGTCATCCAAAATTTTCATGCCATGTTGTACAGGATTCCCCTGATAGATACGAGCACAATGTTGCAATCACTAGTACTCTCTGTATCACATGCACATATATGAACAACTGTGGCATGTAAAATCATTGAGAAATGATAGTTTCAATTATTACAAATTGTTGTATCAGCCCATGAGTAAATTGTAGAGCTTTTGCTGCTATGTCTGTACAAATTAAAGTTTTTGATGTGGGGCTCATCACACCTGGCTTCCTCATGTACAAACTCATATATTGTATACACTTACATATACATATGTGTACAGTATATAAAGTGCCATTGTGGTCTCTTTCATTCATCTTAGTAAGAGGTACTTTTCTTGCTTTTTTTACGTTCTTACATTCATAATGTATATTTTAGTTTTCTGATTAAGCATTCCAATGAAGGTTATTATTGAGACCTTTATCGAGTAGAGATGAGCAGTGTAACGTCAAGTGCTGTACTGTACTGTAGTGAAAACAGCATTGTGTTCCTGAAAGGAGCACTGGACCTTTGGTAACATGTAATTACTTTCCCTTCTTTGTTACAGGTTTGAGATGCAAGAGTGTCCAAGGAATTGCTGTGGACGTTTCCAGTGACAATTCAATCCTTGTTTGAAGGTAAATCTACCGGAATGTTGAGGACAATTAAACCTATCACTGACACTGTCATAATCCAACTCTTTAAAAGCTTCTTCATACTGGAAGTTTACAGTATTTAATTTTTATGGAATAGTTCATTAGTGTTTTGTCAATGAATGTTATACTAGCTTACAAGCAGACTGCATTTTCAGAATAAAGTTGAATAACTAACATAGTACACAAGGTTCCTTCAGTTAGTGACCACTTAGTGCTGCCTTGAGTCGTCACGTTGATCATACTGAAGTTGTATTTAACTAGTAATACAATGCTACCATTTACTCTAACAATGAACAAATATGGGTTGGGAAGGGAGGTGGGAGAGGAGGGTGCGGAGGAGGCGAGTTTGATGCATGGACCCAGGAAAAGTACTTGTATGCTGCTCTCACTGTCACTACTAGATACTCTAGATACATCACATGTAGATTGCTCCATGAATTTTATGGAGTTGTGGTCTGTTGACTTAAGAATATGGGTCACACAGTATAACATTTGCTGCAACTTTTAGAATAAGCAGTCACGTCCAAAATTGAAGCCACACCCTTTGATTGTTGTGTGAACAAGTATTATAATTACAAAACAACAGTTGCAAAATATTGATGTGTACCCACAGCTATATTTCCAAGTGATCATGTACTTCAGCTTGATTGAGGTAAGTCTGTCGGCTCAGAAATGGTCA
>WLWD01005638.1_pt1 | contig 14481 bp, 15 predicted proteins | sample 6712731 | NCBI WGS metagenome assembly WLWD01 (sample SAMN12718690, study PRJNA576275) | sponge metagenome | isolation source: marine sponge | host: Mycale hentscheli | place: New Zealand: South Island, Marlborough, Capsize Point | collected 2014-11-01
AAAAAAAAAAACAAAAAAAAAAAAAAATCAAAAAAAAAAATCCCTTCTGTAGTAAATTATAACCATAAAAAAAATAATTTTTTTGACTTTTTATTTTTATTCTGTAGGTTGAAGTACTTACTTTTTGAATGAACTTCGTGCGAGTGTTGTATCGTTTCTCCTAAATTTCCAGTCCTACCTGCCGTTATGGGAGGCGAAGAAGGAGCTAGAAAGCATTCCCGAAGCTTTCACAGAACTTTGTGTAGAGGGAAGGCTACGGTGTTGTCCAACACTTGGACTGGAGGACCCCATCTTCGGTTAGTAAGCTAAAATTAATGGCGGCTCATTAGGGTTTCTGGGGGCGCTCTACTACTGTATTGCATTGTAGAGGTAGTAAATCCTCTCCTGAACTCCAAACAGCAGTACTTCAGGAACTGTCAGAATGGGCAAGCCTTAGTATGATTTGCTTTATTGGGCTGTTTAGTAGTGTTTTTAGAGCTGCTTCATCACTAACCTGGGCATGCCGTGACAGTTTCAGAGAACAACAGTGAAAGGCAGGGGCTAGTTCTTGTGTATCTACATGCAGTAGCCAATGGTTCCACCACACAGTTTCACAAAGGAGAGCTATTGAAGGTACTACTTATGCACCAGAGCTGCTCTTAGAAGATGAAAATTTAGTACTAAATGTGTGGAAAAGAAGAGCAACCTAAGTGTCAACGATAAGTCAGGGTGCTTTTTTTTTAGGCAATGATGAGACACAAGACCCTTTAAATTTGAGCTTAGTACTATGTACAATAGCTTCTACATTCATGTGTATCAGTTTATTTCAGCTCTTGTGTAGGAACCTGTGTTTACAATGTAACATGCTTCATTTTCTTCTGTTCCAGGCATTATCAGCTGGAATAACTTGTTTTGTGGTTTTCCGCAATTATCTCAGAAGTGAAACAGTCAATCTTCCAAAAAAATCATAACTTAATCTCACTATTTTTTTACAATGTTTTGAAAGCTCTTTTTCTACTCTTGAAAATGAATTACCAACTTAAAAAAAAAAATTTTTTGGTTGAGTTATTCACATTTTTTTCAAAATTTCATGATTATGTAAAAATTAATATAAAATAAAATAAAAATATTTAGAAAAATCTGGTAATTCATTTTGTAAACAAGGTATTACTTGGGCAACTAGGTCATCACTGAGCTACTGATGGCTGCCTGGAGTACAACCACACCTAACTATCTCCAACCAAACTAACCACCTCACACACTGTATGAGTATACACACAAGATATAACTGGGTCCTTGCCATCCTAGAAACACACCATATTGGATGTTATGTGATAGTGGAGTGCACAACTAAACTTTGATCACTAATATGTACACAATCCCTCCATAAAGTTCAGCAACACCACAGTTGATAGAAACTCAAAATGTAACACATTATTGAGACATTGGCATATACTAGATTAGTAGTGTAGAGGCAGAGGCCTGTGTACACCATTGTGGTTCTGGGTGAGGTCAAGCACCCCCCAGGTGAGAAACCACACAATTACTTGTGTGTGTGTGTGTGACTTAGTCCAGATAATTAAACTGCTGCTTGATGATGATGAGAGGCAAATAGTGGCAGAATATTCATACAAGTGCACTAGATACCTCAGGTCCTACTCCTACTGGTGCAACCCAGTTTTAATAAAATTTAGTTAGGAATTTACCAGAGTCATTAATTAATTTTTATTTAGGTTATTTAAAAGCATACCCTCCCACAACACCTCACATAACATCAATACAATAGACACACTCAAAGTGCTATCTGGACTCAAAGAAGTGGATACTATCAAGCAATGTAAGCATAACAATTTTCTTGATTCTCACACAGGTAGTGTGTGTATGTGTGTGCATGGTGCTTAGCAGTGGAGGGAGATTTTGAAATGGTCTTACAATTAGACTAAAAGAAACTATTATATGCCTGTCAAAAAAAAATAGAAAATTGGAAAAAAAAAAAAAAAGGGAAAAAAAAAAAAAAGAATAAAAAAGAAACAACATAAAATACCAGACTTCTGACTGTCTTTCCCAATAATGAATTACCTTCTACTAATACTCCAATGAGCATAATCACATCTTCACACTACTCTTCAAGACACACCATTATTTAATCTTGTTTAATTAACTTCGAATGGTAATATGGTAGGTGGCTTCAAAACAAGCACATGAAAGACAGAAAGAATATAAGAAAAGAGCAGCAGAACAAATACATAGGAGCAAAGGGAACCATACTTACTGACTTTAAAAATGGATACAGTGACTGAACACACACACACACAAACAAAGCAGTGCAACAAACTCACAGAATGTACTGGAAAGACAATAAGCTATTAAGAGTAGATCATCAGTTTTTGAACACACACAAAAAAAAAAAAAAGCAAGGAAAAAATAAATAAAAAAGAACACCAACAACAATAACCAAAAAAAAATCAGCTTTAGAAAATGGTATAGGTGCCCAGATAAATGCCATTATTTATTAATCAGAGAACAAGATGCAACTGTGTGCCATCCAAAACCTACACCACTACTGCATTACTGTACTTACTGACCCTTCAGATAACCTTATTCTGGCTGAAAAGGTGAAACTGCACTAACCTCACTTACTTACAAACCACCTAAAAAGTGCTACATCATGCGTACACCTACATCCCCCCTGGCATGCACTAACCCACCCCAATCCCCCCCCCCCCGCCCCTTCCCAGTTATGGTAACTAAACCTTGAAATTGTGGGATCAGTTCCATAAAGAAAAAAAAAATCACTTACTATACACTTGAGGGATATAGCCTTTCAACTCTTCCTCTGAGGCATACATTATAACATGAAGAGGTGAATGATCCCATATACCTCAATGAAACTTTCACTAATAATTACTTAAATCATACTTTGAGTAAACTAATACTATGCCAGTAGCGGATCCAGCCCCAGTACCAAGTGGTTCCATGGAATCCCCCTTTCAACTACTGATTTAGAACATGATTTATCCTAGATCTGCCAGCACGGGTAGATAATAGGGAAGTTGTCTAGCAACCACAAAAGTCCACATTGATATGAACTAAAACCATTAGTTTGTCCAATGAGTAGTCAGAAATTCACTGGTGTGTGTGTGTGTGTGTATGTGTGCCACAACTTTGGCTCCAATGCCAGATATTCAGGATTCAACTTCACAGGGTACGTCAAGTTTTATTTATTTTTTAAAGGTTCTGGTGTAGTGTTACACCCACTCATTCAAAGGAGCTAGATTACAACCATGAATATCATTAACACTTAGTTTTGTGGTGTCAGGCTTAAGTGGCTTGGGGCTGAAGTTCATGTAGACGTTTCTAATGAATGGTTTTCTTCACATGGATTAGTTTGTCATAAAATACTGCAAATGCAAATGCAAGAAAAAATAAACACATACTTAATTAGATTAACTTGAATACAGAAAAATAGTAAGATTGATATTACATATGATTAAATAATAATAAGTGATTTTTAGTGATAACAAAATTATGATTTGCATGTTGGATGTTCTATGCCAGTTATATTGCACAGACAAGATGTGGTGTGACTTTGTTGTTTGCACAAGAAAGGACATGCATGTCGAACGTATACATCGAGACAGAAAGTGGTGGGGAACTCAATTAGCGAAGTTGAGGAAGTTTTACTTTACTGCATTACTTCCAGAACTAGCATGCCCCAGGTTCAGATATGGAGACATCCGAGAGCCACTGGACTTAAAAGTAATAATCATGTCTTCGCTTCAAACTGTCGTTGTTGCGTATCTTTGTCCACGTCCAGGCAAAAGGCGGAATTCTTGCACGCTTCATCTAAAGGTTGGTCTTTGAAAGAAAAAGGATTTTTGATTTCTAGCAGTCCTAAACGTTGAGCAGTGTTACTTGGATCATAAACGATACCATCCGGAGTGGCAGCTAGCCAGTTGTTTGTTTCAGAATGAACAGCCCACACTTGTCCAAACACGAAACTCTGGATATTTCTTCGGAGTAACAATTTATATCTGTCATGTATAGGCTTCCTAGAAGTGCCATAGCGGGTTGCTTGTTACTCATAAAATTGCTATACTAGTGCTTGCTCTTTCGTGCTTTTTTTGTTTTTTTTTGTTCTTCTCATTTTTTGCCGATTCCCCCCACCACAAAGCTGTGAGCCTTTTCCTCCTCTCTTGCTGCAACTGATCACTGTTGTCTTGATCTCTCGTCTGTTCGGCAATCTGCTCTCTTTCTTCTTCTGTGGACAAACACTCTCATGCATAATAACTAGAATTTAGTTCTTGTAGTGCTCTGGAGATGATCCTTTTCCCCTTAACTTTGGTCCAGGCAAAATGCCTTCCGTCATGTCTAATATAAAGCACTGCGAGCTGGCAGGCGTGTCACATTTGGTAGCGTATTTACTTTTTCCTCTTCGTCGTTCTTTTACGTGCTTCTGTCCTTCCTCCCCTCCTATCATCAGCTAAAATTAGCTGATCGTTCTGGCTGTATTGCTTTGTTTGGAGGAAGAGATTTGTCATAATTTTTCCAAGTGTGAGGACCCCCCCCCCTCCTTCCTATGTTTTGGACGTTAAGTCCGCCCCCATCACTCGGTGTTTTCCCCGCTCCACTCTGACATACCTGTTGATAACTTTCTTGTTCCTCCCCCCCTTCAAACTTTGTCTTATATGCATCCAGGATTCCGCTCAATTTGTTGCACATTTCCAATAAGTTGTTCTGGGGCTTTTCCTTCCTATTAATCCTACTTAGTCTTACCTGGATTCGTGGTAGAGCTTGGGATCAAATATTAAGTGTTGGCGTAACTGCCCCCATTCTAACATCTTCTTCTGTTGGCAGCAGATCCTCCCTAGTGTTTTTCAACCCACAGCCTAGGCCCTGGCAGATTATGCTAGCATAATTTTGAGCAAAATAGGCACCTGTGAGCAACAGGAATTATGCCAGCAAAATAGGCAAAATTTTCCAATCAAATGAGCAAAATGGGCACCATTTCTCAACTTACCTGAAAAATACCTAGCTATATAAATGTAGTAAGAGTCTTTGCAAAGACTGCACTTTAACAAAAGGCCATATCTGTGCCATAGCCTATATAGTCACTACAGGGCAGTAGTAGCTAGCTATTCACCCGGTTCACGAACTTTTTCCCCGCACTGGTACGGGAAACAAAATGGAACTTCTCCCGCACACATATGCGGGCAAAAAGTTCCGATGCTCCGTACACCTCCCACTGACCTCTGGTGACCTCTATGCCTTGCAACCCCATATTACGCTCACCATAGCTAGCTAGTATGGCTACGTTTAGAAAAGGGAATCTTCCAGTTTTTAAAATTACTCGGCGTTCTACTCGGGGCCCCAAAACAATTAATTCGATACACCAGGGTGCTACTACTCGAGGAAGCTATGAAGACCATAATTCCAGTGTGTCGTGTGTTCCTGGACTTCTAGACATGGCTCCCAACTGTGGAAACTACAATTCCAGCCTATCATGTATTCCTGAACTTCCAGACATGACTCCCAACTTGATGGATGTTGTGGAACCCACAGAGCATGAGATTCACTGCCAGTCTTTAGTTTCTGGCTGGAAAGATATCAGAGAATGTGTCCAGGCTGTAGTGACTGAGAATGCTGCTCTTTCAGAGGGGCAAGTGTGTATATTCTGTGGGAAACTGGCATCTTTGCGTTGCCAGCGATGTGGACCACTTGGCTTTTTCTGTTCTCAGTGCTTCACCAAGGTTCATGATGAAATTAATCTATTTCATGTGGCTGATAAGTGGGAGGTATGATAAGTACATACTACTTTCTATTACAGTAGGATAATTGTAGGTTATACCCTCTAAATGCAGCAGGCAACTAAAGTCACCCAACCCTTTACCTTCCTCAGTATGAAAAATAGCTGCCTATCAACTATCTAAAGCTGTGCTAAGTTAAGTATAAGTTGTAAGCTATTTTAACTATATGAGAACTCAAGCATTCAATAAATAATTACGGTAGTATTTATGTTAGCCTTACTCTTCGTAATTTAACGCTCTAGAATTAAAAAAACAACAACTTGAGCTGTGCTAATGTTGCCTTACGCCTAGTGACGTCCTTAAAAATGTTCAGTCACTTGGCAAGCCTATTTGATTAGTTTAGTGGAATATAAATTGAAATAGCAGTGGGTTGTTGTGGCAGAATGGTAAGTCCACCACTGAAAACTTGTGTTCGAATTTGTGGGTGGGTCCCTTTTTTTTTAGCCGTACACCCTCTCTCTTTTTTCTTTCTTTCTTTCTTTATATTCTTTCTACTCTTTTTCCTCTTTCCTTTTTCTCTTCTTTTTTTTCTTTCTTTCTCCTTTTTCTCTTTTTCCACTCTTTCTTTCACCTCTTTTTTTTACTGTCTTTCTTTCTGCTGTTTCTTTTCTCTCTCTTTCCTTCTTTCTCCTTTTTTCATGCATTTGGTCTTTTTCCCCTTTACTTTCTTGGTATTTTTTTTGTTTAATTTTTTCCTGACTTCTTTTCCTCTCTTCCTGCTGTTTTTAGTTTTTTTATTTATTTCTTTTCTCTCCCCTTTTTTCTTCTGCAAATACTGTTAAGAAGTCTTCAAGACTCATAAGTAATGTCCTTTTTTACTCGATATATGACTAGATAAAACCCCAATGCTAATTATCGTGAAGGTGCCTGGCAATTTTTTGTATCTGAATTGTGCTTTGTTTTAAAATTGCAGCTGAGATTTTTTAGGATGTAGCTAGCGCTCAGGATTGCACTGCTGGTGCTTTAGTTAGAAAAGGTAATAAAAAAACTAGATCAACTACAAAAATATTTGAACATACTGATAGATTTCCAATTGTTGCACGCCACAACAGGTTTCAACCTTGTACTAAAGGTTATGTAGCAAACTAGGAATAGTTGTTTGCTACTTTACTGTCATGTTAGCTTTGAAAGCTGGAGCTCACTTTTGAACTTGATGCTGTAACTGGTTGAGTTGAAGTCAAGAACTGACAAACCGATAGAAATTACCCGCAGTAAGGGCATGGTCTATTGGTCTGCTGTAATGCAGTTGAAGTGTTATGGAGAGGCTGAATTTTCTGAATGTGCACATGCTACTATTGAACTATTGGTGTCCTTGTGAATTATCAACAACAGCATTGATTTAGTCACTCATCTTGTCTTTCTTTTTTTTATTTTTATTTTTTTTTTTGTAATAAAGTACTTTCTTGACCCCAATGTTTTGATTAATTGGGCAAGTGAGCGAAGCCCTTATCAGATGTTGTAAATTGTAATTTGTGATCAGTATGTCGTACATACGTATGTCAACTTCCCTTTGTCCCAGACGTATGTACCATGGTATTGATTTTTTCCCTGACAATAGGGAATGGGTCTTTAATCTTGCTCGCCCATTTGTGTGATTGTATATGATGCATATTAAGTGCAAGCCTGTCCAGTGATACATACTGAGAGAGGAGGAATGGCAAGTGCTATCATTTTTCTGTGTTGTAATTTTTACTCTAGGAAGGTCATTTTACACCAGTTTTTAGACCTGTTCATATTGATGTCAGGAAAGATCATCATTCTAGTTGTGAAAGCAAGCGGGAAGCAAGCGTTCAAGTTTTGGATGAATATGGTAATAATTAGTCATGAATATTTTTAATATTTATTTAGGTGAAGTACTTTTTTCCTTTCAGGGCTAGAGCATGAAGTCAAATTTGTGTGCTGTGAATGTGAAGCTTTAGCAATTACTCTTGCTCGGGCTAATTTGTGGCCGGCTACTCCAAAAAGTCCTCAGTTGGCTTTCACATTTGAGCTTCTTAATCTTATTGAAGGGCTGATGCTAGAATGTCAAGTGTCACTGAAAGACTTTTGGGAAGCTCTTAAATTTGTCTGTCCGCTAGTCATCGTCAATAGGAAAAAAGTTTATCCTGCCATAATCGATAGCTTTGAGGAATATAGGTATGCAAATCTTGTGTTTTGTATTGGTTACTTCTGACTACCTTGGCTGTTGTAGATATTTTAGGCACACTTTACGACACATGACACATATTTGTGAAAGCCTTGACGAAGGAAACAAATGTCCAGCTTGTCCTCAGGTGTCGTCACATGATGCAGAAGGCAAGAGCGCAATTCATGTCTAGATTTATTTTATTTATTTATTTATTTTTTATTAGAGAATGGTGCAGTTGGTAAATTTGTGTTTGCAATGGACGCTATTTTTGGGTTACCAAGGAAGAAATCTGCTGGGACTAGTGTTAGACCTCCACATTATCAGGGGTTATTCTTTGAGGATCAAGTGTTACTTGATCAGTTTGTGTCAGATAATGGGAGTAAGAGGTCTGGTGTTAAAGTTGATGTAAGTTCTATATAGTTCTATACAATAAAGTTACCACTGTATTCGGACATTTTTGCATAATCTAAATCACAAGTAAATTATAGGTGTACTAACTGCAATCAAAATATTGGTATCAGAACACATGGCCAGACGAGTTCGAAAGAAGGGTGTAAAATTTGTTATTGACATGATTTTAACCTCATCTACAGAATCTCGCTTCCAAACCCCCTCCCCACTTTCTTTGTGGTTAGATCCCAACTTACTGTTTGTTAATCTCTTGGAATTTTATAGGAATGTAATGATTTTGTGGCTGGGAGCATGCTGCGTAGTGCGAAAAGGTATAAAGCACTGGATGAAACTGGTGTGTTTGGGTATTGCTGTCGTCACGAATTCCCTCAAAAATTTATCAGTTTAAAGCATGGAGAACGGTATGTTGTAAATGTAACCAGTGTAAATAGTATACACCAACCAAACTTGGGGTTGATTACGGTAACATGATTATGATTATGATTACGATTACAGTATGATTACGAAACATTGATTACGATTATGATTACACAGTCAAATATACGATTATGATTATGATTACGATCATGATTACGATTACAATGTCAAAAATTAATGATTGTTGCAACGAAGAAACATAAGTTTTTTAACAAATGTTGTGCTTTCTAGCATTCAGTAAGCAGCTAGCTCTCAAGGCATTCAGAGCCAGTCATGAATGATAACACACATTCACATACACACACACAAACACACACATTCACATACACACACACACATACACACACACACACACAAGCACAGTTAGACAAGCTCTCCCTTGTAGACTATTAGGTGTCAATAGAACACTAATCAACACTGTAAAAAGTGGTATTAGTTAAAAACTGCTGTGTCACAACTAATTATAGCAAACACTTGCTGTTCTACTTCACTGCTAATATTACCAGTAATAGTTCTATGGGTTTGATTACAAAAATATGATTATGATTACGATTACGATTACACCCACAATTAGTCACATGATTTTGATTATGATTACGATTACGCAAAACCTTGTAATCGATTGTAATCGATTACGATTGTAATCATAATCAACCCCAACTGCTGATGTCACCAACTAGTGGACAATTTTTCCAAGGATTTAATATTTCCTATTGTTTTATACTCTGAATTTTATGTATAATATTGGAATGCTATATTTTCTACCAATATTATCTTGATTTATTCAATCACTAATTAGCTTAGACGTCTTGTCACCACCCCTCCCCCTCCTAAATATTAAAGTTTTTAAATAACATTGAAGTAATTTAGTCGCTAATCGGTTTATTAGGGGATTTGGGTGGGGGCAGTTACATTATGCGTCAAAAAAAGTTCCAGATTCTGTTCAGTATTACCGTCGTAAAATGGTATTTTTACCGTATTAATTACCTTTATGTTCCGCACCATTTTTAATAAACAGCCAACACCGTTTACTAAAATGTTTTAAAAAAAGGTTAAGCTTTTCTGTGGATACGCTACTATTTTCTGGCTAAATCTTACCAGATCCGCACTTTGTAGTCCTTTTGCTCGCTACAGTTGGATCTACAGTAGTAAAAAAATCTAAGCCCATGATGGCTCTAACTTCTCAAAAACATTGGTAGCGTACGAGGGCTCTACTTACAATCCTCCGCGAAACGACTAAAAGTTTGACTGCTTCAATTTTGTAGCACAAAAGTGAAGTCTCTAAAGCTTGTAAACAAAAAATCGGAACGTTTTATTGAATAAATGTTTGTTTTTTTATTTCCTAAAAGCGGGACATACAATGAACAGGAAAGATTAATATGGTAACGCGGTTGAATGAAACAGCCATATTTTACCAAACAATATGCGTTTTTTTGTTTTGTTTCTTATTGTGCAATGGCTGTTCTACGGAACAAAGTGTAACTTTTATGATGCCTACTGTGTTCCCACCTTCAAACCCCTCCGGCACTCCCATATAACTATTTTCCACAAGTGTGTATAAGACTATATTCAAGAACCAATCTAAATTTAACTGGTATCTGATTTACTTTGTTTAGGTTAGTATATCCCCTTTGGATGTTGGACAGTATATCAACACTTCAAAAGACCAACATAGATGTCTTTGTTATGTACGACATAGCTTGTTCTTTAACAAAATATTTGAGGGTACGTTTACTACTGCTATTGTATTCAATGTCAATGATCATGCATTTGTTACATGTGCACAGAATGTTGGGAGAGACAATATTCTGGAGAAAGTTTCTATATGTTTGCCAACGTTTCACTCCTATGGCCACAAAGTGTCATGTCAGGTAAAGTTGCTGAACGGTTCATACATTGATGTTCACAGACTTATTGCATTCTAGCTCCACTATGGTCCCAAAAGATGTGAAGGTATTGGTTTGAGTGACGGAGAGACAATGGAACGATTGTGGTCTTATTTGAGGCAGTTTGGACGAATGACGAAAGAGATGAGACCATCTCATCGGGTGGATATCCTTTCTAGTGCTTTGGAGTACTATGGAATAAAAACAAAAAATAAACTTGGTAAATAATACACATCAGAAATTTTTTTTCTTTTGATGGCTGAATTTAATATTTTTGTATTATTTTGTCTTTGGACAATTGTGATGTGGGCATTTAATATGATGCAGCTTCTTTGCTCCTATTGCGTTGGGATAGAGCTTGCAAATCTAAAGCACTGGCAAAAGAATTGTTGAACGAACTGGTTCCGACATTTTTTCTTGGTAGGTGGGTTAATTTTTTACTGAGTTTGTTTTACTTTTTTGAAATATTATAGAAGAAAAGTCTCGTTCTGAAGTTGCAGAATGGTTGATTGAAGAGAAAAGTCAGCAAGAACATACCAACCCTGTGACAAGTATGTAACTATGCATAAATAACATATTAGTTGTGACTTGTCTTATTATTATATTGTTATTATTACTACTACTACTACTAGAATCTGCACAATGGAAATTGGAATATGTCCAAGCACTGCATGTTTTGTACACTATTAGGTATGTACATCAGAGTTGGGGTTGATTATGATTACAATCGTAATCGATTACAATCGATTACAAGGTTTTGCGTAATCGTAATCATAATCAAAATCATGTGACTAATTGTGGGTGTAATCGTAATCGTAATCATAATCATATTTTTGTAATCAAACCCATAGAACTATTACTGGTAATATTAGCAGTCAAGTAGAACAGCAAGTGTTTGTGCTATAATTAGTTGTGACACAGCAGTTTTTAACTAATACCACTTTTTACAGTGTTGATTAGTGTTCTATTGACACCTAATAGTCTACAAGGGAGAGCTTGTCTAACTGTGCTTGTGTGTGTGTATGTGTGTGTGTGTGTGTGTGTGTGTGTATGTGTATGGTGGGGAGGTGGATCATTTTATCATTCATGACTGGCTCTGAATGCCTTGAGAGCTAGCTGCTTACTGAATGCTAGAAAGCACAACATTTGTTAAAAAAACATGTTTCTTCGTTGCAACAATCATTAATTTTTGACATTGTAATCGTAATCATAATCGTAATCAACACACTGTAATCGTAATCATAATCATAATCGTATATTTGACTGTGTAATCATAATCGTAATCAATGTTTCGTAATCATACTGTAATCGTAATCATAATCATAATCATGTTACCGTAATCAACCCCAAGTTTGATATTGTACATGGATGTGATTTTTGTTTGTTGCCTCTACAATGGTGTCACTGTTGATCTTGCTAATAGACAATATTCTCATATCTTCTTTTTTCTTTCTTTTTTTTTTTCAGGGATCAGCTTGTGTCTGGACTGAAAGATAAGGAGGTTGGGAGCCAATTTTTGTTGTACGTATTAATTGTATGTATTGACTCTTATTTTATCACTATTAATGTTTGCATATTGTATGTAGACTGAATGACCAAGTTGAACAATTAGAAAGAGCTCATGGAGTGAAGCATCGGTGGCACAGGACAGACAAGAATTATATAGAATGTCTACGCAGTCTCTCGCTTGGAAAGAGAGAGGGTATGCTAATTGCCTTGCTGCAGGATAGGCAGAAAAGAGAATTTCTTCTTAATTTAAAAAGAAAATATGCAGGTAAGAATACTTACATTTATTTTCATGTGTTAGGCTGAACACATCTATTACATTTATTCCCAGATGGGCAGAAGATTGCTAAAAAAATTAGTAATCAGATTTCTAAACAGACGTCATCAATGAAGACCTTATTGAGGGAATATAATGGCATGTGTTCTGCATCGGAGTCTTATGACTGTCTGACCTTTTCTGAAGCAGTGGCTGAAGGTATACTGGAAAGTCGGCTCAATGGCTTGGGTTGTTCATGCCCCACTATAGCTACTGGCAGTAGGCGCCACATTATTGATGCATATCTGACTTATTGCCGATCAGAGGAGGAACAACTGATGTTGAAGCAGGAAGGCCAGCTTCTCGTTAGCTACTACGATAACAAGCAAAAGATTATTCGAGCTAAAATAATGGAATTGTCCAATAATGATGACAGGATTAGTCGGGGGGCAACTGCTCTGTTGAAACAACTTTTCAACTCGACAAACATTTCTTTGAAACAAGCCCGTCAAACCTGTTCCTCCTTTAGTGATAGAGAAGATCCCTCTCCTGAAGATGATTACAGTAGCAGTGACTATTCTTATGATGATGATAGTGATTATGACTGATTTTTTTTATTTATTATTATTTAATTATTTTTTTGTCAGCATATAATGTTTTGTTGCCCCTATATTCAATTCATTTTTTATGGATTATTTATTTATGATGCGATTGTAATATTATAGTTCTTCTTTATTACATTGTAACAGTCATCCACTCCTTTGGGTTCCTTTAGATGTAATGATGTTATTTGCATCACAGTAATTGTAAGACTTGTCTAGTGAAAGTAACCGCTGTTCTATTAAAGCATTTCATTATTCCTGCCATAACTGTTGTGTGCAGTCAGAGGGTCTGTATTATAGAACACTAGCATGATGGAACATCAGGGAGGGTGCTAAAAGAGGAGAGGGTGAATCCAAGTAGGCAGTAAGCCAGGAGATATGTACATTGTGCTTCATCTTGTTAGCTGTGACTTCAATTTTTGAAAAAAATTATGACTTACATGTTCAAGTTTCACAAAACCAAAGTGTACTATAAAATTTCTAATTCTGGCACTGCATCTACTGTGTACACCAGCAAACTGTATAAGAAATGAAACCTTACTGAGGTCACACTGGCAGGAACGTTAGCCTTTGTAAATAATTGACTATTTTTGGAGGTTTTTTCTTCTTTTCCTATTGTGACTCTTGTTCTGATTCCAATTTTGGTGATTGCATTTCAGAAGCATTGTTTACTGTAGTGTAACTTTGTAGATGGAACACTGGTAGCAAGTTTGGAAGGTTAAGGCATGCATCATGCTTCACATATCCTCATGAGACCCACTGCATCTTGCTCTATTTTAAATGACTACATTATATTACATTCTAGAATGCATGCAGATAATCAACTACTCTCCAACCTCATAATGCCTTGTTCTCCACTCGGGTAGATCGTTGAAAAAATAAAAAAACTTAAACACTTGCACACGTTATAAACAATAAATTGATTTAAACAGTTGTACACAATCGTCATAAAGAATCGATAATTTAGAGTGGATCAATAATTCAAATAGTCTACACACAGTAAATGTAGTCAAAATAACTGTTAACTAGGCTGGCTACACACATGACACTTCCACTGTATTTCTTCATAGGCTATGGAATCGTAAAGTTTCACACAATTAAGGTGGAACCACTGCTGACAATGACTACATTGAATCATTGGTTTGTTAGGATCATTTGGCATTCGACAAATGCAGTATATGGGTTCACACAACGATTTAATGATCCGTCTTTTTGAGCGAACAAGCCGGTCACTGCTTGACGGAAAGGGTGTCATTTTCTTGTCCTCAACACAAGACTTGAGATGAGGTCGCATTTTTGCATGACGCCAAGAGCAAATCATTGGATCACCACCAAATGCTAATTCAGTAGCATAAGCAATTGCATATATGCCACAATCACTAGAGTTAATTTGCCCATTGACATTTCTTATGTTGAAGTGTAACTTGTCTGTGTCGGTGTGTACAAATGAGGCCACCTCATGTATTAGTTGAGCTTCAACATTCAGCCT
>WLWD01000189.1_pt1 | contig 14465 bp, 17 predicted proteins | sample 6712731 | NCBI WGS metagenome assembly WLWD01 (sample SAMN12718690, study PRJNA576275) | sponge metagenome | isolation source: marine sponge | host: Mycale hentscheli | place: New Zealand: South Island, Marlborough, Capsize Point | collected 2014-11-01
TAGTCTGGCGTAGCCGACCCTTTACCTTCCGTTATTGGTGGGCGGGGGAGGAAGGAAAGGGTCTGGTGTCATGAACGTATAGTAGTTGTTCGAATGGAATGTAGAAAATGTCATTCGCCATCATTCTGCGGTCTAGTGGTTTTCTTAGTATAGATTGCGCTGAAATTTTAAGTGGAACGTCTATACCAACCATGGCTGCAAGTTCTGCATCTCCGATTTGTCTGGCTTGTGGAGAACTCGCTGCAAAGAAAGACAGAAGACTCCTGGATATTTCAGGGAGAGTTACCATTTATTGGAAAGAGATTATATCTCAAGAACTAGAAAAGACCCAACCACAGATTGATGTAAATGAACTTCTGTGTCCTGGACCAAGTTTCATGTGCAGAAAATGCTTCTATGCCTATGATAAATTGTGGCCAAAGAGGTAGGCCTGTTAGTTCATGTTGAGTGTATTAAGTGCCTAATAAGTGCAATTTATATTCTGAGAAAACAAGATAGGAATTAATTGTAGCTAGCTATAGCTCTGTACTACATTCTTAAGCAAAGCTATGGAAAGACTTAAAAAATTTTTTTCTACAATGTTACTTGCTTCAAATCTAGTCTTGTGTCTATTTGGAGTTATGTGTTGCATCTTACTACCATCAAAAGAGACAATAAATATGTACAAAATACAATAAAATGTACTATAAGAAATATAATGGCACAAATAGTAATAAAATATTTGTTATTTTCAAGCTACTCTATTGTGTTTTGTTTATTTTAAAAATATATATATATTTTTTACTCTCACATTCACTTATGATGTGACCATTTATGTGTTGTTCTATCTGTTTTAGACAATCATATCAAACATTAGAAAGGTTGTTGCCAAGATTACCTCTAGAGGAGGAAGAGCACAGAAATGGCCACGAACCACTTCACAAGATGCTTGCACGACTCCAGCAAAGAAAGCAAAGAGAGTATTAGCTTTGTCTGAGCAGGAACCTCCTCCTGTAAGTACTTCATCTCCCATTCCAACAACGGATTCGCCAAATGTTTCAGTACGTTTTATATGGTTTATCAAGTTAAATATAATAAAGCATGACTTCATGTTATATACAGGTCAATATTGAGTATAAAAGTGAACTGAAAAGTTTTACATTAACTCCAAATCGCAAACATTTGGGCAAGTCTTTAGCAAGAAGAAGTACGTATGCCATTATATCTGATCTCATGAACAACCCAGGGAGTCGCAATTACATTTTGAAGAAGATTGGAATAATGCTACGACAAGAGCTTACTGTAATGTCTTCTCACAAAACGAAGTCTATTTTAGGTAGCCAAGATATAGCTGATATGAAAAAGTTCACTTGGAGCAAAGTTCTAGATGAGCTTTCATTAAATGCTCCAATTCTTCATTCGTTGCTACTATCTTGCACATACCGACATAGACCTCGAATGAACAGAGATGCTATTGTAGGTGTATGTGTAGTGCCATTCTGCTGAAATTCTGGTATTCAAGAATGAGCATGGTTCAAAGAATTTTGTCTTTGATCCTTCGTGCCGGAAGTAGTGGAAAACAGGTATGAATTTTTAAAGTTTCTATGCTAATTGTGTTTAGTATGTTCTTTATCTCAGGTGTATGAACGACTGCAGAAGGTCAATGTGTGTATGTCCCATGTAACAACTAACAGGCTAATGAATCTGATAGGAGTTGGACACGATACACTGGTGAAGACTTGGAGGGACAAACTTGTAGCAGATCTTAAGGAAGGACTTGGAGAGGTTGGTTGCGACAATCAAACTAAGCAACTTTCATTTGATGTATGTTTTTACAGGAGGATCAATTTTTATCAAGTCAGTCGATTGGGCCAGTTTCAGAGGATGAGCTGTTTGATTCCTGTTCAGAGTCCACTTCTGAGTCCCACTCCTCCACCACTTCTAGTGCCCAAACACCTCAGTTTTCACCATTGTCTTCTGACATATCATTATTGGCTAATGAAGATACTGTTGAAGGAGGTGTTTTGACTTCACAATCGAATCTCCACAGTACTACTGAGGGGATGGAATCCTGTGGTAAGAATATATGGAGATAATTGAAGGCATAGGTGCATTTTTATTTTCTTTATGCAGGAGTTACTGCTACAAGTGAGGCAAACGTTCCAAAACAGCTAGGATACAAGCTCATTGGTGACAATATTGACAAAGGAGTGAAAACGAGGTTCATGAGAGTCGAAGATCACAGCAACAAGTCATTGCACTACTTTCATGCCTGTGCAATTGAAAATCGAGTTGATCTCAGGGAATATCCTGATGAACACCCACAAGGATGTGAAGACTGTCCTAAACATCGAGCATTAAGGCTATTACCATCAGCAGAGGATGACAAAGAACTAAGACTTAATATTGGGACTATTATTGGTCGAATTCTGACACAACACATGCCGTATTTCAAGCTGACGTTTGAGGACATTGTGAAATGGCATATACCACATAAGTATTCTTCTGAAATGTCATCAAAGTCCATTGTAGTAAGTAATTGTAATTAAAGTCCTTAATTTCTTGTATTAACAGGATGTTCAATTGCTATTAGGACTTGCTATTGTCACTTTTATGTTTGAAACTAAGATCCTCCCTCTTCTCATGTCCAACCTAGGAATAGTCAATAGGGTTAATTAGACCATCTATTCATGAACAACTAATATTCTCGAGATTCCAAATGTTATGTGATTACTATCCACTATCTCAGGGAATTAGCTAAGGGCACAACTAAAATTCCTCAATGTCTCTTACATGTTATTAGGTGCCCCTAGGTGTTCTAGCAAAGAATGAAAATTTGGGAGATGACATGGTTGACATCATGCTACACTTGCATCAGTATGTTCCTCTAACACAAACAACAAAACAATTGTTTGTTCCAAGTATTGGAGAAGAGGTTGATATATGTCAAGCATCACTTCACCCGATCCTTTTAGGCGGTGATCAACTGACAGCTGCACGAGCAAGAGGAGCCAAAAAGACTAGAGTAAACTCTGTGACTTGTGGCACTCGTCTGGATGGATTAATTCCCTGTGCAGAAGACTGGCACACTAAAATGAACTTGCTTGATGTAAGTTACTTTTAAACATCAATTACCAATATATTTTAATAATACAATGTTTCGTACAGGTAATTTGGAAGTATTATTATTCTATTTTCTCTGGAGCTGATCATGGTACACTGTATCAATTAAGAAATTTGATTGGGCGATCAAATGTATCTGGTGATCTTACAAAGAAGTACAATGAGTGTGATGATTTCTTCAAGTTAATTGTGAAGTGTCATATTTTGGTCGCAGCACTCCAACATTTAAATATGAAGTCACTTTCTGACGTTCCAGATATTGATAGTATAAGTAATCCTGAAAACTTGTGGATGATACAAGCTGATGAACGAAAGACAATCCTTCAGGAAATATGTGAGGGAGTTGTGAACAAATTTGCCTCTTTTGATTTCAACCAATCACCAGCACCATCGCAAGACAAGGTCAGCTATTTATCATGCTAACATAATCCATCCCCCTCCCTTTTTATAGTCTGCTATATTGCTGTATTTTTATGCCTAATTATGTATTACATATATTTGTACATAATAGATTTTTGATTATGGCAGACAGCTCCTTGGTGTGGGATCATTTTACTTAGTTTTTTCAGATGCCATCAGGGAAGGTGATGGCTTACGAATACTACGGTATTGGAAATACCTTATACCACTTTTCAAGAGTTCGAATAGAAAAAACTATTCCATTGAAGTTCTCAATATGCTGAATCAATATGAGTATATGCTCACTCCTCGCTTGTCTCAAGATCTCCTGTGGAGTCGATTTGTAAATACTCATAGTATTCCAGGACGCAATATTCCCTGTGACTTATTCCAAGAACATCTCAACCGAGTGTGCAAGGAGGCTGTTCGGGGGGCTTCGGGCGAATAAAACTGAGAAGGCAATCACAAAGATAGGGAAGACATTGGGAACAGTGGTACCAGTTCTTGACAACTATGACACTGAAAATGGAGTTACCCATGTGTCTGGTGCTCACAAGGTGCCAAGCTCAGGAAAAGATGTCAACATGATTATCGAACATTTGCTAAAAAACAAAATATTTTCAATTAACCAGGGCAGATGTCACTCTTGTTTTAGCACACCTCGGGATGTTTTACATGTATTGGACAAAGACACTTTAATTAAATGGATAATTGATCATATTTAATTTTAATGATCTGCATCAGTATGAATTTCATCACATTTGTAAAAAAAAAAAATATTATCTTGAAAAAAAATGTTAGAAATCAATGGGAATTTTTTAAAAAATTATTCTTTTGAATTTGAGATGAAAGTGAAAGATAAGTGATTATCAGAACAGTGCGAACATGTGCAAAGCTTTTGACATACATCACAGCACAAATGCAAAGGTCCATCATAAGTACGCGAGTACTCATCAAAATCTTGAAACAAGGTATCTCTTCTACATGCAACATCATTATTTGAGTATTCAGACATTGATTATCCACATATCTACTTCTGCCAGTATTCTTAACAAGAACTGCTAAGGAAGGAAGACTGTCACGACCAGCACGACCTGTCTGTTGAATATAAGACTCGATGTCATTAGGGGATCCATAATGGATAACTTGGCGAATGTCATGACAATCAACCCCCATCCCAAATGCCACTGTAGCAATTACGACACGTAATATAGAATTACTGGTAAACAGGTTTACAATGCTCTCCTTTACTATCTCTTCCGTGCAGCTCATGTACATATCGACCAACCTGAATCTAGGGAGATCTGGTGCATCAGATGGTTCTGTAAACGAGTTTCCCAGAGAGTTCTTAAAATACAGATAAATGTTTGCACAGTCTCTATAGTTTGTGCAGTACACAATCATTCGAGGGCATGCTTGTCGCTCTTGGTGAAGTCTCTTTGAAATCAAAGAAAACGTTTCTTCAACTGAGGAAGTCTAGACCACTGAGTACATCACATTTAATTTCACAGGAGGTCGTGAAACAATTAATTCATTTCTCATTCCAATGATACGTGCAATATCTCTTCTGAGTGTTTTTGTAGCTGTTGCTGTCAGTGCTATAATATTAACGTGTGATGGTAGTAAGCTTCTTATTTCACCAATTCTCAGAAGTAGCCTCCTAAATGTATCTCCCCTGATTTTTTTAAGAGATAACAATTAATTATATTTTTTACAAAATATGTGAAACAGTATTGTGACATACCATTTTTTCACTGTGTGAGCTTCATCCACTATGAAAGCTCGAAGCTGATGAGAGTATACTTCTCCTATGAGCATTTCTCTCCATCTTCTACTTGCCAGAATAATCTCTGGAGTGAAATATACTATTTGATATGCTCCTTTTATAACGTCCTTTCTCATTCTTTCATCATCCTGCTCTCCAGAAACATAACAGGCTTTAATACCCATTCTGGACAAAACTGTAACCTGCAAATAACATTCTTAATAGCTAAAAATCCTAAACTGCGGTTTATTTTCTTACCTGGTCCTTCATTATAGCAGTCAGAGGTGTTACTACAATAATAATAGAGTTGGCCTCTTCTGGAAACAGTCTGTCGTATAGTAGAGGCAAACACTGGAAACAAAGACTCTTCCCAAATCCTGTTGGAAGAACAACAAAAACATCCCTTCGTAAGATCCCTGTGATTACTTCCAGTTGTTCTGATTTCACTGAATATCCAAGTTTTTCAAAAATGGACATCACTTCAGACCGAGCGGTCGACATCGCAGACATTGTAAAACGCACTTCTCTCCAGACTCGAGGTTGGGTAAGATATGCAATTAAGTTGATTCAAGCAATCTGATTGGAGCGCAACTATCGTTGCGCCGGAACAACTACTATACGTTCATGACACCAGACCCTTTCCTTCCTTCCCCGCCCACCAATAACGGAAAGTAAAGGGTCGGCTACGCCAGACTACTCAGTGACCTGAATGGCGATCTCGCACCCCCTACACAATCCCCTCAGTGACCTAAGCGGCAATCTCACACCCTCTGCCACCCATCCACAGTTACACGATCCTCTCAGGGCACTGGGGGGGGCAATCCCACACTTTAGACTACCTATTTCTGCATGACGCTCCTTGGGCTCAGAGCTGATAGTCTCAGCGGCGCAATTGCATGCACATATTCACTTTTGTGGTTACAATGCAGGACCATGCCCTCCATCCGTGCCACTTTTCAATTCGGTGCCACAGGCCCAGTCCTCCCTAGAGTCAGCGGCAGATGGCAGCAAAGAACTTCGTACCTTCGGTTCCACAGTCTGAACAGCTTCTTTCAATCTCCACCCCAGGTCCCTACAACCCAGTGGCCATGGTGGTACCCCTTAAGGTAGCCAAGAGGGTATTGAATTTGGAGTTCGTGGAGATGGCGGAGATCACTTCAGAAGAGCTACATGATGGGGGAGCTGGCAAAGCTGGGGCCGTTGCTCGACCTCCAGTCACAGGCATCTCTCTGTGGCTGAAGCGTTTTTCTGTGTATGCTGCTATACAGGCGAAACGCATCCCGGACAAGGCCCCAGAACTCCTCATGTATCAGGCGACAATTGTCCGGGCTGAAAGAAACTACGAGGGGTCATCTATGATCGTCAATATCGGCGAGAGGCCCTGGCTAGGAGGGACCTGAATTGGTCCGTCCCAAATGTAAGGCTGTACAATGAGGCCTTTACTGGCCGTGCCAGGGCCATTCCGAGGTGCAGTCACTGCCTTGCAGATGACCACATGGCCTCCTCATGCCCGTTGTGGGCCAGCCCACATAAACTCTGTCTGTCGGAGGGGGCGTAACTTCCTCCGAACTGATTGATGGGTGTGGCGCAAATGTTGTTATCGCCCGAAGAACCAGGAGTTCTGTGGCCTATTGGCGCCGAGTGAGTCAACTTCGCAACCGCTGGCTTTCGCTTGCAGTCTTGAAGCCGCACCCGCAAAGAGCGCACTCTATAACTTGGCTAGGGCTATAGTATAAGTATCACAGAACACGCCTTGCCGTCTAATTACGTTATTTAAGTAGTGAGGCACGGTGATATAAAGACGGTGGGTTGACCGAGCTATGAATATAATTATGTGTATGAAAAGGATCGTTACAGGTAGTGTGTGCGCATGACTGAGTTGCCGTGAAGAAGGGTGGCGCAGCCAGCCAGCATCCTCAGGAAGAATCTCCGTGTGAAGGTCTTGATGGCGCCTGAACATCCTGGGGGGGGAGAGAGTGCTGGTCCTCTGCGTTGAGTTGTAGATTATCTGGAGGAGTGTCATCTGCGCAGAGCCTGACCAGCATGTGGACGGGTCTCCGATATGTGGGATCGGAACACCGGACGTCCACTGCCCTGGTTATACCGTGTGAGACTGGCCGAGCCGAGTGAGACTGGCCGAGCGGAGTGAGACTGGCCGAGTCGAGTCGAGTGAGACGGAATGAGACTGCTGAGTCGAGTGAGACGGAATGAGACTGTGAGTCGAGTGCGAGCGAGGCTGCTGACTGGCTGTGGAGTCGAGTGAGACGAAATGAGACTGTGAGTCGAGTGCGAGCGAGGCTGCTGACTGGCTGTGGAGTCGAGTGCGAGCGAGACTGCTGACTGACTGTGAGTCGAGTGCGAGCGAGACTGCCGACTGACTGTGAGTTGAGTGCAAGCGAGACTGCCGACTGACTGTAAGTCGAGAGATTGGCTGACTCGAGTGAGACGGAATGAGACTGCTGAGTCGGGTGAGACTGTTGAGTCGAGTGAGACTGGCCGAGTCGAGTGAGAGCGAGGCTGCTGACTGACTGTGAGTCGAGTGCGAGCGAGACTGCTGACTGACTGCGGATCGAGTGCGAGCAAGACTGCTGACTGACTGTGGAGTCGAGTGCGAGCGAGACTGCTGACTGACTGCGGATCGAGTGCGAGCAAGACTGCTGACTGACTGTGGAGTCGAGTGCGAGCGAGGACTGCTGACTCGAATGCGGATCGAGTGCGAGCAAGACTGCTGCACGACTGTGGAGTCGAGTGCGAGCTGGAGACGCTGACTGATTGTGAGTCGAGTGCGAGTGAGATGGTGATTGACTGTGAGTCGAGTGCGAACGAGGCTGCTGACTGACTGTGGATCGAGTGCGAGCGAGACTGCTGACTGACGGTGGATCGAGTGCGATCGAGGAATGCTGACTGACTGTGACGTCGAGGGCGAGCGGAGATGCTGAATGATGGGGTCGAGTGCGAGCGGAGACTGCTGACTGACGGTGAGTCGGAGACTGGCTGACTCGAGGAGCGGAATGAGACTGGCGAGACTGCCGAGTCGAGCCAAATGATGAATCCGAGGAAGACTGCCGAGTACCGTTTCCTTTTTGGGAGACTGTTGGCCGAGTGGACGAATGAGTCTGCGAGACTGCGAGTCGACCAAACTGCTGATCGAGGAAGAATGCCGAGTATGAGGGAGACTGTGAGCGAGTGAGACGGAATGAGCTCTGGCGAGATGCGAGTCGAGCCAAACTGCTGAATCCGAGGGAGACTGCTGAGTCCGAGGAAGACTGCTGAGCCCGAGGAAGACTGCTGAGCCCGAGGAAGACTGCTGAGCCCGAGGAAGACTGCTGAGTCCGAGGAAGACTGCTGAGCCCGAGGAAGACTGCTGAGCCCGAGGAAGACTGCTGAGCCCGAGGAAGACTGCTGAGTCCGAGGGAGACTGCTGAGTCCGAGGAAGACTGCTGAGTCCAAGAGAGACTGCTGAGTCCGAGAGAGACTGCTGAGTCCGAGGGAGACTGCTGAGCCCGAGGAAGACTGCTGAGCCCGAGGAAGACTACTGAGCCCGAGGAAGACTGCTGAGCCCGAGGAAGACTGCTGAGCCCGAGGAAGACTGCTGAGTCCGAGGAAGACTGCTGAGTCCAAGGGAAACTGACGTTGTCCTTGCATAGCTGATAGATTTCAGCAAGGTCATCCAAAGGAATGTCGCAGAGCGCAGAATCGTTGGTGAGGCGCTCATACCGGGTCTTGAGTCTGGTGAGCTGTCTACGAAGGCTGGCACGCTTTATCTTGACAGAGTTGATGTCGCTGAGGTTCACAATAGCTTTAAGTTCGACGTTCATCGGTATTGATTGAATTTGTTATTGCTCTGGTGCCTTGCTCTATGAGAAAGGTGAAATCTCAAAGGTGAAATCTGAGCAGCAATAACCAGAGGTCAAACAATTGAAGTCCTTCAGTTTGGTGGAGCTTCTGGTTCGAACGGATCGTCGATCAGTCGAGTCTCAGCGCGGGCGTGTTGACAAGGATCAGATCCGGCTCGAAGGACCAGTGTCGGAGGGGGCGTAACTTCCTCCGAACTGATTGATGGGTGTGGCGCAGATGTTGTTATCGCCCGAAGGACCAGGAGTTCTGTGGCCTATTGGCGCCGAGTGAGTCAACCTCGCAACCGCTGGCTTTCGCTTGCAGTCTTGAAGCCGCACCCGCAAAGAGCGCACTCTATAACTTGGCTAGGGCTATAGTATAAGTATCACAGAACACGCCTTGCCGTCTAATTACGTTATTTAAGTAGTGAGGCACGGTGATATAAAGACGGTGGGTTGACCGAGCTATGAATATAATTATTGTATGGAAAGGATCGTTACAGGTAGTGTGTGCGCATGACTGAGTTGCCGTGAAGAAGGGTGGCACAGCCAGCCAGCATTCTCAGGAAGAATCTCCGTGTGAAGGTCTTGATGGCGCCTGAACACTGTCATTCATATAACTTTTATTATTTGCATAATTAGTCTTTGTTATTTGTGTATCATGTAACGTCAGAATATGTGTTGACTACGAGCTTGTAGTTTCTCATGGTATCGAGTTTTGTGCTAGATTGTGCGTGCTATAGGTGTGAGTGCCCTGCTGCAATGCAGGAACTATGCACCATGTGTAGGAGTGGTTTGTGTTCTGTATTTAAGTTGTAATTGTCTTGTGTCAAGTCAGTCAACATTCTATCCTGTGCTTGTGTGCTTCATTGTGTGTCAGGGTACGCCCTGCATTTAAAGTTTAATCCAACTTACCTTTGGTTATACGTAGCTTGAGGAGTTAGGACAGGCAAGCCACACTCACTGTTTGACTCTGGTGGCAGCAACCTCATCCTGATACCAGCCCACCTGTGAGCCCAAGGTCTACCAAGCGCCCAACCAAGCCCACATCCGTCAAACCTAGCTCTACCTCCGGCAGGCATGGCCCCATCGCCTTGGAAGGACGAGTCGGCCGCACCGGGTACTGTCCCAGAGATATGTAGAAACTTTAACGTGGGGCGATGCAAGAAGCCATTTTGCAAATACCAACATCTCTGTCTCAGCTGCCATGACAGCCACCCGTGGCTCAACTGTCCAAAGAGACGCCCTCAGGGCAGAACACCAACAGCCAACCGGGCCCAATGGGGCGCCAAGGACATCAGCGCTTCTAATAGACACAACTGGGGACCTTATATTAGGCATATAATGGTGAATACTATGTCAATTATAATACATATATGAGTCACATGTAGACAAATCTATCAGAGAGTATGTGTAGGTAAGGGTTATGTGGGAGAGAGAGGGATAGGAAGTAGGTGGACAATGTCTGTTCCCGGTAATAATGGCTATGTATGTTGGACTTGAGTCAAGTCATTGTCTCCACTAGGACGGGGAAGGGGGGGGGGGGGGGGTAGTTAAGGGAGTAGTCATAGGTATTTCCACCTTAATGGTGTGATGGCTATAGGCCACCTTAAAAGATTTTATTTACCTACCACCTGCTTGCGTAGGTTGGTCATATCTCTACGAGTACACGGCAGACCTACTATGTCTTGATGCCTGCAGACCGACAGTTGAGCATGATTGTCCGGCTCTCGGGGGTGTCCACGCCTCTACAGCACAGGGAGTGGGAAAAGGCGCTGTCCACTCATCCAGACCACGCCTTTGCCAACTACATCTGCCAAGGTCTGCAATATGGCTTCCGGATAGGGTTTTGCCATGGAGCACCCTTGCAATCGGCCACCAAGAACATGGAGTCGGCTAGATTGCACCCACAGGTAGTGACAGATTACCTGCAGAAGGAGTGCAGTCTGGGGAGAATGTTGGGCCCCTTTTCTGAGGCGGCACCACTACCTCGCCTTCATTTTAATCGGTTTAGGGTGATTCCAAAGGGCACAAACACAGGGAAATTCCGGCTCATTACAGACTTGTCCTTCCCCTCAGCCTGCAGTGTTAATGACGGTATCACCCCTGACTTATGCACGCTGGCGTACACCACAGTAGATGTGGTGGCGAGCCAGGCAGCAGTGTTGGGGGTTGGGGCTCAGCTGGCAAAAACCGACATTGAGGCTGCATATCGGCTGATTCCGGTTCACCCACAGGATCGGATACTCCAGGCTGTTCGGTGGAACAACCAAGTGTACATCGACCCCATGTTGCCGTTTGGGCTAAGATCTGCCCTTCCTGTTCCACTACTTGGACGATTACATCATGGCTGCTCCACCCAACACTCAACTCTGCCAGCAGTGGCTGTCTGTGTTCCTGGAATGTGAGTGTCTGGGGGTGCCAATAGCACGTCAAAAGACAGAAGGACCAACGACGAAGATTACATTCCTTGGCATTGAAATGGACACAGTGGCAGGGGAACTGCGTCTGCCCCAGGACAAGCTTGAGCGTCTCAAGGGGACATTGCAAGACTGGAGATCACGGAAGGCATGCACTCGCAAGGAATTGGAGTCCTTGATTGGCCAGTTGAACCATGCATGCAAAGTAGTCAGGGGTGGTCGTTCATTCTTACGTCGAATGCTTGACTTGCTTCATGCAGTTCACCGCCCTCCATCCAGCAACGTCCCAATCAGGCTGAGCCATGGGTTTAGAGCAGACCTGGCATGGTGGGAAGAGTTCATAGCCCAATGGAATGGCATCTCTTTCCTTTGTCCCCCTCCGTCTCTCCCAAAGACCCACATTTACACAGATGCATCGGGTTCATGGGGTTGCGGAGCCTGGCACAATGACGCCTAGTTCCAATTGCAGTGGGACAGTCGGGCACAGTCTCTTTCAATTGCAAAGAAGGAGCTAATCCCCATTATCCTTGCCTGCCAGGCTTGGGGTGGAGGATGGAAAGGCCTCTGTGTGATATGTCACTCAGACAACCAGGCAGTAGTGGCAGACCTGAGGTCACGTACCAGTAAGCATGAGGGAATGATGCACCTGTTGCGGTGCTTGGTGTTTGCAGAGGCTCAGGCTGGGTGTGCACTTCATTCAGTGTATATTGATACTAAGGCTAACCACTTAGCTGACAGCCTCTCACGTAACGATGTCCACCATTTTATGTCCAAGGTACCATCGGCGGCTCCCACCCCACACCCAGTGTCTAACCCCCTACTGGACCTACTACTCAACAAGGAGGCGGACTGGACATCACGGACGTGGCGGCAGCATTTCAGAGGTATTTTCAGGCAGGATTGGCACCGTCAACAAAAAGGACTTACGGGGAAGCAATGAAGCACTTCACCGAATTCTGTTCATCATGCAACATCTTGGACCCGTTTCTATTGACAGAACCTACTTTGTGTTTTTACGTGTCATTCCTGGCTGAGAAGGGACTGGCCCCCCCAGACCATGAAGGCATACCTGGCGGCTCTGCGGAATGCGCAGATCTCAATGGGCTTCCCAGACCCTCGAGACAAATCGTCTCTCCCACTGTTGAAGAGGGTACAAGCTGGAATCAGTAGGATCAGGCTGGGGCGGGCAAGCAGGGGACCAAAGTACGGCTCCCTATCACCATTCAAATGCTGGCCAGAATACAGGACCAGCTACAGTTATCCGTGTCGGAGAACAAGGCCATGGTGTGGGCAGTGGCCTGTACGGCTTTCTTTGGGTTCTTCAGGCTGGGTGAGCTTCTTCCTTCATCAGCGGCTTCCTGGATGGTCACAACTGATTTGGCGTGGGGCGATGTAGCAGTGGACAGCCTCACAGAGCCTCGAATAGTCCAGGTTCATTTGAAGAAGACCAAGACGGACCAAAGTGGCGAGGGGGCAGATGTCGTGATGGCAGCCATGGGGGCAGCTGTGTGCCCAGTTAGCGCCATTGTGAGCTACCTTCATGTCAGGGGTTCAAGCTCAGGACCTTTCTTCAAGGAGAGCTCGGGAAAGGCATTGGCTAAGCCTGCCTTCATCTCAGAACTGAGAGACCTTCTTCAGACGGCTGGCTACTCGCCAGGCCAGTATGCCGGTCACAGCTTCCGGATCGGGGCTGCTACGACAGCGGCGATGGCTGGGATGGAAGACTCCCAGATACAAACCCTGGGCAGATGGCACAATGCAGCCTTCCTGCGTTATATCAGGACCCCAAAAACTCATCTGGCTGGAGCATCGAAGGTACTGGTAAGCTCGATTTGTGTGAGATAAGGGACGAAGTAGCATTCCGGCGAATTTACCAACCATCACTATTTCAGCAGGCAATTTATTACTTTAAACTAACACGTAGAGTAGCTGGTCCGTGTCACGCACACATACGCACACTTACATGTATGTGGTAGAGTGTCACCCTTGTCACATCTATAATTGGTAGTGTAAGTGAACCTCAGTGTTTATATTCATGCTTGAGTCAGGCAGCAATGGTGGGGTCTGAGAGTGAACAGTCCCTCAATGGGATCAGCAGAAATCCACCCCTGCTGTAAGATACCCGCACTTTGATTGAGGTAAGCCATAACAATGTTTCCTCCCTACCTTATCCTAGTCCTAGGCTTTGGGAGGTATGCAGACCGGCTACACCAACCTGCATCTTTGGGCCACAAGGTCCCAGCAGATGCCTGAGGGAATATTGCAGTGCATCAGGAGACCTTCCCCCCAAAGCCAGGGGAACCCCCAGCTCACTTAATGGTGTCTTGGAGCAATTAACAGCCAGCAAGTGCGCGGGGGGGGGGGGGGGGGGGGGGGGGGGGGGGGGGGGGGCATGGCCAGCCCTACCATGGGCAAAGATTGTTTGTTAGGAAATGCTACTAGGTACATGCCAATTGCCAGGTATGTGGTGACAATAGTTAATCCAGCAATACAAAGTGTGGGCAGCTGGTTTTATAGCCTGGAGCTAAGCCAGTAGAAGCAGCTGCCAGTAGAAGCAGCTGCATTTCAGCACTTGCAATTTTGGCAAAGACAATCAATTACCTTACTTACTAGTGATGTGCTTGAGCACAAATGGCGAGCGAGCCTAAAGACTATACTATTTTCATATGAATGATTTTGACTTCTAACACTGAAGCTACTGAAAATAAGGTCCAGTTTTTCAATTTCGCATACACGGTAAAGGGATTTCAGTGCCATAGTAACAACTCTCTGCAACTGCTTGAAATGAAGGGGAAAAAACAACAACAAAACAAAACACGTTATTTAAAAGTTTTCTTTGTGATATTCTTTAGCTAAGTAGTGGTTGTAACACACAATGCTTTGACACAACTGGACATGCACCTACACAGACTTACCTTCGCGGTAGTCTAGTGGACAATGTAT
>WLWD01003017.1_pt1 | contig 14463 bp, 8 predicted proteins | sample 6712731 | NCBI WGS metagenome assembly WLWD01 (sample SAMN12718690, study PRJNA576275) | sponge metagenome | isolation source: marine sponge | host: Mycale hentscheli | place: New Zealand: South Island, Marlborough, Capsize Point | collected 2014-11-01
TGTCCACAAAAACAATATTATGGAATGATAGCCTACTAGACATTTGTAAGCTGACGCACACTGTTTCTTTACCTCAACAGTAAAGGTCTAATTCAGAGCTGTAGCTACATACTCAACTTCTACTACAGCTATTACTTTAAAAACACATTACATTTTAAAGTAACTAGGCACAAAAAATCAATGAACTTGCACTGGGCATTCATAAGAATATTATTGATATATCATTGAATCAATAGATCCACATATTTCTTAAGGCTCACTTCCCTTGTTGGAAAACTTTAATATTCCATTGTCTGGTCTGAGATAGGTACCACTATGAGGGCTTTATTGACAAACAGTAGTTTCCATGTGATCATGTGGCAAGAACTCTGCAGCATATCTACACAGGTATAACTTATCCCTGGATTAGTTATGATGACCACAACTGATTCCTTAATATTTTTATGGATAGAATAGGTTTTTGTGTGACAGACCCCACAAACCTAATGAATTCAGTAAAGGACTACACAACTCTATCTGTCCTCAAAGAACATGACGTATAAGTCTGAGGGAAATGGCTGTACCATTATGTTTATGTGCTGTAAACTTGTGTGAAAAGAAAGATAAATATTTTCCTGGTCATTCTAACATTTTGATCTCTGTCAATTAACTGCACCTAGCTATATTGAATCCTCCATATGGAGTAATTCAGTATAACAGTAAGAGAGCCTGATACTTTTGCTCATTCATTTCATATTGTAAGCTAATCCAATCAACACTATTTCACTTATTGGAATAATAAAAGAATAATAATAAAGTTATGGAATAACGAAGCACCAAAAGTACGAACCCTCAGCGTTATTAAACACTACCTAGCTATTACAATATAATCTCCTTCCAAAAAAATAAGCAATCTGTTAGCTATTTTACTGAGTCATCATAATAGCTGGACCAACGAAAATGGTACATGTTTCATATGAGAAGAAGCTACTCACCGATATATTTCAACCAGAAACTTCACTTCTTTCCACTCCGTTAACATCCCTGAGCATGAAGCGAACTACACCGCCGACTGCAAGAAACTATTTGCTCAAGTGATTACGACTTGACACCAGGGAGCGTTGCCCATTAAAGCTGGTACCTACGCGGAATTAATAGTTTCCCGTTTTCTCAAACGATTAGCCCGAAATTAAAAAAGTAGCACAATAAAAGATCTTAAATTTTCATACCTAAATCAACTGTTAAATGTCACAGAGCGTGACAGACACACAGATTCACAGACAGGATGACTACTGTAACCCTCTCGCGCATGTGCGCTGAGGGTTAATTATACTACTCATTTGGAAAATTGCACAACTTTTTAGAATAAAAAAAAGAATAATTCTAAAAAACATTGAGCATAATTCGGCAGGCCCTAACAGCAAGCCTATCACAAAGATTATGGAAAGCCTCATCTCTCTAGCAAATCTTTTATGATCAATTACTTGCAAGCCAGCTCATCTGAATCTACATGATTTCAAGAAACTAATGCAAATTACCCCTGCTTGTGGATATTAATCAAGTTTATCACTTGTAACATGGAAAGGGTTAGTCTTTGTTGAATCAAATTTGTAAATATTAGTGTATAATGTATTGAAAACTAGTTTGATGATAACCTCTACAATATTGTTAATTTTTCGTTAGCTCTAATTATCGGCACTGCTCATACATTTTTTATTGTTATCAATGCACTGTTTAGAGGTGTTGCTCAATGTCTATGGTGAAGAGGTCTTCCAAACCACACACACTGGAGAAGTACATCACATCAACTTAGCGATGACAAAGTCACAAAGCTGTTTCTGAATTTTTTAGTACGAGCTAGAGGTCAAAGAGCATGCCAGGAATTCTCCGTTTTATGTTCTGACCTTTGGAAGGAGTTGATCAGAATGTAGCAAACAAGTCTACAGATTTCATGTGGGGAGAACAATAGTAAATTATAAATGTGATCTCTGCCTTAAAGAAGAAGGTTATAATCAAACCTTAGCTCATGAAGATTAACTGCACCATTGAAGGAGTGGTAAGTGTGAAAATTTAGATGAATAATAAATGTAATAATTTAAAAGTTATAACTAATGGACACTACAGTATAGCTGCTGAATACACGAAGAAATGATAAGACTTAATAAATATTAAAATAACTTTAACTTAGTAGAAGAAATTCTAACTGAAGATGAAAAACATGTAAAGAGAACAATTAAAGAATGTGACAAATTTATAAGAAATATCTAGTGAATAATTCTGTAATAAAAGAGTTGGTTAAGACTTTATAACTACAGTCTGAATTTCCTTAGCTAGAGTTGACAATTCCATATCTTCTAATAGTTCAATTAGACCCTCCCACGTAGGAGGATAGGAGGTAGCCTCTTCTTCATTGCTCAGCCATACATGGAAAACTTCTTGACAACGATCTTCTACTCTAGGATAGTTCATTTCTATTCTTTGAGTGTGAGCAGGAGTGAGTCCCAATAGAGAACTGGCATCTCTCCATTTAGGACTGACTTCATCTATAATGCGTAGCTTTTGTTTCTTTCCTTCAGCATCCATCCACTTTAGAAGAATGAGGTTTTTCATAATTAGAGGATAAACTAAAAGTTTAAATGTAACACAAAATACATAATGCTTTTGTAAAATGTCTAGCTAGCTAATAATATTAGCTTCTTAACTAAAAGTTAGATTAATAGCCCATAACGATGTTTGATGTATTACCATCCAGTTAGTTGACAAACAGAAACACATTTAATTTATTAAGTGTAGGCATGGATGTTTCATATCGGATGCACCAGTAATAGCAATAATATAGTTTCTTGTGGTCAATAGTAAAACTATTGTGATACAGAATGGTATTATGACTTTAATATTAAGTTTCTGTCAATCTCAATTGTAACAACATTTTTTGACCAACCATGATAAAATTTACTTTAAAGCATGTATTGTCCATTCAATTCAATTATACATTTTTACTTGCTATATAATTATATTTGTAGGTTATCAGGCTGATGTGAAAGTTGTTTTTGCTCATAATTTGGATAGGGATAATAGTTATACCAGATTGTGTCAACAAGTCAAAATATTGCAATTTGAGATCTATAATATAATTATCCTCCAATTACCAATCACTCTATTCCTAACATTCAAGAAATGAACCATTTCATTCTATTATTACCTTGTATATTTGTATACTGCAGTGTTGTAGAAAAGTCTGGATTAGAAATTTCAGCCATTTCTGCATAATATGAAGTAGATGAACAGATACGCAAATAATTGCAAATTTTAATATTGTAGATTATTGTATATTTCATTCAACTTATCAGTTAAATGAATGAATGGATAAAATGAACTTTAGCAACTTGGTTAAATACAGTTTGTCCTTAATGTCTTTTTTTACACAGTGGTTAGGGAAAAATAACTAAATAAAATATTTCAGCATTGTCTGATTATTAATTATAATTAAAGTAAATTTGTATTAGAGTGAGTACTTATTAAATACATAAAACTCTTGGAAATGTAAATTTATTGAACAACTTGACAACTGAATATTATTTAGTATTATGAAGTTATTTCTTTGTAAATGTAAATATGTAAGATTTTTAAGTTTTTTCAATTGAAAACCAAAATTTGAGCATTATAATTCTATTAGCAAGTACCCTGCCACATAGTAGCACTTGACATTGCAAGGTAGGAATACAGTAGCACAAGTTATCTTTCTCAGTTACCATTCTCTACCATTGCTCAAGGTTACATAAATTTCCCTCTCATGCTCTTTTTTTCTGAACTATCTTAGCTTGTCTTATACCACACCTCTCCTTTCTTCAGCTCTTCTTCTGATTTAGGGATTTCCTGTATCATATTTCTCCTGATTCTGAATTTCTGTCCAATTTCGAGAAATTTTGTCTTCTATTTCATACTATCACCTTCCTTTTAGAAACTAACCCCTGCCGTTACTCATCAATTCCACCCGATTAAACCTGCGTGGCCTTACCTGCCAATCATTCGTACTTTGGCCTCCCTTTTTGAAGCCTACACTACTTTCCATCATCTATTGAACCCATTTTTCGAATTAAGCAGCAATTTCTACTGAATGTGACGACTCTTTGTTTACTATGAGATGACGATGCCATACCAATCTGCCGAAAGCTTATGAATTATTCATGAATACACATATTGTTGGTTGTCATCAGTCGTCATTGGTCGTCGTCGTCGTTACTAACACACAAGCGTATTAATATAAAGATATGCATACCATATGTACACTATATAAATCTCTCAATTATTTTCTAAATATAAACGAATGTTAGAATTACCTTCATTGCTAAAAACTTGCTGAGATGCAGCATTGTTCTCTACACAATCATGTTGCTCCACTTTGAGTGCTACTAAACAATATGAAAAAATATGCAAATGTTCATCTAAGCAGATTTCAGGTTCACAAGAGTGGTGTAATAAACCTTAAAAATGTCACAATATATTTGCTTCCCAAAATATTGAAGCAATTGTACTTGCCAAATTAAAATGATATGAGGTTTATAATCTAATTATAGCCAAATCTTTTATATTCTAACTGATAGTTAGTTGGTAAAATTAGCTGCTTAGCTTAAAGTTAGATAAATAGCCCATATATCTGATGTAGCACCATCCAATGAGTTAACTGAGTGAAACAATAGTACATTATTATGTGTAGCATAATGGACATTTCATATAGAATAGAACAGTAATAGCATAATATACTTTGTTGTAGTTAATAATAAAACTATAAGAATGAATAATGAAATCTTACATTTGTAGTGACAATATTATACTGAATGAAGTATTAAGTTAAGTGTTTATCTTATTCAGTTCTTTTACTTTTAAAAACATTTTAAGAAAATTTCAATTAAAGTAGCTAATTTCCCTCGCATTTCAGCTACTACAAAGTTGAGTCAATATTAATTATAGAACATTTCAATAGATAAAAGAGAATACAGTATTTAAATGGATTAAAATATAAAATATTTATATAATCCTCAAGCATTAGTTCATATTATTCATATAATTATTTGTATCTTGACTTGTGATGATATTTTTTTCATTATAGAATCTACAAATAGTGAATATTAACAAGTTCGTAGATATTAGCAGTATTAATTCTATTTAGGCTGAGTTGAATACATATTTAAATATACTATTCACGCTTACACCTAATTGAATTATTAAATCCCACATCAGTACTACTATTGTTATATTATTAAAAATATTAAGAAATGTTAGAATCACCTTGATCACTTGAACATTGCTGCATTGCATCATTAGTTACTACACAATCCTGTTGCTCCCCCTCAAATTCTGTACATTAATATGCCAAATTAATACAAATTGTTTGATTATATCATCTAAATGCAGTTTAGACCCACATAGGTTTGAAAATACTAATAACACTAAGTGAAATTCACAATATCGGATGGACAATAATTAAAAAATTTTTTTTTTATAATTTGAAGTTAAATTTGCAAGTTTTTATGAAAAGAAGTATGTTGATGCTATTAATATTATTTAGTAAAGAATATTAAATACATTTACGTTTATCTTTAATATAATACACACAATAATTAAAACTACAACGTTAGCTCTTTTAGCTTCAACATGAATACCTTTATGAGATGTTTCAGTAGTCGATATATTGCCATATTTCTCCTACAGTGTTATAAAATATATTTAATATACATTTGTTACACTTAGTTGATTTGACTATAATAGTCATACCTTATTGAACCAAATTGTCAGTCTGGAGTCTATAAGTGGAATTATTTTAGTAATATTTGGGTCCTTCAGACACTTCATTTTAGGAGAGGTTTCATCTTCCAGTATACATAAATGAAGTGGAACTTTGTCTGATCGCTTCAATAAAGAATTCCAAAATGATTGTTTTTCTGATGGATGGTCTGTACATTCGAATCCATATTGAAGTCTTGCATTGAGGTACTTGAGATTACGATTGACTTCTGTTAACATAGAAGTGATAGTGTACCACTGTAATATATGTGGCATAACTAATGATAGTAACTGTGTCCAAGTCCTTTCCTACAAGAAATTCAATCTTGTTGCGACAAGGACTGTCTTCCTTGAAAGTCCAATTGAGTTTTGTGTTTGAGACCAGGCCTATAATAAGTGAAGAGAAGACTCCTAATGGTAAGTAGCCGCACTTGTATCGATACACGAGAGGAGCCACATCTGCAGAAATACAAACCATTTGTAGCTCATCTTTGGTAGCACTTCTCAGAATACTAGGCATAAAATAAGTAAAATCTTTTCTATCTCTTGTGATTGAAAGAGGAGCTATAATATTGTGGTGTTCAAAAAGTGTGATTAGCATTTCCATAGAAATGGAATCCTCTACATCTTCTTTAGTTGCTTCCAGTAGATCTGTTATTGTGAACTGAGCATTGTTCTTAAACATTGTTGCTGCTCGATGTCCGGCTTTATTGAACACAAATGTTTTCTTTCCTAGTTGTGTTGCAGCATCAAAGATCACCTGAACAATAATGTGTTGAACAAACAGTCTAATTCAAATTAACTATATTAGAGTATACACAACTTGTATGTTTTACAATTGGCAGACAAATAAAATATGCACACTATTAATAATTATGGAGAGTACTTATAAATTAATATTTTTTAATTTGCAAAAAACAAACAAACAACAGCAATGGATCACTTATTGAGCATTATGTATTTTATAGTAATAAATACCTAGAGCCATTGTTCACCCTATGCAAACAGAATTGTAGTTCAATTGAATTAGCCTAGGAAAGTAAAGTATCACAAGAGAGTGAAATGGAATTGCAGTTGGTTTATTTATTTGTACAAAGATATTCAGAATGAGATGAATATTTTAAAACACAAAATTACCTGCAGATATGGAAAAAGAAAATAGTTCAATAGAAAAGTTAAATAATTCGATCTTGCCTTTACCACCGTTAAAATTTTAAGATCCCATTCTAATAGATCAGCCACAGAGTTGAAACATTATGTACAGCATATTTAAATCCTATTTGTTATTCTTGTACTATCCAATATTGTTAGAAAGTACAATGGCATTTTGACAGACTAGTCTCGAAAATTCCTGCACAATTAGTTAATATTTTTTAGAACTGCAAGTATTGCGCAAATTCATTTTAAACTACTATGTTAATACTTAGAAGTGAACATAATAATCTTATTTTTGTGAACTTATTGTAGTATTGAAGTTTAATTTTATCATGACATTTCTATCCTGTAGGATCTTCATCAGTAAGACAATGAGTTTTCAGATTTCAGTTGTTTTCATTGTCCAACTGATAAAGATCTTACCGAATCGAAATGTTTTGATAAAATTATACTTCAGTACTATGATAAATTCCAAAATTAAGATTATTATTTTCACTTATAACTACAAGTTAAACCTACATCAAACCTGTACAACAAAACATGACAATTTTTTTTAATAACTAGTGACTATAAGTGCTGGTATAAGTAATTACATTAATAAACACTTCAATTAATATCCAATTGTTAATTATCAAAAGCAAGATAAAATACAGTTATAAGAATTACCAACCTTGACATCACAAATGACTATGTTTTCAAATCCTTTCACATCTGGATAGTACAGGAGCGTGCCAACACGATAATGAAGAAACCAAAGGACACTGGTTAGGTCTGATGAATCAATATTTAAACTTTCTGCAATCTCACTGCATTCTTCAAGTGTCATTGTGCGCTTTCCTTTTGATCGCAGAACAATGCTGAACATCAACCAGGAGCAAGGAATATGAACTTTACCTAGATTCTTCTTAATGCAATTCTCAAAAGTTTGTCTTGCTGTGTTGATTTCCTCAACAGTTCCTTTCTTGTTGTCCAGTGCTAATGTCAGGAATTCTTCTGAGGCATACTCGACAATGTCTTGGTGGTAAAATTCTGTCAGCTCAATTTTCTTTCTAAGAATCTGATCTCGTTTCTTAAATTGTGACAGAGACACCTTGTCTCTAAATGTTCCCACAAACATAGCTTTAGTAACTATGTTGACTTTCTCCAAGGCAGTATTAGAGGCTTGATTTGAAGTCAATTTGTCACTCGTATTTTTCATGCATGCTATACTAGCCAGAGTTTGAAAGGTAACTTCTTCTAGAGTTACTATAGAGTCTTCTTTCTCAGTAGAAACTCCATCTTCATTGGTGCAATACATTTTAAACACACAGTCCCAAGAATCAGTGAGTCGACTGAAAATAAGGTGTAAAGAAGCCCCCATTAGAAAGCGAGACATGAGGTCTAGAAATTCAGTTTGGCCTCCATGATCAGTTGTTATCAAGTATATAGTGTCTTTCAGTAAATACTTTACTTTCTCTTCATTGTGTTCTGCTGCAGCTTCAATATAAGCACGATAAATTTCAGCTATATTGATGCCATATGATTCTTTTAGTTTGTCCTCTTTGTCAGATGTTGCTGATGTTTCAGCTGGTGTTCTTTTATATTCTACAGTTTTATTTAAAGACACTTCCTTAGAGTCCTCATCGTCAGAAGTTGCTAATGTTTCAGCCGGTGTTCTTGTATCTTCTACAGTTGTATTTAAAAACACTTCCTTAGCATTATTTGAAGATTGGGCATCTATAACTTCTTCAGTTGCTGATACATCTAGTTTGAATTGGAATTTTGGCTTGGTATCTGCATAAAATGATCAATCAAATTCAATTAGCATTCCTTTCAATTTATTAAAGACAATAAGTGTTGTGTATCTGTAACATTACATTTTGATGAGTTAGTAAGCATTCATTTGACTTAGTTCATTTATGTTAAATTCCTGTTATTATAATAAAGTTATATCATTTCAGAATTTAACACATTATTATATCACTTAAGGTTTATCATTCATGTACTATGAATGATAAAACTTAGGTGTAAATATTAAAGCCTGCAGCTTCATTAAAGTTTTGTACAATTACTACTTACTTTCTACAGCTTCTTGTATAACATCATTAAGAATTGAAGTTTCACCTACAATGTCCTTCTTGGTCCATTGCCCATGCTGTGCAAATCCAAATAACTTACTGATACTCTGAATGAATAGCTGCCTTCTCTCAGCTACTCCAGTGCTTGGCTCATTAATTTTCATGTTAGATTGATCTATGTTTATAAAATCTCCAAGTAGTCGATGTAGAGTTGAACTTTTACCAGATCTTGGAAGACCAACAAAGTTCATTCGTCCTACACATAAGTCTACACATATCTGTTTTTGTATGGCTTCTTGACAAGCTTTCTCAATTTCTTTATCTAGGAATTAAATCAATACAATAAGAACATTTAACATGAATTTGAAGAGTTCTATTACGTATTTCTCTACATATGAGAAGTCAAACAAATTAAAACTTAGCATACTGTAGTCCCGGATTCGCTACAGGTGAAATGTAAAGGTTTCAGATGTATTATAATTTGATTAATTATTGGCTTCTAACTGTCAGAAACTTCACAGAATAGTAACAAAAACAAGTTCACTCACATTAGTTTTGTTCTAGTGAAAATATTTTATTGAAAAATATTGACTATTTAAACTGAGAGTAAGTTGTAGTTTGGTTTTAAGTAACTCAAAATTCAAACACATAACATATCTACTGAGTTAATTTAAATTGAACCTCATCATTTGTTCTGTTGAGCGCTGTTCATTTAATTAATTTTGAAGTTATTATTTTGAACAACAACCATTAATGTCAAAGAGTTTTATTGCTACTTTTAATAACTTCGTAATAATTAATATTTTTTAGTTTAGTAGCATTAAATTAGATATAAAAAATCACAATATGTTTTGGCTTGTAAGCCTTCTTCAGTTGTGAGTTATGACAATTTAAAATAAAATAAACAATGAAATTGCAACTCAACTCTACCTGGACTGCATTCCTATTAGTAGTTTAGCGTCCATGTTGACACACCAGCTTTTAGATACAATGTAGTGTTGTTGATTTGTATTGTTAAAGCTTGTGTTAGCTTATTGTGGAAGTAATTTGGGACTGTTGTCACAACTCTCGATTCACTCCAGTATACGCTTTGTGACTTTTTCCAAGCATGTATGAAGAACCATTTTCACTATCTATTTTCTTTAACATCACACTGATGTTCCTGCAACCTTCTTTCAAAATTCCTGCCAGTTTCACTCATATACACTCAAATGCAGTCCATGCATGGTATGCTGTATAAAACTCTTTTCTTTTTCACCTTTGGTGTTGTATGTTTTACGTGTACAAGTAATTGTCTTAGAGTAATTCAAGTTTGAATGTTTACTTTGATGTTCTGATGGAGAAAAATTCGCTGAATTTTCTCACAAATGAATATGATGTAGAGTAAAATGAAGACTGTTCATTCATTATTAATTACCAACAGATAAACAGATATATAAACTAACTGAACGACATACTGAAAAATTGATGACATGTACGCTAAAAATTCTCTCATACATTAATAAACAAGATGTCAATGCAATGCATTCACTTATCTGTTATCACATTGCAGCTAATTAAATAATGCTGTGGCTTCTTCTACACCTTTTGCAATTTTGTATAATTTTCAATGTTATTATAATGATTTGTGTTTAATTTTTTCATACACTAATTTTAAGATATATTATTTTCTAAGAGTATTACAAGAGAATGCCCCAAAAAAGGGAATATATAATACTAAAATGTATTATTGTAAATAAAATGGTCAATGTAAAAAGATTTAATATAATTATTGTTTTAAACAATCAATTATGCATGAAAATGCAATGGTAATTATTATTCCTCTAGCTATGTAGTTGTTATTTATATTGTGCACTAACTTCAAAATAGAGTCTCTTTCTGAACACAATCTTCTGATTTAGTCTTGACTACATATCTTGTGCATGTTATTGATATTATTACTCTCAGTTTCAACAATGCGATATGAAACTAGTCATAAACAAAAATATTAAAAGCAACAACAATCAAACTGATATCTTTTCATAAAGCACAAGGATATTAAGTACTCAATGCCAGTAACATATTTTATAAACTGGATCTAATCAATCCACATACATCCTGTCAGCAATCTACTATCTTACTTGTTAGTAAATTCTTTTTTATTAGTCTATCTTTGTTTCTCAAATCTGAAGAATGAATGATTTCTGATACTTTCCATATTGTAGAAGGTGGACTAGAAGAAGAAATTTGTACATTCTCTATAATTTCAAGAAAATCATAATATTAACAAGTACATTTTGTAGTTACTAATTTATTAAACATGAGAATATCATAATATGCGGTGTGTGGTAGTAATGTTGACTGTAGCTACCAATACAGGATAGACAGCATAGCTAAACTGTCACCAGATATTGCAAAACCTCCATATAAAAAGGAATATGTACTAGGATACAAAGCAAGTACATTTATAGATGCAAAAGGCAGGATAGTAAATGAAGATTTGATTAGAACAAAGAAAGAATGAATATATGCAAGTGTCAGTAGTTCAATTCTCAAACTTTTTGTATTCTGTATTGTTAACACTTGAAAGAGTGACAGGTCAAATTAATAAATTTTCATATTTATAACTTAAAATAATCTGCTGAAGACAATGTAATTAGAATTTTTTTATAGTTGGACAAGTCCAATGTACTACAATGGAAAAAAAAATGCCGGGGACCATGAAAATAGCATATTTTTATAGTTGGACGTGTTTAGTGGACTAAAATTTTAAAGTAATACCACTTAATTTTGTATTGAAAATGACTTGGCTAAGGTTTTAGATAGTTATATTCGACATAATTAACTGAATACAACTATCAATACAACAAAATATAGCCCATATAAAACATTAATTATATAATTGTTATAATTTTTATTTTGGTTTTCAATTATTTTTGTAAAACTTACTCAGTTTTACTATTGTAGTGTCTGATAGAAGCTGATCGTGTTGATCACACCCTCCAAATATTATTACTTCAGTGAACTCAGACGATATGACAAAAGCTGCAGCACAGTGATCTTGTCTAGGGTGTGACAAGAGGGTGATCTAAAGTAAAAAATATTGAACAATAATCCCAATATTCAATTTTTTTCAATATGATTTCTAGAATATAAATATAATATATACAATTCAAAATTAATTTGCATGAATATTCAGATCAATAATTTATTTACAAAATACATTTTAACTTTAATATAATTATCTAAGATTGCAAACAGTCTTTTAGTTTCTTTGTTTGCGTGAGAATATTACACCATAATGTTTGTATTCAATGGGTCAAACAATTTTATACCGCTTTCAATGATTCAGTCATTCTCCGCTGAAATAATTATAATTAACCCCTAAAGAGGAGTTCGGCAAGAAGTCGAAACATTGGGTTAAGTTTTAAATAGCTGTTAGAATGAAAAAAAATTCTATCTCTTATGGTTTATTTGTTGATACAAAATAAAACTCTGCAAATGTACTTTCACATTGATGCTGATAATTAGTGAGTGTTTTTATGGTAATTGCATAATTTAGTAGGTGTGAGTGTATTTACCTTATTATTATTTATAACCATCATTTGTTAGCATCTTGTATTTACTTCTACTGTATAAATCTAACTTGAGTAATTAAAGTAAATGTTGTTTCAATAAAAACTACGATAGAAGTAGCACATAGACTGGAAATAAATACGAAAAATAAACCAGTGAATTTTGGCAGATTGAAAAGAATTCTGGTGAAAAATGTAACATCTGATATTATTAGATGTTAAATTTGAAATATTTTAAATTATTAATTTAGTCCACTTATATACATCTGCTCAATGTACGCGGTTACATAAGTGACCTTTTAGTACAATAACATTTTTTGTAAGTTCAGCTGCCTCCTGACCTTTACAACCACAAACTAAATACTGTCTAACATGCTCTACAGTACTTTCTCCTCCTTTCATCTTTATAAATTCACACATTGATTGTTATTTTTATCTATATCCTGATGGGCAACATTGCCTGATATGATAGCATTTATTTCTCACAGAAAGCTATATTGGAATCTTCAAACAGAATTACCTATATAGAGGGTATATTTAGTAAACTCAAAGATTAATTTAATAATACTAAGTCCCAAAAAAAGAATCTGGAAGATAACACCAATTGCTATTATTACATTACCTACATATTATTTTTTCCAAAAACTAGCTCCATTATTTTGCTCATAGTTAGACTATTTATGTTAGCATATGATATTATTTATGAAATCACTTATTATGCTCAAAATTATGCTAGAACAATTACCAACTCTTAGTGAATAGGTACTATTAATCATGAAAAAAATGAAACTGATTTATCAGAAATAATGAAAATACTAAGATATTTTAGCTAATGGTGAAAGTACTTTTCTGTAATTGTCAAATACTACCATGGAGAAAATTATTGAATATAAGCAACAACTACCAAAAATAATAATATTCTCTCCAGAATAAATAAATAATATACTTGCTTTTCTTTGGTATGCTACGAACTTGATCTGCCATATTATAAGGACATGAGTCAAATTTTGTACTCAGCACATCAATAAGTAAAGATGCATTCTTTAGAAAATAGCAGTTATTGTTGGAATACGAGGAAAAACATGATTGTTAATATAATTTAATATCCAGAAACAGATAAGAAATACAGTTGCTAAAAAAATGAGGGCTCATTCTGCTTGCTCTAAAGTTTTGATGGCTGCAATCTAGTTATTAACTAACACTTTCTGGAACATTAGATTCACTACAACTACATCATGGTAATGTTAATCACCAGTCTTGTTCAGTAATTAAACCACCACATCCTCAGTGTCAGTAAAGTATAAACAATTTAATTAATCACTAACACAATAGTTCACTTCTAGTTCATAACATGAACTCTACATATCAGTGAGTAAATGTAACTCTCAGCTAAAGTTTACTCTTCACAATATTATTCTAATAGCAAAGTATTCCAACACATTTAATGTAATTTAAACATTTCATACATAATATACATGTAAATTATGAGCTAATGCTATAATAAAGTATAAATGGATATAATACTGTAGTATCACAATTGCAAAGTTTCAGTAATATAAAGTAACATATGTTAGACTAGTAACAAAATCTATTTCATGAAAAATTAAATGTACTTTCTATGTTTGCCACATTACAACAATTCTTACCATCTGTGTCAAGTCTATGAAGTATGTATCATTGAGAAAACTAGTAACATCAAATCCACAAAACAAGACTGCATGAGCAGGACTAATACAGGTGAGAGTAAAATCGGCTCTAGGAGAAGGTCGAGTTCCAGTAATTATGGGAGAAGACCATGTGCCTAATTAGGAATATTAAATTATTTTACTAATGAACGAACCAATAATACCTAAAAAAATTTTATGAAATATTTTTAAGATTGGACTTAGAGAAACTAAAGTTCTTCATGAAAAAATATATTTAACTGAACCGCT
>WLWD01004968.1_pt1 | contig 14458 bp, 14 predicted proteins | sample 6712731 | NCBI WGS metagenome assembly WLWD01 (sample SAMN12718690, study PRJNA576275) | sponge metagenome | isolation source: marine sponge | host: Mycale hentscheli | place: New Zealand: South Island, Marlborough, Capsize Point | collected 2014-11-01
TGCAGATAAATTCAGTTCTCGGGCGGGCCGGGCCTCAGACTTGAGATTCTTGTTCAGGATCTGTGTTGGGTCCCGAACATACTCCGGGGGGAGCAGGTGATGAAGTTCGTTCGTGATGATCCTCGTCGGAGTCAGTCACCAGTGGTACGAGTCGGTTTGCAGATCTCTGGTATTGCTTGCCCTTGCAACGAAGGGTGACAGCTCTAGTGACACCATCTGTGCCACAGTGGAGTTCCTCGACAACAGCCAGGGGCCAGGCCCGAGACTTGAGGGTCTCGTCCTTGACCAGGACTACGTCTCCAACCTTGAGAGTGTAGCCTGGCTTGAGCCACTTAGCACGTTGGGTGCAGCTGGACAGGTAGGCAGAAGACCAGTATCGCCAGATGTCAGCTTGTAGACGTTCCACCAGATTCCACCTCTTTAGGAGTGAGAGTTTTCCGGAGGATGGGCGTCTACTGGGAAGAGCCTTGAGTGGTCTCCCAATAAGGAAGTGACCAGGAGTGAGGGTGTTAGATTCTTGCAGGTCATCAGCTCTGAGAGGTGCGATAGGTCTGGAGTTGAGGACACACTCTACTTCAGTGAGCAGAGTGTAGAGTTCGGGCCAGGTCATAGGATGAGGAGCAGCTATCTTCCGGAGGGCGATCTTCATGGCCTTGACTGCAGCTTCCCACAATCCGCCGAAGTGGGGGGCTCTTGGCGGAATGTGGTGCCATTGCATGTTGTTGTTGGCTGTGAAGGAGATGAGGCTGCCTCGGAATTTCTCAGATTCTGCCATCTTCTGAATGGCACGGATCTCTTCCCGGGCCCCAATGAAGTTGGTCCCGTTGTCAGAGAACAGGTGGGCAGGGCAGCCACGCCTCGCGACAAAACGACGAAGGGTAGCCATGAAGTCTTCGGAAGTGAGTTGGTGGCATAGGTCCAGATGGACGGCTTTTGTGCACATGCACACAAATACAGCAACATAGCACTTGACGTGCACAGGTTTCCTGGTGTAGCCAACACGCAGGGTGAGGGGCCCAGCAAAGTCCACACCAGTGTTATGGAAGGGCGGAGCTGGGGTGGTTCGGACAGCAGGTAGAAGTCCCATGAGATGAGTGAGAGGTTTGGCGAGAACCTTTTGGCAGGTGACGCAGGAGCGAGACAGTTTTTTGAGGTAGTTGCGCAGGCCAATCACCACAAAGGAAGTGGAGATGATGGTGGACAGAGTCGAAGTACCGGGGTGGCCATAGGCGCGGTGCAGGGTGAGGAGCAGCAGTTTGGTGAGGGTAGATTTCGAGGAAAGAACAACAAGTTCAGCAGGCAGGTTGGGGGAGTCAGGATTGCGGACCCGACTCAGAGCTATCAGATGACCATCTTCCGCCAGTTTCACACGGAAGTGGTGGAGGGGGTGTCCTCGAGGTAGAGGTGAGAGATCTTTAGCAGCTCGGAAGGCTTCCGGGAAGGCTTGCAGTTGGGAGAGGCGGTAGAGACAGAATTTGGAACGTTCAATCTCCTTGAGTGTGAGGGGGCCCATGACGCCAGTGGATCGAGGCCACACGATTGGCCACAAATCGGTTCAAAGCAGACGGAGATTTGGGCAACCAGAACAGCACAATCTGGCTGTCAGTCCAGGCATAGGAGGCATCAGTTGGCAGGTTGAGCAGATGAAGGGTGTGGCGCATCATCTTTGCCAGAAGGAGAGCACCAGACAGTTCGGCCTTCGGAATTGTGATGGGCTTGGTTGGGAGAACTCTGGCCTTGGCTATGACCAGAGAAGTGTGAGTGGAGGAATCTGGAGCCTCCGTCCGGGCATAAATGACAACGCCATACGCCACAGAGGAGGCATCACAGAAACCATGCAGAGTCAGCTTCTGATGGGGAGAGGTGTCAACGAATAGCTTGCGAGGTACGGGGTGCGAATGAATGATGGGCAGATCAGATAGCCAGTTATCCCATCGAGCCAGGATGTCTTCTGGGACTTCCTCATCCCAGGTGAGGTTTCTCCTCCAAGTGTCTTGGAAGAGAATTCTGGCGCAGATGACCACAGGGGAGAATAGTCCCAGCACATCAAAGACTCCAGCAGTTATGGCAGCTATCACTCGCTTGGTGACCTTGGATGGCGAGGGTGGAGTGTCCGGAACCGCAACATGAAGGGCATCAGCCGTGGTGTCCCAATGGACGCCCAGGGCCTTTGGAGCAGATGAGGCAGGTGAGATGGAGCAGGTGTCAGATTCTAACAGATGAGCAGGTATCAGATTCTTGAGGGGAGGGTCGTTTGTCCTCCACTTCCGGAGGTCCATACCAGCATCGGAGAGGAGGGAACGCAGATTCTTGAAAACGTTGAAGGCTTGGTCAGTAGAGGGGGCACCAGTCAACACGTCGTCGACATAGAAGTCATTCAAGACGATCTTGGCAGCATCAGGATGAGAGGTGAGATGTGAAGAGGCGTGACGACGAAGGACTTGCGTCGCAAGAAACGGAGAGGACTTCACCCCAAAGGTGAGTCTCTTCATCCGTGCTTCTCGGATGTGGTTGTCAGCAGCTCGGTACAGGAATCGATGCCAGTCTCTCTCTTCAGGGTTGAGGAGGATCTCGCGGAACATCTTAGAGATGTCCGCGGAGATTGCAACGTTGTGGCATCGAAACCGGACCAGGACGTCGGTGAGGGGTGGGTACAGGTTGGGACCCGGCAGCAGTTGATCATTGAGTGATGATCCAGTGGAAGTCCTCGCCGAGGCATCAAATACGGCTCGGACCTTTGTGGAGGTGGAGCTTTCTTTGAGCACGGCATGGACTGGCAGGTAATAGGCAGGCGACAGCAGATCAGCAGGTGGTACTTCCTCGGCGTGATCCATGGTGAAGTACTCCGAGATCACGTCCTGGAAGGCGTCGAGTTTTCCTTTCAGCTGGAGGGATTTCTCGTTTGAGAACAGCCTGGAGACAGCCTGCTTGCGGCTGTCGCCCAGAGTGGGAGGAGCAGATGTTCTGGGGAGGGAAACAGCATATCTTCCCTCCTTGCGCAGGCAGGTAGCATCAAACTGATCGAGAGCAGATTGTTCGTCGGCAGTCAGAGTCGAGGCCTCTGGGACTTTGTCGAGTTCCCAGAGTCTGGAGAGGTCAGCTTCGAGAGATGTGGAGGAGGTCACAGTGCTGACAACTGGTCTTGAGGAGGAGTCGAGAGGACAGGAAAGGCACAACCCCAGTTGGGTGGGCAGAGCCTGCAGATCTCCTACTTGGAAAGGGCAGCCGGTCGTGAGTGCAGAGGTTTGGGTCACTCCCAGTACCAGGTCTACTCTCCCGCCCAGATCAGAGTCAGCAAGGGAGTAGTGGCGGAGTTCAGGTTTCTTCAGGATTTCTGAGACATTGTTAGGTGTGCTGATGGGTTCCAGAGAGGGGATGACGGTGAAGGTCACGTCTTGCAGCTTGAATCTGGAATCAACAGAACACACATCAGATGTAACAATAAATTTGCACCTAGTAGTGCCAGCTATCCCAGTGACTGGGATGGGGTCATGGGTATGTGGCAATCCCAAGGAGGAAGCCAGGTGTTCAGATATCATGGGCAGAGATGCTCCAGCATCAAGCAGAGCTCTGGCCAGTACAGATTTTCCGTCGTGGTAGAGCATCACCAAGGCGGAATAGAGTGATGCGACTCCTCTGGATCTGGAGTCGGCTTTGCTGGTCATAGCCAAGGCGGTAGGAGCAGGAGCTTGGTTGTCCCTATCCCGATGGAGCAGGGTGTGGTGACGTCCATTGCAGGTTCGGCACGAAAACTTGCTCGGGCACGACTTACAGCCATGGCCGTCCCCAAAACAGTTCAAGCAAAGTTTCTTTTCCCGGACGACCTTGTTTCTTTTGTCAAGGTCATGAGCTGCGAACGACTGGCACCTGGTGAGAGAATGAGACTCTCCGCACACAGGGCAGTGCAGTGAGGCTCTCCGGGGGGGAGGCTTGGCAGGTAAGGGCCGAGATCGATCGAGTCGTGGAGTCGTCGGTCCAGCAGAGGTGAGAGGCAGATAGGACGAGGAAGGAGCCAGTATAGGCTGGCTGCCACTTCCTCTCAGTTCTTTCTTCTGGTACTCGATGAATCTGGTCAGGTTCTCCATGTCTGGCGGGGTGTCTGGAGGTCTATGGCGAATCCATTCGCGCTTGCACTCCTGACTCATGAAGTTAGCAGCAGTCAGTGCCAGGTAGGAGCTCAGGGAATCCCCTACAAGAGAACAAAACTTATTGTAGGGAAGTACAAAATGGTCATACATATTGTCCATATTAGATAGAGAGAGAGTACAGGATGAGACAGAGTTGATCTTAGATATAATGAGTGGTGCCAGAATGTCAGGTGCACCAAAGATGGCTTCAAGTCTTGCCAGCATTTCATCTAGAGAGAGGTCATCGGACGGCAGGTTGTGAAGCACCTTCAGACCATCGAGATGCTTTATGGATTTGATGAGGAGACCCTTTACCTCCAAGGCAGAGTGTCCTTTGGCCCTCTTCTCAATGGTTCTCCTGAACATAGTCTGGAAGTTAGCCCATTTGAAGGGGTCACCGTCATAGTTTGGCTGGTCGACAGTGAGAGTGTTCTTGTCTGAAGCAGGTGAGGGGGCAGATGGAGCAACAGGTGGAGCAGCGGCTGCGGTATCCTTGCAGGCAGCAGCAGTCAGAGTGAAGAGAGCATTCATCTTGGTGATGATGTCTGTGCAGACTTCTTCCAGGTCTGGGAGAGCCTGGTAGAATTCAGTTGACAGGTCAATGACAGAAACACGCCTCGAGTGCAGTTTATCCACAGAGTTCCGGAAGAAAGGCGAGTCTGGCATAGGGTCAGCTAAGGCAGCTTCAATGTCTGCCAGCAGGGAGGCAGCCTGTCTCCGCAGCGGCAGCTTTGAGCACATTGGAGATGTCAGATTTCCACTCAACATGAGTGTCTAGCAGTTCAGTGTCTTCGAGTTCTTTGGCAGGGTTCCTCATATCTGAGAAGGTCTCGTAGAATTCCTCTAACTGAGCTTGGAAGGCAGTGTGATTGTCGATGGCGACGGTCAGTTGAGCAAACAAGTCCTCCAGGGTTGAGGCCTTGATGCGGTCAGGTCCTTCCGCGATCACTTTTTTGATGCGGTTGTGGAGCTTGGTGGCGATACCTCGACGGCTACCGCGCTTCACTTCCAAGTCATGGACAGTAGTACGGACTTCTTCAGATGCAGGTGGTAATATAGACATTGCTAAAGGGAATAGAACAGAATAATTAGAACAAGTACGGGTTGTTTACCAGATTTTTTAGTTGTAAACAGCTTCGGCACAGGTGAGAATTCGCGGTGCGGTAGAAGAGAGTGAAAATAGACTAAGTTCAAAAGGTGTGAAGTCGAGAAGACAATTGGACAGAGTTTCGCCTCCAGAATCAAGAGAGATGCGGCGAGGGTTAAGAACTTCGGCGCAGAGCAGATTGGAGGAGTGGCAGATGGGCGGCGGAAATAGAACAACTTCCGGCGCAGACTAGCTGAAGATGGCGTCTCCCAGGCAGATAGTGGTGCGGCAACTTCAGGTGAGACAGCTCAGCAGAGATGGAGTCGCTGGGCTCGAAGAACCAATGTTTAGGTTGTTGTTTAAGTTGGATATAATAGAGAGCTTTATGAGCATCAGCTAAGACACAGAAACACACGAGCATATAAGCACACGACACGATTGAGTGAGCAGTGGTTGCCGCAATTACCATGAATCTCATTACGTCTGCGTAAGAGGAGATTATGGTAAAGGGTCGATGCATTAGAACTTAACAGCTGAGAGAGAGACAGATACAGGTAAACAGGAAACATTAGAAATAAGTGACAAGTAGCAGGTACAACAGATAAACAAATGAGATATAATAGAGACAGTTCACAGTTCAGTTTGCAGATAAATTCAGTTCTCGGGCGGGCCGGGCCTCAGACTTGAGATTCTTGTTCAGGATCTGTGTTGGGTCCCGAACAGCTACAATAGTATCACACATGTACTCTCTCTTGTTTCTCTCTATCTTTCTTGTTATTTGGACTCACGGACTTCTCTCTTGTTCTACCTTGCTGCCCTCTTCTCTCTCAGCTGGTAAAGTATCTTCCACTCTTCACTCCTAGTGTCTGTTATGAGTTTTGTAGTTGTGTGATCATGTGTGGGTGAAGATTTCCAAGTTCTAGTATAGAAAATGCTCTTGAAATTATGTGCATACATATTATATTTTATATGTATGTTTGTGTGTATGTGTGTAGACTTCATTCTAGCTCTAGTAACAGAGCATATAACAGATATGTCAGCTGTCATTTCTACTGAGTATTCCTTCCACTGCTGGGAGAACAGGTCCAATACTGATCTTAGCAGAGTCACTGTGCTGACCATTGATGTGTGCGTGTGTATAGGTTTGTGAGTGTATGCAGTAGACTGACAACTTTACCGGCTTCCTTACCTTACCAAATGTCACCTACTTACCCACACTCGCACCCTAAATACAAGTCCACCTTACAGCAGTACAGGTAAATCCACACTTTCATACATGGATTAAAGTGCGTGCATTTGTGTGAGTGTGTTTACTATTTGACTGGTCCATCTCTGTCTATCCAGGTCAAAGTTTGTTTTACCAGCTGGTACTGTGCACCAGTCTGTAGCAGTTCATGACCTTTGCACTTCTCTACTTTCAACACTTCAGGTAAACGAGAGGAACGTTTTTTTTTGTACTTGTGTGTGTATTCCCGTAGTGACTCTATGTTGCCGTAGTGACTGCATGTTGCTGTAGTGACTCTATGTTGCCGTAGTGACTGCATGTTGCCGTAGTGACTATGTTGCCGTAGTGACTGCATGTTGCCGTAGTGATTGCATGTTGCCGTAGTGATTGCATGTTGCCGTAGTGACTCTATGTCCTGTTTGTGACTGCATGTTGCCGTAGTGATTGCATGTTGCCGTAGTGATTGCATGTTGCCGTACATGTGTTTCCAGCCCACTAGTGATGATCTCTTGCAGTCGTCTCGTGAGTTGGAGTGTCTACTTCAAGAAGTTGAGTTACTTCGTGCGGAGGTTGCCACGGCGAGCATGTTGAGTGGACGTGCTACATGTAGCTCTGGGAATGGCTCCACTGTAGGCAGTGTGCCGACCAGTCTGGCCGCCAGTGATCAGGCTCCACCTCACTCTGGCGGTGGTGACTGTGCTCCACCTCACTTGGGCGGAGGTGATCAGGCTCCACCTCACTCTGGCGGTGGTGACTGTGCTCCAACTAGCTCTATGGAGGAAATGGGTCAACCGGATGTAGCAGTTGGAGTTCTTATTGACCTTGTGACCTCTGATGACACCCAGTCCCTCCCAACGGCTGGTCATCAGTTGTCAAGGCAACAGCCTGACTTGCTGGGGGATTGTATAGTACTGTCTGAGCAGCCTAGCAGTGATACCGATCTGTCTCCTGCGAACTCTGAACCCTCACAAACAGCTCCTTCTCCCATGAATCACTCTGCTATCTCTCAAGAACTCTTCTAAACACTTAATACCATTACTTATCAGGGAGACCCTTATTATTGTTATTATTATTATTATTATCATGAAAACAAAGAACTTGCTGGGAAGGGAAAACTGTTTGTAGCTATCGACGATCATTACCATAATTGAGAAATTATTGTGGAGAGGAAGGTTTGTTGCGTAGAGTTTGTGTTGAAATGACTTTTAATGACGAGTCTGAGAGGTCGCAATTTCTGTTGGATGAGGAAGGCTTCTCCGACAGTGACACTGAGAGCCAGAGTCAGGTTGGTTTAACTCCTCCACCGGATCAATCTGCTAAAGCCAAGTTGAAAGCCCTTTTATTTGGGGGTTTGGCAGATACAGCTCCACCAGCTACTGTGTCCTCCACGGCTACGCCAGAATACAAGCTGTATCCATGGAGATGGCTCATGCTAGTTTCAATGTTCCTTCTCAACATCAGTAATGGCACAGTAAGTAAGGATCGACTATGCTCACTAGCTTCTCTAGTAGGCCTAGTAGTGCTGGAGTTTATTTGACTAGCTAAGAAGCAAATGTAAAGACTTAGTAATATACAATAATAATGTGTCCAACAGATGTGGCTGACCTTTGCTCCCATTCCCCAGTATACGGCAGTGTATTACAGCATCAGTTTGTCTCAGGTGGACTGGTTCTCTATCGCTTACTTTGTAGTCTCTCTTCTCACTGGCTTCTTAGCTATTGCAATCTTAGACGTGTTTGGACTCAAGGTGTCAGTAAGTACATCTAATGAAGGGGGTGTGGTGTGATGGATAATAGCATGTGAGGTGTTCCACAATGTGTGTGTGTGTGTGTGTATGACTATATACAGCTTTATCTTGGTGCAGTCTTCAACTTGGTTGGCTCCTGCCTGAGATGGTTCAGTTGTGCTGAGTTCATCTTGTGCTCCAGCTCCATGGCTGGCTTTGCACTGGCTATGACGGGGCAGGTCCTGACTGCTTGTGCTCAACCTTTCCTTCTCTATGCTCCAACTAAACTGGCAAACATGTGGTTCGGACCTAATGAAAGAGCGTTCTGTACCATGCTGGCATCACTAGGCAACCCGCTGGGCCTGGCTATGGCTCAGTTGACATCCCCGTACATCGTGACCAGTCTCAACAAGTTCCTTGTACTGGTAAGCTCCAGTGGGTGTGGTCTCATGGAGTTGTTCAAACTTTGTTGTTGAAAGTCTGTAGTAATGAGTGGGTAAAGGGTTTTACTCTGTCCGTGTGTGTGTGTATCCAGCATGCAGTCTACACAGGAGTGGCAGCTGTGGGCGGAGTTATCACACTCCTATCATTCTGGTGGAGCGAGCCTCCGCTGGCACCAGCTGCAAGTGCAGTCAAAAGTAAAATTCCATTTCTGTCAGGTCTAAAGAAAACCTTGACTAGCCCCGCCTTCCTGTGCCTCATGGTGGTGTGGGGGTGTGGTTCTGGCCTCTTCAATGCATTACTCACACTACTAGCTCAAATTCTCTGTCCCTATGGATACTCTGATGTAAGACCACTGGGAGAGGGTGTGTGTGTGGGTTGTGACTGTGTGTGTGCGTGTGTTGCAGGAGAAAAGTGGTTTGTGGGGAGCTCTAATGGTATTCATTGGTTTAGTTGGAGCTACTATAGGGGGTGTGGTCATTGACTTTACGAAGTTATACAAGGAAGTGACGGTGGTGGTGTTCTCTCTAGCACTTCTATTCTATATCGCCTTCACTATGGTACGTCCTGGATGTGTGTGTGTGTGTGTGTGTGTGTGCATGTGTCCACTGTGGTGCTTGCTGATGACTGCAGCTGTTTGACTTGGTGCATCAAGATGTGGCTATAGCCTTCTCCATTGCTTTGTTTGGGTTCTTTGGACTTCCTCTTATCCCAGCATGTATGGAGTTGGGTGTGGAGATCACATACCCAGTCTCTGAGGCTACCGGCTCTGGATTACTGTGGAGCACCACGTGAGTCAGTCAGTCAGGCTTCTCTCTCTCTCTCTCTCTCTCTGATGAGTTGATGTACTCTTCTTACTGTACTATTCTTCCTAGTACACCCCCACAAGTGCTTTAAATTATGCTTAAAGCTCTTCACTCTTCAACTGTTGAGGCCATTTTAATGTGATCATGGAAATCGATCACTTTAAAAATGATAAAAAATACAATATTAAAGCTACACAAAATATACAATAATCAAAAGATGCCAAAAAATGATCCTTTTACCAATTAGACAGAAAAGAGAGATTTTGGTGCTTACAACACAAGTGTTGTAAGCCCACACTGCTTCACACGCACATACATAAACTTTTCCATGTGCTTTTTACTCATGGTATTTTGTTGTTACTAGGCAAGTGGTAGGCATAGTTTTGGTGCTGCTGGGCCAGTTCTTGCAGCAGGACATGCCAGTGGTGCGTGGATCACAGGACAGCCAGTGTGACTTGCAGGAGTTGGACAGCTCCGATGCTGTGTGTTCCACTACCAACTCTTCTCTTGTATTGGAGAGTGTTCCTCCCCAAGACTTCACCAGAGCCTTGCTGGTCTACGCTGGAGTGGGTGTCGCTGGTTACCTGGTACTAGTCCTTCTGTTCAGACCCACCTACAAGAGACTAGCAGTTGAGAGAAGAGCCAAAAGAATCATGGACCATCTGAAGAAGCCTGCATCTCGCCGTGCTCCAAGCCACTCCCCTTCCTCCTCCCCCCAGCACTCGCCTCCAGAGACCAACCAGCCATCATCTCCTCCTCGTGCAGCCCCAATGTCTCATATCCACCCATCCTATCACACAAGTACTGAACTATAACTAATACTAATCACAAGTCAACAGTTGTTATTAATTTTATACCAACCAAGTTTGTTATGCATTTTTATTGACCACAAAAATTCGATCACTAATTATCTATTTCCTTGATTTTGCCGGGTATAAAAGAGGAGTGTAAGCACCTCTAGGTCTATTGTATCAGTATTAGGTCATAGCACCAGAAGACTTGTAGTTGTAGAAGATGGCAGATCCCACTCCTGGAGATACCTCTAGTGTCCTCACCACGACGATGGCCCAGCTCGGTGAGTCAATCATTTCATTATCATATGCTGGCCTCTTGTTGCCATAGCAATACAGCTAGGCGAGACACACACTTGGTTGTCACATATGTAGGCCTCTTGTTGCCATAGCAGTGGCAGATGTTCCACTCATTACTTATTTTCCTGTCATTACTGATCCAACTAAAAGTCCATCAGACATCAATTTAACCCATCATGAGTACCTCTTTACCAAGAGTCCATCAGACATCAATTTAACCCATCATGAGTACCTCTTTACCTTGTGCATGTGCGTGATTATGCACCGACTTTTGCAGTTACCATTGGCAACTGACTAATCCGAACAAATATCAGTAAACATGCTTCAGGTGCCAACGTCATGGTCTGGAGGTGTGGTCACGGTATGTCATCACAATCTTGCGCTAAATGAGGCAGCTAATTGCTGGTTTTATTCTTGTGATCACTGGGCACGCGCCTGGTCACCTCCCACCACCAGTGTTGGTGTCTTTACAAAGGCATGAGTTGTACCTCTTTGTTAAGTTCCATGTTTATTATTTCCTCTAACTTCCGCCCACTCTTATTACCTCTCTCATTATTACCTGTTACTGCAGGGTCGGACTACACATACAGCATCATTGGCTTTGTGGTGGTTCTGGCTTTACTTCTGTCGGCCATTACTGCTATCTTCATTGCCTGCATCTGTTGTGGCCATTGCAAGAGTTACCCTTTACCAGCTCAAGGTCAGAGACCTTCAACACTTCACAGCACTCCACACTCTAGAACTGGTTTGGGTTCCATAACATCACCACGGCAACTACCTACCAGTAGATCTTTTCGGTCCAACAACAATCAGTTTCCTCTTCCTAATTCAACAACTGACACTTCCATATCCGCCCACCAGTCCAGCCCTCACACACCTGCCTCTGTCATCCATCTTGGACAACTCCCGCCTCTAGACCACGCCTTACGTCATGGTAGGAGGCGGCCCAGCTTGCCTCCTCTTAGCACCGCCCCTTCACATCTGCCTCATGGAAGTAGATCTCACTTCCGCCATTACCACCAGTTGAGCGAAGGACTGCACAATGACAACCCCTCTCTGGAGCTGGTGGGTGGGGCTACTGGGGGCGTGGCTGCTGGAGGCTGCAGAACTCCCATGAGTGCAGGCGTGCTGCAGTCTGCTGCCAAGTTTCCTTCTCCTCTGCTACTTCAAGACAAGCAGCACAAGCACTGCCACCTGACAGGTCTCTCAAACAATCTTGACCACACCCATTTAACTCCAAATGACGTTAACAAATCAGTGAGACTGTGTCCTCATCCCTCAGATGTCATCCAATCGGAGAATGCTATCAGACCATTCCCTGAAGGTGTGGTCAAAAGCAAAGCAGTCAGACCACTCCCAGAAGGTGTGGTCAATGGCACGCCAGCCAGACCACTCCCAGAAGGTGTGGTTGTTTCTTGTTCACCTAGAGAGGGAAACCTCAATGGACTAGTCCCTTCAGTCCAAGCATCTTCTACTACTTGTGTTTAGTCTACTTGTTCCCCATCAAACTTGTATGATACAAACAAACAACAACAACAATCATTAGGTTATAATATGTTCCATGAGGATTTGGTGCAACCAGACCTGTGTTGATACTGTCAGTCATCACCAACTTCAGCAAAAATTAAACTGTTAATTAGTTTAATCTTAGGAGTTAAAGTGACCCACATAGCCACACCCTCAACTCCACTGGGGGGCGGGGTCTTAGTCATACACCAAATGCACACCAAAATATTAAACTTTTTACAATAATTACTGTCACGTTACCCTCTTCTCCTGAAGCTGAAATTTTGTCGAGTGGGGGCTATTGAAAACGATCTTTACCCATTGGACCTGCCAGCTCACTGGCGAGAGTAAATCTACATGCTACAAAATGGTACCCAGGTCTGCAAGAAAAGAGACTTTAGAACAATCGAAGAGGGAGGAGAACGACAAGAACAGAAGCGAGTTATTTACCGGAGATGATCCTGCAAACATTAGACAGAGGTAAGAGTACATTATAGATACTGTGCGTAGCTAAGAGAGCTGTAATCTGGTAGCTACTCTGGCCCAGAACTCCCGTCAAGATGTGTGGATTAATGAGGGTTTAATGTGTGTATTGCAGTCGCTCTATCCAGTCTGTTTAGCGATACTCCTGTAATGTGTGTATTGCAGTCACTCTACCCAGTCTGTTTTACTCCTGCTCTAAACAATTAATAGAATTCTATTGTTTGTTGGGACTATGTAGGAAGGTCAAAGTCCAGCAGACTCAAGATGTGACTAGTTCACTGTTAGAATTGCGTCAACTGCTGCAGACGCAAGTTGAGAGCAATGCTACATCAGTGAGAGCCCTTGCCAATTCTTCCACTGCCATAGCAACCACAAAAACCAAGATGGAAGGCATTGGGGCCAACATGAAGACTTCAGACAGACTCATTTCAAAGTACGAGAGTCGAGAGAGGACGGATAAAGTTCTCATTGCAGCTGCAGTTCTGCTCTTCTTCGGAGTCGTTGTATTCATCATTCAGAAGAGACTGTTAGGATGGATCTGGTAGTTCTATTCAATGCCCACCTAGCACAGAGTCTTTCCTGTTCATCGAGAGTACCAGTGTCCAGCAAGTGCTCACTTCAGAGTGTCCATGTTACCATGGAAACCAACTCTATTAGTAGCAGCTTGAACAACTTACACAGAACAACTGTTTGTTTATTCTTTAGGAGTATGGTGTAAAAATATAAATGGTGCTTGTAGGAATAAAGTGCTGAATGAGCATTTACTGTTTGATTGGAAGGTCTGGACAGGTTGTGAAAGTAAAAGTGGGAGGACACTCATGACCTGTACTACAAGCTGTCAGAAGTGGGCTCTAAATGGAACAGCATGCTGCCCAGAGCCCCGAAGTATCCCTCGTGTTGCAAGAAGAGAGCTCTGACTGTAGTGTTGCCACGAGACCAATACTCCATAGCATAAGCCAACATCTCCATAGACATCTTGTTACCACACAGATAATTGCCCACAAACAGCACCTTCTCCACATTCTACACACACACACACACACACACACACACACACAGTGAGACAGACATTGCCTGACAGTGCACCTTGCCTGGTGTAGATGATAATGAAAGAGGACTTACTGATATCTTAGCGCTCATGCGCGCAATGGCTGATATATTGTTGGTAACGGTAACCAAAGTGGCCTTGGCTAGGTCTTCAGGACAAATGTCATGCCGACGGTCAGGATGGATCATGTGACCAAAACTATAACAATTACATTAAATAATAATATGACCCTGTAAGTAACAACATACAACCCCGTGATATAACACAGCAGTGGGTGTGGCAATCTTAGCATGTGATGTCAATATGTGTGGCCTGTGAGGATAGTAAACCATTTACAGTGGGCAACATTAACTTCGGCCTTTATAAGAGGTAGCCTTATTTCAGGGGGATTTCAATTTGTAGTAAACATCAATACAATATCACAAATTGAAAAGTGCATTTCAGTTAAATGGCCAAATCCGGATAAAAAATAAAAAAAATCAAAAAATCCATGAAGACCTGTCGTCCTCTCTGTTATTGACACTCCACACCACACCATGCATCTGTATGAGAGGTCTGATCACACTCCACACCATGCATCTGTATGAGAGGTCTGATCACACTCCACACCATGCATCTGTATGAGAGGTCTGATCACACTCCACACCATGCATCTGTATGAGAGGTCTGATCACACTCCACACCACACCATGCATCTGTATGAGAGGTCTGATCACACTCCACACCACACCATGCATCTGTATGAGAGGTCTGATCACACTCCACACCACACCATGCATCTGTATGAGAGGTCTGATCACACTCCACACCACACCATGCATCTGTATGAGAGGTCTGATCACACTCCACACCACACCATGCATCTGTATGAGAGGTGTGATCACACTCCACACCACACCATGCATCTGTATGAGAGGT